>Ga0307377_10007439_pt1 | contig 11301 bp, 16 predicted proteins | sample TR3MG_FD_202535 | JGI IMG/M metagenome (GOLD analysis project Ga0307377, IMG submission 202535) | Soil microbial communities from Risofladan, Vaasa, Finland - TR-3 | ecosystem: Environmental > Terrestrial > Soil > Coastal area > Acid sulfate soil | place: Finland: Risofladan, Vaasa | collected... | reverse complement strand
AAGGGATACTTTGATTTAACTGGCAGGGATATCACTGGCCAATATCACACAGATGAGAAGTTCTGGCATCCGATAGATGAGGCGGGGCTGGATTTTTGGGTCAAATTAAAATGGACACCCGATGGTAAGGCTCTGTGGGATTATATTAAGAAGTATAACCCCGAGCTCTTATCCTCACCTTCGAAACGGAATGATTCGAGAGTTGGTAAACGTAAATGGGTCGACCGTGAGCTCCCCGGGGTTCACTTGATTTTGAGGTCGGCTAGTAAGAAGCAAGAATTTGCTAATCCCGAATCCATCTTGATAGACGACCGAGAGATAAACATTGAACAATGGAGAAAGGTGGGTGGTATTGGTATTTTACATACATCGGCGAACGATACGATCAAACAATTAAAAAAACTAAACCTCTAAACGTTATGAATCCCCTGGAAAGTGAAAATGTGAATCTCGACGACCTTTTGTTGTACTATTTTGAAAGGGAATCGTGTGAAAAAGTGAACATCAATCGAGTCAAAAAATTCTATAATGATAAAGAGTCGTTTGGTGAGTTGATGTTGAGAATAATGGTGAAAGATTATGATAGGCTCGAAAGGTTATTGGGTAAAGGTATCATTCCCAATCCATGGAGGGTTTTCTATGTCATTCTTGACATTGTTCAACATGAAGGAAAAGAGGTTGAACCTTATGATGTTCTCACCAAAATGTTTTCGAGTAGAACTCTGGAGTATATGGATTGGACATTTTCCTGGGTTCATGGTGAAAATACGTTAATATCTGTATATGACCCAGAAGGACAGTTAATTTACAGAATATAATTAAAAATTTGGCAGTTTAAAAAAAATATCTTATCTTTGTCACATAAAAACAATAAATATGAAAAAAATTATCAGAACAGGTGTATTTGAGACTAATAGTAGCTCATCACACGCCATTTCATTGGCAAAAGAAGATCAGGAATTTGTTCTTGATACCATTTATCCCGACCAACATGGGGTAATTCGGGTTAATGGACAAGAATTCGGATGGGGTTGGGACAGGTTTAACGACCCAATGATCAAATTGGCATATATGTGTCAGGACAACCAACATGACGATTATTGGATGGATCTCATCAAAGAAGTCGTAATGAAACAGACGGGGGCAACCGAAGTTATTTTTGAAGAGGGTGACGGTTACATTGATCATGATGGTGTTGGAACAACTGGCGACATTCGTGGCGACAGGGACGAAGTAAGAAATTTCATCTTTAACAAAAACTCATGGTTGTTCATCGGAAACGACAACAGTGGTCCTGGTCCAACATTCTTCCATGTGCCCGAATTTAAAGATGGAAAAATGATTCTTCCTGAATACAAATATGAATTGATTATTGAAGGGTTGAAAAAAACCACAAAATACCTTTCATCCCCCGATGATGAAGAACTGAACGACGGGATCGACTTTCTTATAAAATACGAAACTTTATTGGATGAGAAAGGGTATTTCGTCGAGGAAGAAAGTATCTATTGGCAAGTTTCAAGGCCAAGAAATCATTTCTACAAGAAAGAATATTCTTTGACACAGGATTACTCCAAAAATGAAATCCTTTTCATGAAAGAGGGAGATCCAAGATGGGGGGAGATTTGTAAAAAGGTTGATGAAGAAATGCCGAAAGAGAGATATGATGAGAAATATATTGTTAAGACAGAGAGGGCTGTCGCCACCCCTGGTTTAACAAAAGCGGTGAGATTTGAATTGAAAGAATTGTAATGAGAAAAGAACTTGACGAGAAGCTATGTGCGAAATATCCCAAGATATTTGTAAATCGCCACGGGGATATGAAACAGACCTGTATGGTCTGGGGATTTGAATGTGGCGATGGTTGGTACTGGATCATCGACAGGTTATGTTCAAATTTACAATGGAACACCGATAAGAACAATCGGGACGGAAAGTACCCACAGGTTGTGGCTTCTCAGGTTAAAGAGAAATTCGGTGGATTGTGTTTTTATGTGGAAAGCGCCACACCCGAACAATATGCGGTAATCTCATTCACTGAAACATTATCAAACTATGTGTGTGAGTCGTGTGGTACAACCAAAAATATAGGCCACACCAGAGGTTGGATAAGTACTTTATGTGAAGAATGTGCAATAGACTCAAAACATACTTGGGTTAAAGATGAAGAAAAATGACATTAATAACAAAATATCAGAATGGTAATGCAACTGTCGAGTTATATGATGATGGGACGAGGGTAGTAACAACCCCCGACCCATCATTTGAATTCGAATACCCGTTAAATATCGATATTAGGGTGTCGACCAGATGTATGTTTGGCCGTAACCCAAAGACGGGTGTGGGTGTATGTGATTTCTGTCATGAGAGTGCATCAACCGTTGGTGTTGAGTGTAATTATGAAGAATTAAAATACACCCTTGACGAATTGCCAAAAGGTATTGAACTCGCCGTGGGGTGTAATGACCTTACGGAGGGTCTGGAGGACTTTATTACGTGGTGTGGACACAGAGGGTTCATTGTGAACCTAACGGTCAACCAGGGTCATCTAAGGAGGTATCACGAGGGGTTGAAGAGATTGGTTAATGAAGGATTCATCAAAGGATTGGGCGTTTCATATAGAAGTGAATTAAAATGGGATGTGCAAGAAGGTATTTTGGAATACCCGAATACGGTTTTCCATGTGATTGCGGGAATCGACACATTTGAAGATGTCCTTTATCTTAAAGCAAGAGGAGTGAAAAAAATTCTAGTATTAGGCGAGAAAGATTTTGGGTTTAATGAAGGTAAAGTTGATTTAGACAGTGCGATTCACAGAGAGTGGTTCTGGTGGGTATCAAAGCTTTTCAATAAATTTGAAGTTGTGTCATTTGATAATCTTGCGTTGGAACAATTGAAAATACGTAGGTTTTTTGATGACGAGAAATGGGAAGAATTTAATCAAGGTGAATACTCTTTTTACATCAACGCGGTCAACGGAACATTCGCCCCGTCTAGTAGAAGTAAAGATATAATAACCTGGAATAACATTTCAATTAGAGAATATTTTAAACACTTAAATAAATAAAATCATGGGATGCGACATTCATATGTACGTTCAGTACAAAGAGAAGAAAAACGCCGCAGAAGCGGAAAAAGAAGGTAGAGACCCATATTGGTGGGACTTTGGTGGCGGTTTTAACCCTGGTCGGAACTATACTCTATTTGGTATACTGGCCGGCGTACGAGATAACCCAGAGTATAGTTTTGAACCAAAAGGTATTCCCGACTTTGGATTGGGGTGGGGTGCAAGATCCGATTTGTATCTTTACATTACGGAAGATCCGATCCCTGGCGAAAATTGTTGTACATTGGAACAAGCCCAAAGTTGGCGTCGGCCAATAGTCAATGATAGTAATGGTAAACCGTGGTACACCCAACATCCAGACTGGCACTCCCATAGTTGGATGACAATAAAAGAATTAGAACAGGCGTATCGGTGGTACAAGAAAGACACCAAGTACAGTCCATGTCTTGAGTACCGGGCACTCCTGAAGACAATGAAAGCCCTAGAGGACGGGGGCAAGAATGAAGTGATTGTAGTCTTCTGGTTTGATAATTAAAAGTTATGTATAATTTATTTTTAGACGATAAACGTAATCCAATCGATTGCTTTGGTTACACCGAGAATGCGATTTACCTTATGAACGACTGGCTCGTAGTTCGTAACTATGATGAATTCGTCAAGACGGTGACCCAATTGGGGATTCCTACCGTGATTTCATTCGACCATGATCTGGCAGATTTCCATTACATGCACCAAGATCATTTGGATGAGGATTATTACGATCTTTGTGAAGAGATGACAGGATATCATTGTGCTCAATGGTTGATTTATCATTGTATTGATAACAACCTTGACATACCAAGGGTTGTATTCATTCATACAATGAACCCTACGGGTAGACAAAACATTAAATCATTATTCACAACATATAAGAAGGTACATGGTAAATAATATCAAAAAAATAAGAGAAATGATCTCATTCGAGGATGAGTTCGACTTCTACTTTCTTCAGATTCTAAAACGTAGGAAGGATAACCCAGATCTCAAAAGGGATATGGTTGTTATTGCGAACTACCACATCGATTCTTTTGAACAGTACGACTCTCTTATGCCCCACATTATCAATCTATGTGATGCGGAAAATGCCCGGGCGTACTTCCGGGTAAACAGGCGGAACTACAAACACCTGTCATATCATATGCTCAAAAGGGTTGTTGATGTTATTGCCAGTGGTATGGTTAAATCACTCAAAGGATCGTTTGATTCTGTTACGGGTCAATATCATAGTGATAAAGACAAAAAATGGGTGGTAGATGCCGATGCTGATGTGGTGGGTGGATTTGAGGATATTGGAGATGATGTCTTTGACGATAGACATAATCCGAGAGAGGTACAAAGAGTAATCCATGACCTTCAAAAGGAGACAAAAAAAGATCCACTGATCTATATTCTCCCGACGAAAAATGGGTTTCATTTTATCACTCGACCATTCAATCTGAAGAAATTCAAAGAAAGGTATCCGGATATTACGGTACACAAAGATAATCCGACGATTTTATATTGTCCGTAATTTGATAATCCCAAAAATTTTTCTTATCTTTTAGTATGAAAAAAGTGATTTGTTGGTGGAGCGGTGGTATAACATCTGCCGCCGCTTGTAAAATAGCAATTAGATTATATGGGCGCGACAACTGTCGGGTCGTTATGATCGACACATGCAACGAACATCCTGACACATATCGATTTAAAAATGACTGTGAAGAGTGGTACGGAATACCAATTGAGACAATCACCGCAATTGGTAAGGATTATGATAGTATTCAACATGTTTGGAGAAAACACGTCTCACTTAATGTCGCCACAGGAGCTATCTGTTCAACCCAACTGAAACGTAGGGTTAGAGAAAGGTGGCAGAAGACAATAGATTATGATTACCAGGTTTTCGGATTTGAATTTGATAAAAAGGAGTTCAACCGGGCATTATCATTAACCAAAAACCATACTGATGCGAAGCCAATCTACCCTCTATTAATGTTGGGGTATGATAAGGACGATTGTATCAAGATGGTTGAAGATGTCGGAATTCGTATACCACTTATGTATCGTTTGGGGTTCAGGAACAACAATTGTTTTGAGACTGGATGTGTTCAGGGTGGTGTTGGTTACTGGCAGAAATTGAGACGGGATTTCCCCGCCAAATTTGAAGTTATGGCCGATATGGAGCATGAATTAACCGACGCAAAGGGTCGCCCCGTGTGTATGTTAAGAGACCAAAGTAAGGCGGCCAAGGAATCAGGAAATGAACTTGTCTTTTTGAGGAAACATCCTGATTACCCCAATTTGAAGAGTATTGATGAAATGCCCGAATGTAAGGTTGAACCATTATTCGAATGTAACGGGTTCTGTGGGGTAAATGATCTTAGTGAAAGGAATAAGACTGAAAATGATATAAATTTTGCAACAGAATGATAATCAATAGACGAGCACGAGAAAAAAGAATACTTCTACAATATGAAGTTGAATTATTAAAATATAAGGTAGAGTGGATGGAAAATCACCCGAATGGGCCGCCACCACCACCGAAACTCTTTTCTCAAATGATTAGGGAAGACGGATGGGATATTAGTTACTTAACTTTAAAAAAGAAATATGAAAATAACTGAGAGTTATAATGTACAAATATGGGTTGGACGATGTGTTGGGTACACCGACATGATTCATCCTATGACAGATGTGGAAAAAATATGTGATGACTTCGTTAACGAGGTAAAAGATTGTGTCACCATAACACCCACCCAATTCAGATATGTGGACGGGTCCGAGCCTGGAGTTATCGTGGGGTTCATCAATTATCCCAGGTTTCCCCGGAAACCAGAAGAAATTGAAGACAGAGCACTCCAACTTGCGGAAGAACTTATGGTTGGATTGGAACAAAACAGGGTAACGGTAACGACACCAACTCAAACATATATGCTAACTAACGAAAATCAAAAATAATGAAATACGTATCAATAGACATCGAAACATCAGGATTGGATACTGAGAACCACCAGGTTCTTTCTATCGGAGCAGTAATTGAGGATACAAAGAAGAAACTCCCCTTGAGGGATATCCCCAAATTCTACTGTATTGTTCTTCAGAGACAAATCACGGGATCTCCAAGAGCCCTCGACATGAATAAAGGGATAATTCAATTTATGGGGGCGTATCTTGATAGTGACCAGGCGGGACGGAATCTCCTATCCGAAAGTATGGGGTTTTATGAAAAGGATGAGGTTGCTAAGGCGTTTTATCGATTTTTACACCCACATTTTTACAACCCAGGTGAAAGGACGGTTGACGACATTGGTAAGGTTAAAAACCCTTTGTTAATTAATGTTGCGGGTAAGAACTTCGGGACGTTTGATAATGTCTTCCTGAAGAAACTCCCATGGTGGCAAAAACTCATCGTTGCAAAACAGAGAATCATAGATCCTGCGCCGTTATTCGTCGACTGGGAAAATGATGAAGAACTCCCCTCTTTAACCGAGTGTAAATCCCGGGCGGGAATTGGTGGATCTGTCACCCACAACGCACTTGAAGATGCTTGGGATGTAGTTGAAGTATTAAGAAAAAAATATTAAAAAATAGAAATTATGCCGAAATTTGAAACAGATGGGTCTATTAAATTAGATATTAACCCTAAAGAATTTTACAAAGCTTGTAATATTAGTGAACAAGTATCCATGTGTGATATTATTATGGATGACTTCAACCTTATATGGGATGATAGTGTAACAGAAGATCAAAAACCACCAAGGAGTTTGAGTCAGAGAGAGTTCAATAAAAATCTTGCGGTTTTAGAAGAAAGTTGGATTGCCATCACTAAAAAAGATGAAGAAAAAATTAGAAAAATCACCAAAAAGTACGGCGGATAGAGGATCTTCAAGATATTTATTAATATAATGATTGGCTATTTTGAGTTACCTACTAAAAATAAATGGTTTAACATTCAAAATGTTAACTAATAGCCGCCTGGTAATCGTAAATTACTAATCCCCTCCTTGATAAAGGGAGGGGTATTTTTTTGTACTCCCAATAGGACTCGAACCTATATTTACGGTTTAGGAAACCATTGCACTGTCCCTTGTACTATGGGAGCATGTCAACGTATTGGTTCTTGATGAGTTCTTCTTCTTCTGTCGGATCTGACAGTGAAATTTTCATAGAGTTTCTTCGACCCTCTCCTATAACAATGATGATACACTTACCCATTTCATCGATGAAGGCATAACGGATCAATCGTATCTCTTTTTTGTTTTCAAAAAAGATAAAGGGTTCCCTCATATTTTGAATTGTGTATTTCATTTCGCAAAGATAATAAATATAAGTCAATTAACCAAAATTAGTATTCCTGAAGGGATTCGAACCCCCGACCCTCAGATTAGAAATCTGATGCTCTATCCAACTGAGCTACAGGAACATTTTGAGATGGTAGCTATTCATCCGTCACTGCGTCTGGCTACACCATCTCAGAACCTCTAGAGGTACTAAAGTTAAAATAGAACCCCCGGTGAGACTCGAACTCGCACGTCACTCCAATTACTCGTTTAACGACACGGTTTAGAAGACCGTTGAGATACGGGGGCGAATTATATAATATGAAACCTCTTTCATATCATATGATATTTATTAAGAAAAATATATGTTTAAATACGATCCTATAATTCAGACAACAGAAAATTTTGTAGACGCCCCAAATAAAATGATGTTAATACAAAATCATTTATGGGACCCCAATGGTAATAACAATCGGGGTGATGCTCTCGGAAGATCCATCTATTCTTATTTCTTATATAACGACCCACAATTTATTGAAGGAGCAAAAAATTGTTGGAAAAAGATAGAGTGTGACCCAAACTACGAAGATTGTAAATGGGATTATTATTATCAAGGATATAGGTATCCAACACCTGAATATTATGCTAAAGACTTTAGTCGAGATCATACAATAAACACATTTTGTCTAATGAAACTTGCTGGTGAAGATGAATGGACTAAAGAAGTGTCTTCTAATCTTCGTTGGGTTATTGCCAAAAAACATGTCACTAGTCAAGGTAAATCATTTACACATAGACACACACTGGGTTTATGGGGTTGGTTAAAGGGACTATTTGCGGGTAAATGGTGGGGGATGCCTCTATTTTTTCTCTTAAATTTTATCGAAACCATTTTTTACATCATACTAAACAAGTTTTGCTATCTCGTAGGTGGAATTAGTCAAGAATGTCATCAAGACGATTATGATAAAGAGACAATGTCTCGTCAAAAGCAAACAAAATGGAAACGATTTTGGGCTTCAGCAACATTTCCTGTATATGCTTTAGATTTATCTGCATGGAAATTATATATCAATGAAATTAGTGTAAAGTCGAGATTTGGGAAATTCATGAACCGACTTTTACAAATAATGTCGTATCCCCTTATTGGCCGTCACCATTATCTACACAAATTGATGTTCAATGTTGGAAAAGTTTCAAAATCCGACGTGTTAGGATATAAATCAATGAAGGGTGGAAGATGGTCAACTCCAACGAATGAAATTAATGATCGAGATCTTCATATCATAAAGGATGAAGAACTGTTAAAGGCCAATGTCATTGATGTAGATCTCCTTAAAAAGTTCTGGAACATTCGCCATCCTGAAGATAAGATAGACGAATAAAAGTTGACCCGGACGGTCTCGAACCGACCTGTAACCAACTACGCTTTCTACTGATTATGAGTCAGAGGCGATACGGGTCAATAATCATAACTTGAGCGTACCCAGGTTTTTGTTTTATTTCATCATTTGTCTAAGCCCCAACCTTGCTATTATAGACCTGCTTGCCGTCTAAGCTTTTTTGGGTTGCATCCTTGGAAGTGCGAGCGAACAAGTTCTCCTTCCGTTGGCAGTGATGTCCTGAAGTTCCTCATCAAGGACAAAATGTCTTCGACAATGTCCTTGACGCGATGAATCCTCTGAGTTATGAAAGATGTGTGGGGTAGGACTATGCCATGTTACACATCATTGGAGCGAAAAACGAGGCTCGAACTCGCCACCCTCAGCTTGGAAGGCTGATGCTCTACCAAATGAGCTACTTTCGCATTGGAGCGATAGATGGGATTTGAACCCACGGCCCCGACCTTGGCAAGGTCGCGCTCTACCACTGAGCTACTATCGCAATTTACTACTTGATTATATACTTAAACCAAGAGTATGGTTTTCTCGTTTTAAGATAATCTAAATTATCTTCATTATCATAGGCTTCACGTTCAAAGGATAATTCTCTGTAAGCACTTCCGGTAACAGTGAACAATTTGATCACCCATTCTATGAAATACCACAGATAAAAGAAGATAATCAACATTTCAAGTTGTTGTTTCCAATGAATTGATTCATGGTTGACAACGTTATCATTTGAATGATATTTCTCCGCAAGATATATCCCAAATGGGGCTAACGTAATTCCGATAACAGATGATCCCAAGAATAATCTCAAGAATCTACCGAGTTTCTTAACTTTTGGTTTAAACATGATGATATGTGTTAGAGCCGTCGGAGGGATTCGAACCCCCGTGTGTCTTTCAACATCCTGATTACAAGTCAGGCGCTATCGACCAACTAAGCGACGACGGCAAATAAAAAAAAACCCCAATTACAGTATAATTGGGGTTTCCCTATACTGTAAAAATAAGTGTGTTATGTCGTGCCTTTCTTTTTGAATAATTTTTCTGCTCCGAAGAGTTTCCAGAAAATATAATATCCCAATAAAAGGAATAACCACAATCCCACGATTGCTTGTACCCATGGAAGTGAATCGGTAGTACCATATGCAATTGCCACTACAATGATATTTACGATTTGCATCCAACTTTTCTTTAGCCAAGGTGCGGCGGTTTTCTTCCACCAAGCTTTAATTTTTTCCCATAATTTTTTGAACATAATTCTAATTTGTTTAATTCTTTTTATTACTATATCCATAAATATCAGGAAATTTGGAATGGGCCAACGGAGGGATTCGAACCCCCGACCCGCTGATTACAAATCAGCAGCTCTGACCAACTGAGCTACGAAGGCGTGATTGGGGCCTAACACAGGAATCGAACCAGTGACCTCATCCGTACCAGGGATGTGCTCTTCCAACTGAGCTAGATAGGCAAGGTGCCCGAAGGTGGGTATAACACCACCGACCTCCCAATTACTGGCGCTCTATATCTGAGCTATTCGGACATGTTTGGTTGCGGGGGTAGGATTCGAACCGTTTATTACGACCTCTGGGTTATGAGCCCAGCGAGCTACCAACTGCTCTACCCCGCATAAATTGTAAGTTCTGGCTCGGGGGACAACTCCACCCAATTTCTGTTAACTGTTGTCACTTGTTCCAGTATTGTATCAGAACTTTAGTAGCGAGAGCAGGACTCGAACCTGCGTTCCCGTAAGGGTTAGGGGTTATGAGCCCCCGCTGGTACCAACTCCAGTCGACCTCGCATATTTCATTAAATTAGAGTAGAAGGTTCGGGCCCTTCCAAGTGATGCATCACCATGTTCCATATTTACTCTAACTTTTAGTTGCGATAAAGGGACTCGAACCCCTGACCTCCCCTTCACTGGGGCGCTCTAACCGACTGAGCTACATCGCGACCTCTTTCGAGGCCACATTATCCCCTTTAGAACACGCTCTAATGAATCCCCACATTTGTTTCCGGAATTAAATGTGGTTTGTGTTCCTAAGAGATAACGTTGTGGTCCCGCGTCCTATCCACTAGACGACCCCTCTCCGAAGAGATGGAACAGGATTCGAACCTGTGTTTCGGGCTGAGCGGTAAGTGGGATTCGAACCCACGGCGTGAACTTTATCTGACCAGCTTGGAAGGCTGGGGCCATCGACCGGACTAGGCAACTACCGCATGGTGTAGGTTCTGCCGTGTATAACAGACTTGAAACGACTACATCCTTTGTAGCCGACCTACGTTTGTGGAATGAGAAGGAGTTGACCCTTCGACCTCTGGTACTTCACACCAGTGCTCTACCCCTGAGCTACCAATCCTTAATTTTTCCGCTCTTGAGGTAGGACTTGAACCTACGACCTACGGATTAACAGTCCGCCGCTCTAACCAACTGAGCTACACAAGAATAAAGTGGAGAAGGAGGGAGTTGAACCCCCGACGCCGGGATCTTCAGTCCCGCGCTCTACCAACTGAGCTACTACTCCAAAATCGGTTCTGGGGTGAGC
>Ga0307377_10007436_pt1 | contig 11303 bp, 10 predicted proteins | sample TR3MG_FD_202535 | JGI IMG/M metagenome (GOLD analysis project Ga0307377, IMG submission 202535) | Soil microbial communities from Risofladan, Vaasa, Finland - TR-3 | ecosystem: Environmental > Terrestrial > Soil > Coastal area > Acid sulfate soil | place: Finland: Risofladan, Vaasa | collected... | reverse complement strand
GCATATCAAGATCTGTCCTGGGAGGTCTTCCGAAATCACCCGATTCAATATTTATTATCTGGCTTGCCTTTTGATCAAGGCTCGTGTTTTTCAGAATATTGCAGTTTCGTTCTATATAACAGGTATTAGTTCCTGTACCAAGAATATACCCAATGAATGAATCATAGGTTTTTCCAACAGATGCTGATTTTCCTGACAGCAGTGTAGCAACTGTATCATTCAGAATAACAATTTTTTTTGAAGGAGTTCCGAGAGCTTCAAGAAGATTTCTTCCGATTAGCTGACCGTGTACTTCAGGAGCCTGCACCTCTTTGCAGAACTGAATTAACCTGCCATCCTTGTCCGGCAGGATCTCAGTCGGATAGGAAAAACAAAAACCGATCCTGTTAACTTTATCAACCAGCGGCCTGATGTAGTCTGCAATTGTCGTAAAAAACTCCCTGCTGCTGATCTCTCCATCCAGCCCGGGCATCCTATAACTAATTGTATCACTGATATCTATACTGCCTGCTCCTGATATAGTTATAATTGAAGCCCTGAAATTTGTTCCGCCTGCATCAATAGCCAGAACCGGAATATCTTTCTTAAAATCATTATCAGCCTCAATAAAGGTTGGTATCATACGCATACCTTTATTAGCAGATTCCAGCCCTGATACCATATCTTCAGTGAAGATTCTTACCAGGTCCTCCATTTCAACATCGGAGGCTAATAATTTATAGTTTTTCAGGAAGTCAATAACTGGTTTCATGCCTCTCCGAATCTGTTCATCGCTTCTTCAAGAATTGCTGCAGTGGCTGTTGCCCCACTTCTTGCACATCCTGCAGCTTTAACAGCAAGAAGCTGATCGAGAGTACGTACTCCTCCGGCGGCTTTGACTTTTACCTTTGGCCCCACATTTTTTTTCATCAGTTCAAGTACAGGTATCGTGGCTCCTTTATAGTTATAATCTCCATTGACCTGTTTAACAAATCCAAAACCGGAGGATGTTTTAACATAATCAGCTCCGGTTTCCGTGCATATATGGCAGAGTTTAACTATATCCTCCTCTTTTGTGATATAGTCTGTTTCAAAAATCACCTTCACAATTGAATTATACCTGTGGCATATTTCAGTTACAGATCTGATCTCCTGAGTAATATAATTCCAGTCCCCCTGCAGGGCTTTCCCTATGTTTATTACCATGTCGATTTCAACTGCTCCATCCTTACAGGCTTCCTCAGCCTCAAAGACTTTTACCTTAATAGAAGAATTGCCTGCCGGAAAACCAATAACACATCCTGTAAGGACATTAGTGCCTTTCAGAAGTCCAGATGCCTGTTTTACTGCATAAGGTTTAACACAGACAGATGCAACATCATATTTTTTTGCCACTTCACACTCTCTTTTTAAATCGTCATCCGTCATTGTGGGATGAAGAATGGAATGATCGATCATTTTTGCCAATTCAGATACTTTAGTCATTTTACTATAATCTTTAGTCTGGTTTTGAAGTAAATTCTTTTTGTTTCTGGCTCCTGTTTCATAAGCAGAATTCAATATTACAAAAAAGATTCAAAACATTCTATACAGTAATAAATGAGCTGTTTCAATGAAAAGAGGTCGCTGTTAAGTATTAAACCACGGATTTCACGGATTCACACGGAGAATATAATCCGAGTTTCCTGTAGTTAAAATAATCAAATGTTGCAATTGTTATTTTTTAATTTATTTTTATGAATTATAATTTCTGCCGAACCAGACAATGACCAAAAACAAAAACAGTATCTGACAATTATTATAAAAACTTTAAACAAATGACTGAAAATAACCAGATTAAACAAAACAAGGGACTTGTGTTCATCATTGCTAGTATTGCTGCAACAGGAGGCCTTCTATTCGGGTTTGACACCGGTGTTATATCCGGTGCAATACCTTTTTTCCAGAGTGCATTCGGTATAGACAACAGCTGGATTGAAATAATAACCACAGCAGGACTTGTAGGTGCTGTATTAGGCGCTATGTTCAGCGGCAGGATTGCAGATATAGTCGGAAGAAAAAAGGTTATTCTGGCAGCTGCAATAATTTTCATAATTGGTGCAATATGGTCAGGTGCAGCTCCCAGCCCTTTAATGCTTGTGTTTGCAAGGTTGTTCCTGGGTATAGCCATCGGCGTTTCCTCTTTCGCTGTGCCTCTCTATATAGCTGAAATATCTCCCACCAAGACCAGGGGGACCATGGTTTCAATGTTCCAGCTTCTGATCACAATCGGAATTATGGTGTCATACCTGAGCGATTCTGCCTTTGCAGTTCCGGATGGCCATGCGGATTATAACACCTGCTGGAGACCAATGTTTTATGTAGGTGTGATCCCGGCACTTATAATGTTCACAGGAATGATATTCCTCCCTGAAACACCAAGGTGGCTGATCAGCAAGGGCCATGAGAGCAAGTGCCGTGATGTCCTTCAGAAGGTGGAGGATCCTTCCCTTGTTGAAGAGGTTATTTATAGAATGAAAGCCGACATTGAGGCGGATAAGACAAATAAAGTAATATGGAGTGAAGTTTTTAAGAAGTGGCTGAGGGTGCCTCTTATTATTGCTGTCGGCATAATGTTTGTCCAGCAGTTTACCGGTATCAACACCATTATATATTATAGTCCCAAGATCTTCCTGATGTCAGGTTTTGCAGATGCACAGGCAGCAGTATGGGCTTCAGTCAGTGTCGGGGTAGTGAATGTGGCATTCACCATTCTTTCCCTTTTCATGATTGACAAACTTGGAAGAAGAAAACTTTATTTTATCGGGGTTACAGGACTGGTGTTAGCTCTTCTTGCCATGGGAACCTGTTTTGCACTTCAGGCTACTTTAGGAGAATCAATTAAGTGGCTGACGATATCTCTTATATGGTTTTATATAGCATGCTTTGCCATCAGCCTCGGGCCTCTTGGCTGGCTTATTATTTCAGAGGTTTTCCCTTTAAGTGTCAGAGGTATCGGATCAAGTATCGGGGCTCTCTCAAACTGGCTCTTTAATGGAGTTGTAGCCTTTACGTTCTTCAAGCTTGTAAAAGGACTTACGTTACCCGGTTCATCGATAATTCTTAAGGGTGAAGATCTGGGAAATCCGGCTGGTGCCTTCTACCTGTATGCACTTGTAGGTATAATCAGTCTGATATGGGGGTACTTCTATATACCTGAAACAAAGAATGTAACTCTTGAGAAGATAGAGGAACACTGGAGAAAAGGAACCAAACCTAAAGATATTCACAAATCATAAAGAATTCTGTAATTAATCTTCAAAAACTGCAGACAGGGGCCAGAATATACATATCTCTGCCTGCAGTTTTTTATTTTTTGCTTATCATCAATAAAGCTATATCAACAGAATATTCCGGAGTTCTTAGAATCCTTTTACCGCCGTTGTGAGTCAGACTTTCACTGGCAATGACATTACCTGTCGATGGATTGATCCATTTCACTATATAATTACCTTTCTCAAAGCTCAGTTCCATATTCTCCCTGTATTTCCCGGGAACAACCTTATAGCACGATCCCATTTTCATTGGCTCCCAGAACCAGCAACCATAAACACTATGATGGAAATAAGCTGCATACTGTCTGCCTGGTTCACTTATAGCCCTGTAAAAGGAGTTCTCGGAAATACCTCCCTGAACCAGAAGAGTATCCCTTCGCATATTAATAAAGTCTAAGCTCTCAATAAAATTCTTTAACACCTTTAGTTGAGTGAGAATCCTGTGATTTTCAGTACCGGCAGCTCCAGGATTAAATGTTGAATAAAGTCCATTCAATTGCATGAATCCACTACCACCTCCGGTAAGAAATTCCCATGCCTCCACTCTTGATGCAGCTAATTTATCTCCTTCATATTGAGGATAATATGCAGTTTCTATCAATATCATTGGTTTCTCATGAAAGTATTCATAATCAAGGTTTGCAATACCCCATGTATATTCATTCATAAGAACATTTATTCTTTTGTCTTCTGAAAAATCTCCGGGTCCTCCCCTGGTGTGTGAATCAATAGTCTGGGCAACCAGGTGCTTTTTCGGTAGCCTGCTTTCGGTAAACATCACAGTTTCTATCATTTTACTGATCCATGCATGATACATTTCCGGAGGACAACCATCCTGAAATGGTTCATCACAAATATCCAGAATCACATTGTCAAATTGATTTACCTCTTCAGTAATTTTTCGCACATAAGCTTCGTGATATCTTGTAAGGGCATTATCTGTCAGAGTCTGCACCTCATTAAATTTACAGTTACCAATACCCTGTATATTATTGGTTTGATACATTGCCTGGTAACCCCATCTGTCAGGATACATTCCATTGAAGAAAGCTATATCTACTATAATATTCCTATCCTGAGCTTTGTCTATAAAATCTTTAAGTCGCCTGAAATATTCATCATTCCATCGGTCAAGATCAAGTTTGTACCCTCCAAGCACCTCATGAGCACCCGGAACTGATGTTTTTGCCCATGGAAGAATCTGCCTCCCGTTACGTGCTCCAAGGTTATTATCAGGCATGTACTCCCCATCCTTTTCAAAATAAGCTCCCGGATAAATACGTGTAAAATTCAACCCGTATTTAACCAGGGTATCAAGGAATACATTGTAATCAAAATCCAGATTAGTTACGGCCCCATAGTGCTGATCTGATGTTATCAGGAAGTAGGGTTTCCCCCGGTAGTTGAAATAATGTGGATTTGCAATATCTGTTTTCAATGGCTGGGACCAGACTTGTGGCTGTACTTGTCCTGATAAAAGGAATAGTAATATAAGTTTCCCTGAAAAACTCCTGGATATAATCTTTATGTTATAAAACATATTTTTGTTTTATTCTTTTATCATCTCAATAACCTCCATACACATCCTGCCGTTGTGATAAGGACATGTCCAGTAATTAGCCTTATCCCTGCCGGTTGCTACTCCTTTCTCATCCACAAGACTGAACCATCCTCCATTTCTATAGTCAACAAAATATTTTTTTGTATAGTTCCAGCCATTTACCGCCTTATCAAGGTATGATTCATCTCCTGTTATTTCAAATGCATTCAGGTATCCTACAATAGTTTCAGCCTGCTCCCACCACGACCTGATAGTTACTATATGACCAGTCTCCCTGTTTTTCTCAGTTAAAAGACTTCCATCAGGCTGAAGTCCTTCTGCAGCGGCATCTGCCACTTTAATACTCAGGCTTTCCACCTCTTCAATCAGTTCAGGATCCTTAAGAAGTCTTGCTGCCTCAACCATCAGCCACGATGCCTCAATATCATGCCCGTATGAATCTATCTGAGTAGTTGCATTCCATTGCCGGTCAAGAAAATAGATAGTATGGAAAGTCTTTTTATCGACAATTTTATCATTGAATACCTCAAGCACATTTTGCAACCTCGCCTCCATCCTTTCATCGGGCCATACCCTGTAAAGTCCTGCATAAGCCTCGACCAGATGAAGATGCGAGATCATGGTCTTTTCTTCTTTATCTGACTTCTCATTCAGGAGCCTGTCGTGACTGCGTTGCCATTCCCTTGTATATACCTCAAAATAACCGTTATATTCCCTGTCAAGTGCATACTTTTCAAGCAGGTCGAATATTTTAATCGCCTCATCAAGAACTTCTTTGTCAGCGGTAGCGCGGTAATACTCTGCAAAGGCATAAATGAAATATGACTCAGTCAGAGTTCCCTTTCTCATATCCCCGGGCTCGCCATTTGCCTTAACGGTCATGTATCCGCCACCATATTCCTTATCGATAAAATACTTTAGAATATAATCCTTTGCTCTTGTTGCAATGTGAAGATTTGAACTGTCGCCCAGTACCCTGAATGCTGAAGAAAAGGTCCACAGGATTCTTGCATTCAGGATTCCTCCCTTATCGGCATCGGGATATACCTGTTCTTTTGCATCCACCCGGCCATAAAATCCTCCGTTAATGGTATCAATCATTTTTGAAGACCAGTATGGCAATAGGTTTGTTGTAAGATTATCTTTAATCTCCTTTTTCAGGATAGCAAGTTTTTCTTTCTGCTCTGCTGTGATCTCTTTTTTTGATGAGCAGCCCTGGATACTATATACCAGTATAAATGCAATTAACAGTATTGTTGTATGCTTCATATGCTGGTTTGTCTTAAAGTTTAAGGTTTTGCAAATAGCTGTAGCATTCAACAAGGTCCTGCAAAGGATCGCCCGGAGCTCTTGTTTCCATTTCAACAATCAATCCATAATCAGAAATACCGCTCTTTTTTGCAGCCTCAAGCAGTTTTTTCCAGTCGATCACCCCTTTACCTGTTGGCACCACCTTTTTCTGAGTCGGGTCCCAATCATGAATATGCAGTGATTCGTAACGTCCCGGATACTTTGTAATATAACTAACCACATCAACACCTTCGGAAGCCACTGCCAGCTGGAACTGCATTTTTATGAGTGCAGGATCAAACAGACGCATCAGAATGTCATAAAGTTTTTCACCTTCCAATTCAGGTCCGATGGAATGATTATGATATACCATCTGCAGTCCTGCCTTCTTCACCTGTTCTGCCGACTTATTCATCTCATCGGCAACAACTTTCCAGTCATCGATTGTAGCATCCTTCTTAATCCATGCTGCTGATATTACCAGATCTTTTAATCCAAGCTTTTTCCCGTAGCTTATTGTTTCCTGAATCTTATCCAACTTCAGCTCCGGGTATTGGAAATGACAGCTTTTGCAAAACAAACCGGCATCCTCAATCTTTTTTCGGAGTTCCTCAACACTTAATTTTGTAAGAGGACCAAAACCACTTTTTTCATATCCTTTGGGAGAGCACATCTCAATTCCTTTATAACCTATTGCCTGTAGTTTTTTCATAGTACCTTCGAAATCCGTTCCCAGCATCTCCCGTACACCGTATGACTGGAAACTCATTGGCCAGTTAAAGGGTGTCGCGCCGGATAATAAAAAGTCTGTAGGCAGGCACATAGCTGCCAGAATTCCCATAGCACCTGTACCGGTAAATTCTCGTCTGGTTATTGCTTTCATTTGATTTAGATTTAAGTTGTATTAAAATTAATACTATTTTTTCATTAAATTTCATCCCATAAAACGACACATACTTTAATCCTGAGTATTTTCATCCAGATAATAAACCATTAAGCATTAAACATTAAACCATTAACCATTAATAACATGTTTATAATCAACTCTTACACACTTGCAGTAGTTTTTTGCTTCATAACTATGCTATGCTGGGGATCCTGGGCTAATACCTCAAAAGTATCAACAGATAAATGGCCTTTCCCTTTGTTTTACTGGGATTATTCACTGGGGCTGATATTGATGACGTTGATCTACGGATTCACAATGGGAAGCACAGGAGAAAGTGGAAGAAGCTTTATTGCCGACCTTCAGCAAGCTGATTCATCATCAATAACCTCAGCCTTTGTCGGGGGAATAGTATTCAACCTTTCAAACCTGCTTATAGTGGCAGCCATAGCCGTTGCAGGAATCTCGGTAGCTTTTCCTGTCGGAGTAGGTCTTGCCCTCGTCATCGGTGTAATTGTTAACTATATTAAGAAGCCTGCCGGCGATCCTGTCCTTCTTTTCGGTGGAGTACTTCTTGTAGTGGTTGCCATTGTAGTAAATGCAGTTGCATCGTCAAAAGTTTCAAAATCAAAGGGATCTACTCCTGTTAAGGGAATTGTCCTGTCAGTTTTGGCAGGTATCATAATGGGTTTCTTTTACCGGTTTGTGGCAGATGGCATGACGCTCAATTTCACATCACCCGATCCTGGAAAAATGACTCCCTATTCGGCGGTACTGATATTCTCATTGGGTGTATTCCTGTCCAACTTTCTCTGGAATACTGTCTTCATGTACAAGCCTGTGGAAGGAAGCAGGTCGACTTATAAAGAGTACTTTACAAACGGTACACCCAGGCAGCATATTTTCGGACTGCTGGGAGGAATGATATGGCTCACAGGTTTTCTTTTCAATCTTATCGCTTCAGACAAGGCTGGTCCCGCAATATCCTATGGTCTTGGACAGGGGGCCACAATGATCGGTGCAGCATGGGGTGTATTTGTATTCAAGGAATTCAAAGGGGCACCTCCCTCAATAAACAGGTACATTATAACAATGTTTGTGACTTTCTTTGCCGGGCTGGGCATGATAATTTTAGCCAGACTATAATAAAAGTATATTATGAGTAAAAAGATAATTGTAATAGGAAGTACAAACGTCGACTTCCTTATCAAGACAGAAAAGCTTCCCGGTTTCGGGGAGACAGTAACCGGCGGAGTATTTTTCCAGAACTACGGAGGTAAAGGAGCAAACCAGGCTGTTGGCGCTGCAAGGGCTGGTGGAGATGTAACATTTGTTACCTGCCTTGGTGAAGACCTCTATGCTGAGAACCTGATGGAGAACTTTAATAAGGATAACATTGAAACCAGTTTTGTTTTCAAAGATCATGATGAAGCAACAGGGTCGGCTCTGATAATGCTTGACAAGGATGGCAACAATTATCTGTCAGTAGCATCAGGCGCAAATTATAAGCTGACCCCTGAACATATTGACAAGGCTCTGAATACTATCCTCGAAGCTGAAATGATTGTAATGCAGATGGAAATACCATTTGAAACAACCAGTTACGTTTTTGAAATAGCAGAAAAAAATAACTTGAAAGTACTGTTTAATCTGGCCCCGGCCAGACCTTTCGACCTTTCAGTATTGAAGAAGACCTATGCCTTTGTCGTCAATGAGGTGGAGGCATCTATGGTCACCGGATTAAAGGTTGAAACAGATGATGAGATAAAAACGGCTGCACAGGAACTATTAAAACTTGGATGTAAAATTACAATTATAACACTTGGTGCACGAGGATCCTATGTGGCTTCCTCAGAATTTAACGGAATTGTACCTGCATTCAAAGTTAAAGCTGTTGATACAACTGCTGCAGGTGATGTTTATTGCGGAAGTCTTGCTGTTGCTCTGGTTGAAGGCAAATCTTTGTCTGATGCAGTAAGGTTTGCCGGTGCAGCTTCGGCGATCTCAGTTACACGTCTGGGTGCACAGCCTTCTGCACCCACCAGAAAAGAAATTGAAGAGTTTATGGCTGTAAATCTGTAAATCCAGATAATATGTTAACATTCAGAAGATTGATCCTGCCTTTAATAATCCTTTTACACTCAGTAACTGCATTCCCAAAAGATTATATTATCACTGATTTCGGGGCTCATCCGGGCAAACTTTCTACCACAGCCATCCAAAAGGCTGTTGATGAATGCTTTTCAGCAGGTGGCGGAAGAGTTGTCATACCTCCGGGAATTTTCATTACCGGACCAGTAATTCTGAAAAGTAATATCTGTATTTATCTGGAAAGCGGTGCAATTCTTAAGGGGAGTGAAAACATTGATGATTACCGGATCAATAACACCCGGCGGGGAATTTTCTTTTGCGAGGATGCCTGCAATGTATCTATTACCGGACAGGGGACTATCGATGCCAGCGGCTCTCATTTCTATGATTTCAGCCAGAATCACGGATCACCTGATTTTGAAAGGTCTCTTACAAGGCAGAAAGAGAATTATATGAAGGATGGTACCTTTTTCACGGACGGACCTGTAAGAAGAATCTCCATGCCGGGAATGACAATAGTATTCTTTCACTGTACGAAGGTGACTCTTTCAGGGATTACAGTAAAAGATACCCCGATATGGGCTATAAGGTTCGGATATTGCGAGGATGTACTGGTTGAAGGCATCACGATCAGGAACAATATTCTTATCCCCAACAGTGACGGCATTCACTGTACAGCATCGAGGAACATCAGGATCTCCGACTGTGATATTGTTGCCGGCGATGATGCAATAATTATGACCGGTTTTGATAAGAACGAAAACATTCCTGCATACAGCATGGCAGAACAGGCTGAAAAAACCTATGGCAATAAATCGGTTTATGCTGAAAACATGAATGTAACGAACTGCCAGCTCAGATCCAGCTCGGCCGGTATCAGGATAGGATATGGCCAGCACCCGATAAGGAGATGCAGCTTTTCAAATATTACAATTTATGATTCAAATCGGGGGATCGGGATTTTCGCACATGATACAACTGATATTGAAGATCTGATATTCAACAATATAATAATAGAAACCCGGCTGTATAACGGACACTGGTGGGGACATGGAGAACCGATACATCTGTCATGTGTATCACGGTTTCCGGGGCATGATGCCGGACAGATCCGGAATGTTATCTTTAGCAACATTATAGCAACAGGTGAACAGGGAATTCTTGTATTCGGCAGAAAAGAGAGCCGGATAGAGAATATTAGTTTCAATAATGTGAACCTCTTAATCAGAAAAGGCAGAGAGACACTTAGCTACGGAGGTAATTTTGATCTTCGTCCTGCTGCCGAAAGACCTATGCAGATTTTCGAACATGATATCCCGGGTATTTATGCTCAATATGTCACAAACCTTTCTATAAACGGATTTGAACTTGAATGGGATCCTCTTCTGCCTGACTTCTTTTCCAATGCCATTGAAGTAACTGAATTTAAAGATCTGAGGATTGACAGATTCCATGGTGAAGCTGCATTTAACTCCGGGGATAAGGCTGCAATAAAGCTAAGTGAAGGAACCGATTTTATAATCACCAATAGCAAAACTAATGGTAAAGAACCTGCTATAATCATGAAGAACATCAAATAATAATCCGGTATATACTAAGTTAATATATGAATTATACCTCTGTGATCTCTGATAGAACCTCGGTGGCCTCTGTGTTTAAAAAGATAGTAACCACAGAGGACACAGAGAAACACACAGAGTGCACAAAGAAATAATGAGGGCATGGGTGGCGGCAAAAACGGACTGGGATGGTGGCAGGGAGAAGAGGCATGGAACCAGCTTATGCATGGCGGAACAATGAGGATAGTATATGGAGCTGTATGCCTGTGGCAATGGAAAGTCACTCCGGATGAGCCTGGATGGGAAATTTGGACTGATGCACCAATGTCCTGGAAAGAGGCTATGGCACAGGAGGGCAGTAAATATCCCGGACTGGTATCAAAAGCTTTCGGCGGATACGATTTTGCAGATATGGAAAAACGACATGATCTTACAGGTAGTAAAAACTTACTTCTTGCAAAAGAGCGTACTTTTTACATATCTTACCTTGAAGAAGGGGGGTGAAGCACTGCTTGGCAAGGATCCCGATCCTGAACTTGTGAAGTATTACTCCAATGAACTGCAGGTAAAAGCTGACACACCACCCACAATTCTTTTCCTTGCTGATGACGACAAGGCAGTAC
>Ga0307377_10007434_pt1 | contig 11304 bp, 9 predicted proteins | sample TR3MG_FD_202535 | JGI IMG/M metagenome (GOLD analysis project Ga0307377, IMG submission 202535) | Soil microbial communities from Risofladan, Vaasa, Finland - TR-3 | ecosystem: Environmental > Terrestrial > Soil > Coastal area > Acid sulfate soil | place: Finland: Risofladan, Vaasa | collected... | reverse complement strand
CAGAGGATGATGCGGCCGGAGCCTTCCCCGGAGGGGTTACGCCGAGTGTTAGGGTTCCCTATGTATTTCATATGGGATCAATGAGTCTCGGGGGTGCTGTAACCTATGTCAAGAGTTTCGATTTCACGCATAGTTGGAATCTTGACGAAGAGGGCGGATTCGTTCTCGCCGGTTCGGATACAAGACATCATTGCTACAAAACGATTGAGACCCTTACGGGGTCAATGGAACTTGAATGGACAGCAGCCTCGGATGTTATGAGGGATGCGTTTCTTGATAATACCCAGGTAGCGCTGATACTGACCTTCACCTCTCATGAACTCATCGAGGCCGGGCAAGCCTACACGTTGACCATCGAAATCCCGAAGATAAATATTCTCGGCGATCCGCCTGTGTTGTCCAGCAGGGACCGGACACCCTTCACGGTCAACTTCGAGGCCACGTATGACGCAACCAATTTCATCAAGATAACGCATAAGGATGGCAAAAACGCAAAGTGGAGCGCATAACATGAAATACAAGATCGAGGATCTCATAGAGGCCGAGACAAAAGATCTGGATGTTAAGAGGTTCTTTCCTACCGCAAAAGAAAAAGTATGTATCACCATTCGGCGCCTGACTACAAAAAAGCACAATGACGTTATCGCCCTCATGACATTGGGGGGAGAAATCAAGGCTCGTATTTCTGCAGGTGGCGAGAAAGAAGGAACCGAGGCATCGTTCACGGGTACTAATACAGAGTGGTATACCGGGGCCCGGATGATTGAACTCTTGGGGGGGGTGGTACTGAATGACAATTTCCCCTTCGAGAAATGGGACGAACAAATCATTACCGAACTCGACGAACGCAATCCGGGCTTTATTACTTTCTTGCAGGATGAGATTCGAGCATTTGATCGCCCTTTAGCCCAAAAGCTGAAAACGACCTGAGATCAATAACATCTTGGTGTATCCGCAAAATGCCCCTTCCCCAGGGAGAAGGTAGTTTTCAATATAGAAAATGGCTTCCCTGGATTCAACTTTTTATCATGACCTGTGACGGACAATATAATCTCCGTTATTTACCAGGACCCGGAGGATTTTTCGATCAGGATTGGCTATACATGGAGATTTTCGCAATAATCAGAGATGAATATATAAAGGGATCGAAGAATGGGTAAGTTTACTCAAGCAGATGTCGAAATCAAAGCAAAAGACGAAACTGCAAAAGGCGTACAGTCTGCGAAGAAACAAGTCGGCGGATTGACGAAGGCGGTTAAGGCTTATGGTGCAGAAATGGCGGCTGTCTATCTCGCTGTTCGGAAAGCCTATAAAATCGTAAAGGATCTTACTCAGGCATGGGGTGTACAGGAAATCGCTATCATTGAGATGAATAATGCCCTAAAGAATACGGGCATATTTACTCCTATGCTATCCGCTGAGTTGCAAGATTTAGCAAGTCGCCTGCAATCCACCACTACTTTCGGGGACGAACTGACCTTGTCAGCAATAGGAATGTTACAATCGCTGGGAGAACTTGACGAGGAAATGCTAAAACGAGCGATCCCCGCCGTCCAGGATCTCGCCGCATCTCTTTTTAAAGGGGATATGATTACGGCATCCTCGATGTTTGCAAAAGTAGTCGGCAGCTCAACGAACTCCCTGTCAAGATACGGTATTGAAATCGATATGACAGGTACTAAGGCAGAGAAATTTGAAGAACTTATGGTAAAAGTAAACGCAAAGTTCGGGGGACGATCCGCCGAATTGGCAGATTCTTATACCGGTAAAACGAAACAGCTCGGAAATGCATACGGCGATCTCAAGGAGGCGATGGGTCATGTAATGGCGAATCAGATGGAACCTGCGATTCCGCTAATGATGGAGATTACTACACAGCTTACAGATTGGATCAATAAAAAGATTGCACTAAAAGAAGCATATGAAAATATCAAAATACCGATGCAGGACGCAAACGATCAAACTCGTATTGAGATATTACAGTCAAAGCAGCTTGTTGCTATCAACACACTCCGGATCCTTTTGGCGAATACGCAGGATGCACAATATACCGTCATGGGGTTTGACCTTAAAAAATTAAACGAGGAAAGAGATCGGGAGATCTCAAGACTCCAGGCAATTATAAGCGGTTCCGAACTCGAAGTAAAAACATTAATGAATCTCATCGCAGCACGAGACGTAGAGATTCGTCAAGAGGAAGAACGCAAAAAGAAAAAGAAAGAAACAAAGATTGCATTAGAGGAATTAATAGTCAGCACAGATGAATGGGCGAATACGATTATATGGACCGGGCAGGCTCTCGACGATTACATAGAAATGTGTGATTCGATGCGGGAATCTCAAAAGTGGTTAAACGAGAAATTAAAAGAAGGCGAGAAGGATCTCACTGATTATGCCGCTGCAATGCTTCGAGTACAAGAGAATGCAGTTCTTATGGAAGGTAAACAGGAAGCCGTAAAAAATATGATCGAAGAGCAAAACAAGGCCATAGAAGAACAGAAGGAAGCCGTCGAAGCTCTTACGGCTGATTTTATAGGCTTTGCCGATGCGATTGACCCTATCGGAAATATGCTAAAAGAAATGGCGAAGCAGGGATTCTCGACAGTATTAAGGGCGATCGGTGAGGAATTGATGGCTATGTCGGCACTGTATTTTATGTTAGCACAATATGGTAAATCTGCTCTTGCATTTGCCGGGGGATTAGCGGCTATTGTGGCCTCGAATTATATCAAATCGCTTGCAAAGGGTGGTATCGTCACACAGCCTACGCTCGCTCTCGTCGGAGAGAGTGGTCCGGAGGCAATAGTCCCCCTGGGTAAAGGTGGCGGAATAGGTACGACTGTCATTGTCAATGTCTACGGTAGCGTGCAAACAGAGAAGGATCTCGCACAGACGATAGCGCGAGAGATCGGTCGACAGGGGTATACGGTAACATGAGCTTTTTACACATTTCGGATAACTTTAAGACTTACCTCAAAGAGCCTGCAGGCGATAAGAAATATCTCGCCTATATCGATTTCCGACAACAGCTCTATCCTCCACAGACCGGACACGGTTTGACCTTTCACCCCTTCCCCGATAACAAGATCGACCGGGGACATTGTGAGGCGACGACCGAACCAATGGTGAATGATGAGATGGTCGCAATCACAAATAATGCTCTATGGGCCCGGACCTCCGCACAGCATTATCGGGGTAACTATAGTTGGTTAATGACGAAAACCTCCGTGAGCGGCGGTGGTAATGCAAATGCTTATCTTATAGATGTCGAGGGCACTGCAAATCTTCATGGTTTCGAAGCCGGTAAAAAATATCGTTATAGCCTTCGGGCCCGGACCTCAGATCATGTGAATTATCGCTTCCATGTATATGAACGTTCCGGGGGGGCATGGAATGAGATTGTAAATGATACACTCACGGCAAGTGGAGTATGGGAAGAAATCAGTGGAACATTCGAACTTGAGCCGGATACAACGGGTATCCTTATCCGGAACCATATAGCGAGTGCGGCGAATATTGCTGAAACCGTATATGTCGACGAGATCAAGATCGATGAAGAGAACCAGACCGGTTCTCATGTCGGATACTTCGGCAGCCTCGCAGGTGATCCCAACCCACAATATTGTTTAAAACTCCCCGATTACTTTACCTTCTGGATTCGATGCAAGCCGTATTTCCCCTACGATACAGCCGGTATACAAACTTTATTTAGTTGGTATATCTCGGCGACGATCAAATTGTATCTGGCATATGCTCCTACTTCGGACAAGTTTTATCTTATGTGGGAGGATGGCGGGGGCAATGTGGGATTAGGCAGCCAACAGTACGACGACGGCTCGGCACACAGCGATTTAAACCAATGGATTGATATAGTCGGTGTTGTTGATCTTCGCGTGGGGGGACGGACAACGGGGTCATCCCTCTGGACGGATTGGGTCAAGCGTGCTGATACGTGGAGCGGGAATCATAATCTAAAGACGAGCAATTTTCCGTTACTTGATATTGGACATTATCATTCGGGCAATGAATGGACCGGCGAGATTGCCTTCTTTAAAATGTGGCCGAATACTATTGTATCCGATGCCGATATCGGTACATACTTCCGAACCGTCAAAGATGAGGAGATATATTTCCCCTTCAACGGTCACGGAGTCGGGCATACCCGCTGTAACATATCTGATAAAGTTTTGAACATGAATCTTGAACTCACAAAGAAATCGAGAGCGGATGCCTGGATTGCGAACCAAGGCGGATTAAATCTTGATAATTACGATGGTATTTTCTCAGACGATCAGTACGCCGCCTTTGACGCGAGCCTTGAACAGTATAACGGGATTGCGACCCAGGCATATATGCAGCAGCGATGTGGGATCGAGATCGAGGCGCTGTACGAGGCTGAAGTAGCGGTCGAGCCTCTCTTTACCGGACGGATTGATGACAAAGGATTCGCTCGCAAATCCGACGCTGGGAAGTCTCGCATCAATCTTGGATTCACCGATATCATCGACGAGCTTCAGAATGTCGGGATTGAGAAGTCGGTCTATTACGAAGATTACAAGTTCTGCGATCCTGCCAACGAAGCACAATCTCTCATACATTTATTTGCACGGCTGGCGACTGCTCCGAAAGTATTTAATTTTGCGAGTAACTCGAGTTTTGAGAATGCTGCGATCGGGAACAGCTGGGCGAATACGGGGCTTTCGTCATTGACAAGAGAAGCGGGCGGTCTATTCGATACGTACCTGGGTCGGATGACCTATGATGCCGTTGCTGGCGGGACTCAGGACGCTCACGCGACTATCATGTTTGATGAAGAAACAAAGCTGAATGTCGGAGAAAAGTTTACATTTTCGATCTACTTAAAAAGCACGGTAGTCTGTAGCTGTAAAATCAGTATCGATGAGAATGATGCTGGCGGGATGAATGACAGTACCGAAGCAAATTACGCACTCGTTGGGGGCGAGGGCTGGGTACGGTTCAGTGTTACGCATGAAATAACTGATCCGGATTCGGATCGGCTAATCATACGTGTCGAGATGGATTGAAGTCGAAAATGATATTTAAAATATAATTTTTTATAGGAGAATAAAAATGGGTTCATTTAGCGATTATTTAGAGAACGAGTTGCTCGATCATGTTTTTAAGACGGGTGCTTATTCTCAGCCGACGAATTTGTATGTTGCGCTCCTGAAATCTACACCGGACGATGCGGATACAGGTTCTACATTACCGGGCGAGTTCTCAGGCGGCGACTATGCAAGAATGAAATGCAATACCTGGGATGCTGCTGCGAGCGGGGCAACGGAGAATACCCAACCCTGCGAGTTTGCTCAGGCAACGGCGGATTTGGGCGTTGCAACACATTTTGCAATCTGCGACAAAACGACACTCGGGAATGTGATTGGCTGGGGTGCGCTATCGGTTACGAAAAACATTCAATCAGGAGACACGGCACGGTTCGCAACTGGCGACCTGGACGTAACCCTTGATTAAATTATATCTTGCGATCCTGAATAGAGGATGGATCAGGCGCGAAATATTGTACAAGATAGCTAATAAAGAATGGCGGGAGGAGGGCGTGGAAATCGTTCTCGAAAACCCAAATAAAACCTGGGATCATCCGATATCGAGTAACCGTAACCGGATTGTAAAACGCTTCCTGCAGACCGATTGTGATTATCTCATGATGATTGACGATGATGTTGTGCCTTTATTTAATCCTATCCCATTTGTGTTTGCTGATAAGGATATTATTGGATTTCCGGCGAAAGTTCGACAGCAGACCGGATATCTGAATTGGGTTGCTTACGTCAAGGATCCGGATCGGGATAGTTATGCGCCAGTAGATTTTAGTCTTATCGACGATACTATCGAACTATTGAAATTGGATATCGTGGGGACCGGGTGTATTCTCATCAAACGCAAGGTACTAGAATCATTGAAAGCTCCGTTCCATACTGACTTTGACGAGGATGGTATTTTAACCACGGGAACGGATTTTGCCTTTTGTATCAAGGCAGGGACAGCAGGATTTGAAATCTATACTGCACCCCAGAGGATATGTGAGCATTATAAGGAAGCTGGGCTATTGCAGTTCAACACATATAGCGACAGCGACAACACCGATCCTGCGGCAGTGAAATATGGTATCCCGTGGGGCGGATTCGCCATTAATCCGGTGGAATGGAATTTCATAAAACGAATCATTCTCGAAAATGATGTCAAGACCGTATGTGAGTTTGGTGCAGGATTATCATCTCTACTTATGTCCGAAAAGTGCAAAGTAAAAAGCTATGAAGTCGACAAAAAATGGGCGGAGAAAATACAGGCAAAGAGGAACGGAAGTCTTGATGTGAGGTTATGGGATGGCGAAACATTCGCAGATTATAACAAGAACGAGAAATACGATCTTGTGTTTATCGATGGACCACGGGGTGGAGAGAATAGAGAACATGCTTATGATGTCGCGTCCATGTTGAGTGATCGAATAATTTGTCATGATGCCCGGAGACTTCCGGACACAGCATGGCAAAAGAAGTATCTACAAGGCCAATTTAAACTGAAAGCGAGAAGTGGCTACTATCAGGCTTGTTGTCACTATTGGGAGCGAAAAAAATAAATATAGAAATATTTTTTTGAATGGAGGTAACAAAATGAGTGCAAGAAAGAAGATTGGAATTTCACTCTTTGTAGCTGGAGCTGCAGCCCTTTTGGGCGGATTCTTAGCAATCAAACTTCCCGAAGATCCGATGTGGTGGGGAGCTGTGCTTCAGTTGGTCGGGTTTGTGATGGACTTTTTTGGCTTTAAGTTCGTCTATCCCGATATTCCTGATGCGTAAATCAAGGGGGGAGGAATTATCTTCCCCCGCTATTAAGAAGCGATCATGGAAAAGACAATACATATAGAGTGTGAAAATATAATTGATGTTTATGTGACAGAAACAAGAGGAGGTAGAATACATTTTAAATTAAATCTAAACGAAAATCAATTTAGGAAACTCAAAGAAGAGGTAAAAAAACATGAAGAAGCACAAAAAATTGTTGCTGTATAGTATCATTTTCTTGATACTGGTTGGATTTATCTGTACCGCACAACAGCTTTATATTGGGGATAACCAAGAGCTCTCTTGGGATTCAGAGCCTGATCCGGTAAACGGCTCCCTCATGTATGAAGTGTGCGTTATGGATCGAGAAGATGGTGGAGATCCGATTGTCGTTGACGAGGTAATTATTCCACCCGTGACAGTCAATATATCTACATATAATTTTGAGGTAACATTTGGGGTAAGAACCGTACTCACACTTTCCGAAGATGCCATGATCGAGGGCACACAATATGAAGCGGGAGATCGAGTTTATAGTAACTGGAACTTTTCAGATGTAAACGGGGAGAGTACTCCTAACCCTTTCGTTGCATCGCGGGGTGTGCATGCACCAGGGAACTTTAGGAGACAATAATGCCTGAATCTGGCGGATTATTCGTAATCGATGGCGAGGATGCGGGTAGTACTCCATGGGAGTTTACTGCTGTTGCAGCCGAAGCTGGTAATACCTTTGCGTTAGATGCTACTAATCCCAATCACGAGACGAATGCCTACAGAGCATCATTTGGTGGTACTAACGAGCAAGCATACGGTAGAAAAGTTACTGGTTCTAATTACACAGATGTTTATTTCAGGGGTTATGTTTTTATTCCGACTGGTGCGAGCGTGGCATCGGCATGGCAGCAAGTATCACTTTTTCATTTGTGTGATGATAATGATGTTTATTATCAAGCCAGATTATGCGCTCAGGGTAACGGTGATGGTCTTTTATATCAGTGGTCTTTCAGAACAGCCGGAGGGACCATTAATAGTTCTAACGGTACTAACTTTTCGTTAAATGCATGGCATCTAATAGAGATCCATTGGAAAGCTGGTAGTGGGACCGGTGGTGCTCAGGTATGGATAGATGAGACTTTAGTATTTGATGATTTAACTGGAACCGAAACAGGAGATGTCAACTATTTTTTAGTAGGTAGTTATGGCACAGATGTTCCCGTCGATGAGGTGGACATAGATTTTGATGATATCAAAGCTGATGAAAGTTATATAGGGCCTTACTCGGCGGGTGGTGAACAACATGAGTTAGTTGGCGTGGTTGCTGGCGTTGCGGCATTAAATAGTATGTTGGTCCAGAAACTGATAGTTGCTGGATCATCTGGAAGTATAGGTTCATTGATCGGTTTATCTCGTATAAAAAAAGTAATCGCAGGAAGCTTCGCGGTATCAACAAGTTTAAATGGTTTAGCATATCTCAAGAAGGTTATCGCTGGGATATTCTCCGCCACTACCTCGTTCGTCGGCATACCGGGGCGAAAACGTGGAATAGTCGGGGGGTTTGCAGTAGCTTCTGTGTTAACTGGAACGGCTTATGTAAAAAAAATCATTCAGGGTTCTGTTACGACGGCCTCTACCCTTGTGGCTGGTTTGAGTTTGAAAAAACTTCTTGCGGGATCTTTTTCGGTTGCTTCTACTCTCGCAGGAGTATTAATCAAATCCGGACAAATAGTCTTGCAGGGGTTGATGGCAGCGGGGTCGTCTCTAACGGCAAAGGTACATCTAAAGAAAATTGTCAAAGGATCATTTGCTACAGCCGCAACATTTATCGGGACCTTAACCGAAACAGGACAGGTACTTTTGCAGGGCGCGATAGCAGCGGTATCTTCCTTATTGGGATCCATACAGTCTTCCAAACTCCTCTCCAGTATAATAAACGGTGAAGCAAACATATCTGGGGCATTATCTCTGCAGAGCGAGACAGGAATTCTCGATATTGACGGAGCGATGCTGCTCAAATCCGACGAGCCGTATCATTGGTTCATTCTCAATGCGGATGACGGCGCTGCCGGCGTTTACGATGCCGACGATGCGATCGCAAATGATAGATTTGACACATACGAAAAATGCGGATTCGATACCATCGAGAGCGCACTGATTCACCCCTGGGCGGTAGCGTATAGCGATAAACCGATATGGGGCAAACTCGAAGATATCGCAGAGGCTATACTTGCTCGTTCAATGGGCGTCGATTGGTCAGGAACGATGCGGTATCGATCCCGATACGAAGAGGAAGACGGCGAAGATCCGAGTGCGATTGAGGATATTACAGATGCCGACGTGCCCGATATATCGTCGAACATCGAGAGGAAGACACACAATCATGTCATAATCCGTGGCGCGAAAATTAAAAAGATGACAGAACAAAAACTTATGTGGTCTGCACATGGTTCCTCTATTGGTGCATGTACCAAATCGGAAATCATACAGATTCTTGACGGAGCCCTTTGGCCTGAACCCGATGAATATACAGATGAATTTATTGCAAAATTTAAAACAGGACCGATAGAAGATCTCCATGGTTGGTTACAGGATATCTCTGATCATACAATGATCGGCGCTAAAGATGTAGCTCCTCGGATAGACGTTTTCGATGCCACTGGTGACTGGGATGATCTTTCAGGCAGTTTTACTCAAATCTTTTTTGATGTTTTGCCAGAGGGAGTAAGAATCAAGTATCGGAATGATGCCGGTGAAACGATGCATTTAGTGGTTTATGCTCTCTACGGAAAACCGATCTACAAAGTCGGTGGAAAGAATGCAGTTAACTCTGGGTTTATTCATGACAAATTTAAGGATGCGAGCGATATCCGCAAGAATGGAGAGAAAACCCTCACCATTGCAAACGATTTTCTTATCGATAAAACTCAAATCGAAAAGGTCGCCGAGTATCATTGGCAAGAACGTCAGGCAAGACACCAATATCGTCAGTCATTACAGGGCAATCGGTTGTATCTCCTCCCTGGCGAATGGGTCAATGTCGAGGTCGGTAGTGCCGGATACCATGAGTACCTTGACTACAAGGGCGAAATCCGAGAGATACATTGGTCGTGGGATGCGAAGGGCGCTGAACGAACGACCGTGATAATCGACGAGCAGGAAAGCAACTGGAAAGCTCAAAGTAACTATTCTGCACGATTCGAAGAGTATGGACACCCCTATAAAGAACCGGACGCGCAGGGACAGACAATCGTAGTGGCTTCGAGTACCTCCGCCGATATCGCGAATAAGTATTGTGATGGTACGAGTGACGAGACTGAGATTAACGCTGCAATCGATTATCTCGCTGCACTCGGTGGCGGGACGGTACTGTTGACAATTGGGACATTTTATATTGATGGCTCTATCGATATGAAATCAAACGTTACCCTAGTAGGACAGGGTAATAATACAGTCATTGAGAAGAATTGCAACGATCACGGTATAGATATCTCCGGAGGCGCAGGAACAGAATTAACGGGTGTCAGACTTGCCAATTTAAGAATACAAGCAAATGTTGCTGATACTAATGTCACTAAATATTTAATCTACAATAATTATTCTGATGGCTTCATCTTTGATTCGATCTATATGTATAATTGTTACGATAATAATATTCGTATTGAAAATTCCGAAGATGGCACGATTAAAAATTGCACTATTGATACAGTAAGAGCACCTAATCAATATGGGGCCTGGATAGAGTCGAACGATACAGTAATTCGCAGTTGTATCTTCAAAAACTGTAATGGGGGCGGGGGGGGAGGAATATACGTTATTGGAAGCCGATGTACCATAGACCAGAATAGAGCATACAATAATTATGACGGAATCTTATTACAGGCTGCCGATTGCATGGTTGCGTCAAATCTATGTCGTGATAATAGTAATGACGGTATTAATCTCGGAGCATCTTTCCGCAATAGCGTCAGGGGCAATCAATGTTATAACAATACGGTCGATGGAATTTGTATTCAGGATAACTCAGATGATAACGTATTAGGAACTAATGTTTGCTATAATAACGGGGGACGGGGAATATATATTTTACATGCAACCTGTGATCGTAACGTTTTAACCGGCAATAGAGCAACTGGAAACACGGTCGCCAATTTCACGAACAATGGTACGAATACGACCGATTCAGGGAATGATTGGAATTAGAATGACTGAACAAGATATCTCACAATTAAAGAATTTCAGCATCCTTGAGAAAGATATCAAGGGGAGGGCTATCTTCGGGGATGCTTTTATCATATCATCCGATCTCATGATGACGATCGATGACATGGTGACTTTTGCGAAGCAGGAGTATCCGGGTGCTTATTGCATGGTACATGACATCAATCGTGGCGAGCACTCCGAAAACAGTTTGCATTATCAGGGCAAAGCTATTGATCTGCACATGGAGGGGATGACCCCCGGCCAGACGGCGCGTATTGCCATG
>Ga0307377_10007433_pt1 | contig 11306 bp, 3 predicted proteins | sample TR3MG_FD_202535 | JGI IMG/M metagenome (GOLD analysis project Ga0307377, IMG submission 202535) | Soil microbial communities from Risofladan, Vaasa, Finland - TR-3 | ecosystem: Environmental > Terrestrial > Soil > Coastal area > Acid sulfate soil | place: Finland: Risofladan, Vaasa | collected... | reverse complement strand
TCATCGTTCATGTGTATAAGCACGTCACCAAAGTCCAGCCTGGTACGCCGCAGGGTAGCCCTAATCTTAGGCGTGACATCGCCAGACAGGTACTCGGCACGAGTGGCTACAGGAAAGTCCTCTTTCATGCCTTGCCTTCCAGTGTCATCAGGACAATGGCATAGTTCCGTAGTGGATCAAGCTCCATAGCCAACGTCCAGTCACCCATCCATTCCGCTTCCCAGTAGGCACTGTCCTCAAAGGACTTGCACTGAAGATCCGTAGCTGCCCAGGCTTCTTTCAGGTTGTCTATATCGCCAAAGGAGATAGACTCCACGCCATCACTTACAGCAGCCTCGCCACTCGCATCATCCAGGCCAAACACCTGAGAGACAAAGCGCCGTGGGCTAGTAACCGCACGGGTGATAAGCAGACTGTTATCGAACTGCGACCTAGCGTATGCCGCCAGCTTCTGCTGTGCCCCGCCCCCATAGTCCTCTTTGAGTGCATAGAACGCATACTTGCTAGCCGGGGTAACACCCGTGTAGTCCCATTTCAGAAAGAAAGCGGTTCTCGTAAAGGCCAACTTGACAACCCCCTGGTTATATCCTATACTCTAACAGAAAGGACCTGTACAAATGACTACAAAGTTTTGTCCGTCTTGTTCTGCAACCAAGCCAATGTCTGACTTTAGCCGTAGCGCAAATAGGTATGACTTGCATGATTGGCAATGTAGAGCGTGCGCGAACAAAGCCAGGCGCATCTATCGCCAACGCCAAGATGTTAGGGACTCCGAGCGTATCTACCAAAGGCAGTACTACAAGGAACATCGCCAACAGTCCATTGCCAGAGTAAGGCGCTACCAACAAACTGAAAAGGGCAAGGCTGCTAGCAAACGCTACAGGGCTAGGAATAGCGAAAAACGCAAGGCACAAGTTGCTGTAATGAATGCAGTCGCTACTGACAAACTGCCACATATCTCTACACATACCTGTAGCGACTGCGAGACAACTGCCGCTGACCATTACCACCATGAAAGCTATAGCCCAGAATGTGCGCTGGATGTAATACCCCTGTGCCAGATTTGTCACATTAAGCGTCATAACTCACCTACCTGATTTACCAGGGTTCTCCTCTCAGGTCTTGACTATCAGCCAGCTTGTTGATAACCTCTTCTGCGATGATGGAGCCAAGCTGGCGTTCATTGTAAGTCCCAGGCGGCACATTCACATGTACTGTGATATTGCCAACAGACCGCTGTATCTTGCCCGTAAAGGCATCCCCAATACTCGCGCTACCTAGCTGATAGTTAGGTACGATGCGACCTGCTGTTCGCGGCACAAATAGCTCTGTCCCACGTTCGCCTACTATGATTGGTTCGTTAGCAAAAGCTGAGCCACCGAACTGGGCAGCCGGAAGGCCATGTTCCTTTTGCCAGTCTACCCACGCTTCATTAAGGCGCTGAGTTCCATCATCAAACTTCCCAAAATACTTCCGGTGTGGGTTCTTTTCTTCTTCTGTTGGTGGTACTCCACCACTCCCGCCGCTCTCCCCACGAGCCATGGCCCTCAGTGCCACTATCTGGCTCGCCATTTCACTGTAGAAGCCCTGCCACTTACCCCAGACTGCGCCTTCCTTGGAAATGGGATCTCCTATAGCCTTGATAAAGTCCTGAGCGTTCGTAGTACCAGTCTTTACCAGTAGCTCAATCTCACCAAGGCCCTTCTGAATGATACCGTCTTCACTCCATAGTGTTCCCAGGGTCTCCTGAATAGTTTTTAGGTGATCTGCTTCGAGCGCATAGTACTGTGTCTTGAGACCAATAATGGTCTGCAGAATCTCAGTCTCTGTACCAGCTATTACTGTCTCTCCCCCTTCGGCAGCTTCGCCAGTAGGAACAGCAAGCTCGTCCGTAACACCAGCGCCCATCTCGCCAGCGCCAAACTGTTCTCCCTTTCTGATAAGAATTGCCTCCGGCCCCGTGGGTGCTACTACCCCAGTAGCAAGCGCCACACCTGCCTCCGTCATCCCGGTCATAGCAGCTATATTATCTGCAATGGTGCGCGTGATTGCTGCCATCTCATTAGCATTCTTCTGGTCTTGTTGGGCCTGAGCAAGGGAACGCTTTAGCGATTCCTCTTGTTGTGCTTTCTGCGCCTCGTAGATTTTTGTCTCATCAGCAAAGTTAGCTGCAAGATGGTCCCTCGCAGCCCCAAGGTGCCGCATCTGCATGGCGTAAGATGCTTCCAGGTGGCTCTTCTGCATCTCGAACTGCTGTAGCTCTAGCGCATTGATCTCCTCAAAGTTGTTGACCTGCCTGGCAAAGCGCTCCTCCTCCTGCTGCCATATCTTTTCCTGGCGCTCCTCTTCTGTACCGCGCCTGCCTTCCTGAATGGTGTACATCTCCTCAGCGCGGCCACGCTGACGGACTAGCTGCTCTTTCTCCCTGCCCGTAGCAAACCGGATAGCCCGGTCGTAGTCCTCCATCTGCCAGCCAAACTGCAAGCCTGCCTGCTGCTTGTTAAAGGCCATGTCCTCACGGCCCCACTCCTGGCCTTGCATCATTTGCTGGTAGCCAAAGCCAAACTCCGTGCGCTGCTGCCGCGACCGCACCTCCCACATGGTCTGCCGTAGCTCCAGAGACTCCATTGCCTGCTGGAACTGGAGGGTAGCAGACTCTTCCTGCCTTCCAATACCTGCCATCTGGTACTGGTAATTGCGTTCGCGCATGCCAGCTTGGATAGGCGATATATATTGGAAGGTAGCTAGATTTAGCTGTGCTTGTTCTATAGCACCCGCTGGCCCCATGCGGACAGTATCGCCGCCTGCAACACGGAATGCCTCAGTCTCATCTGCTGCCGCACCCTCCCTTGTTGACGGTACCTGAAGAGATGGTACTGTGTAGGGCCGTAGTGTCTCATAGGCATAAGAGCCTGTGCCTGTCTGCCTGGCTAGCTGCAAGTTCATTTGCCGATACTGCTGTAGATTATAGATGTTCCCACCCTTGCCCGGTACCGTTCCATAGATGGGACCTGCGCCCACAAACCCACCAGCCTCACCCGGCACTGGCAAGCCACTCTCTTGTCTTGCAGCCAAAGCCTGTGGGCCTAACCCATAACCCGTTAGCATGTGGCTATAGCCCATTGGGGTACCACCATAAGCAACAAGTCCAGCCTGTGTCTGGTACTGCTGTGCAGTCATACGGCCAGCACCTTCGGGTGCTGTAAGGGCCTGCATATACTGCGCCTCTACACCACCACCCAGACCATAGGGAATACCAAGTGCCTGTGAGACAGCACCAGTGCCTAATTCCTGTTGGGCCACAATGCCCAATGCCGCTGGCGCTATGCCCATCTCCCTATATCTTATGTACTGCGCAGTTATCCCCCTGGCTTCCTCTGGCCCATACCCTAGCATCTGGCCCGTAGGCCCTGCCAGAGTCACAGCTTCGGCAAATAGGTTCGCCTCCTTGAAGTTCATGGTAGGTGCACCCCGCATGAACTCAAGGCCTGCCTCACTACCTGCCGTGAACCCGAATGCCTCACCACCGATACCGCGTTTGGCTAGCTCTGCTCTCTGGATTTGCGGGACTGTTTGGCCTGCGCCTATCTGGGCAATAATCTCCCTGGCAATATCTTGCCCAGCCTTCCAGCCACCACCTACATCCCCATACCTGCTAGCACCAAGTTGTACAGCAAGCTCTGACATGCCTTGCTGCTCAAGGGTAAGATTAGGCAACCCACCCATAAGGCGCGTAGCGCCCTCTCCACCAGCAGGGAACCCCATTGCTGCCGCACCAGCGCCTATTTGTGTTGCTTCCCGGTGACGTGCTATTTCTACTGGGCTTAGACCCTGTGCCTGTAGCCCCTGAACAGCCAGTATCTCTCTCTCCGCACCTGCTACAGTGTACTCCCCCACCTGCGTATAGGTAGGCGCTGCAATACCCATCGCCTCCATCCACGCAGCGCGTCCTCTTACATCAGTCACGGGCGGTGCTGTAGCCATCAATTGAGCCGCCATCGTACTATCTTGTCGGAAGCCCATAGCCTGCGCCCCAATACCGCGCCTACTAGCATACGTCTGCATAACCTGGGGTTGCGTGAGTCCCTGTGCCATCAACCCACGCGCAGCAGTAGTCTCAAGCTCCATATCATAGGCAGTTCCACCTACCTGCTGCCAGTACTGCCCAGCAAGACCAAGTGCAATATCATATGCCTGTGCGCCCTTTTCATCTCTAGGCCTATTGCGACCAACAAAGCCCAGTCGGGGATCACCCTCTGGGATTCCAAACTCCCTAGCGCCTACAAGGCCAGCGCGTGCCATCTCCTGACGGAAACGCTGTTCCCCTGTCTCCGTTGAGGGCACACCTCTGATATCAACCCGCCCTCCAGGACCCCTAAAAACCTGCGGTCTCCCAGCAAGGTCCTTGGTTATATTCTCATAATACTGAGCACGATCTACAGGAGCCAGTCCCATAACATCAGTGATGTGTGCATACTGAGCAGCAGTAGCTGCCTCTGCCTGTGCTATACCAGGAGTACCAGGGGAGATAGTCTGGCTGATAGCCTTCCCAGTTGCCGAGCCAGGCGCATAGCCCATTGCCTGAACCATAGGCAAGGTGCCATACTGCTGCTGTGCCGCCATCTGCAAGCTCCAGGTAGGTACGCCCTGCTCAAGCCACCCTGCATATTGCTCTAACATACCAGGCCCAGGAGTCTGGCCAGCCATGGCCCCCGAAGGTCCAAGTATGCCTGCTGCTGTCTGTATCCTGGAAAATGCCTCCCGTGACATAGTACCGCTGGCAATCATGTCCAAGTAGGGCTCCATGCCCTTACCAGGTGCTACTCCTAGTGCGCCAGATACGCCAAGGAATGCCGTCATGCCCTCTGGTGTAACCCCAGCTACTTCCATTGGGGCTAGCTTCTTGAGCATATCATCTGCACGTCCTGCTGCAATATCTCCAGCCTCAACGCCAGCAACTCCAAGCAAGGCACCAAGACGAATAGCACCCTCTGCCCCTACACCCTCAATGTCTAGCTTTTCTGTCAGGTAAATCTCTGCGTTCTTGATGTCTATAGTTTTCTGGTCAAGGCCACCAAGATATTCCTTCTCTAGCTTGGCCTGCTCTGTAGGCAACTCTATTCCATAAATATCTCTACCTGCCTGACCAACAACATCAGAAAATTGGCGTAATGCTGCCGGGGCTTCTTGGCCCGTAGCTGCACCAAATGCCTTCATTGCAAAAGATACTGGAGACTGCCCTCTCAAGAGGTCCCTAAGGACAGGAGTTTCCCCAAGCTCGCCAGTAGCCCTCATTGCGCGACCAAGGTTCGTCTGTAACGAAAGACCTTGACCTTTCTCAAACATCTGCCGCTGAAGAAGTTCTCTTTGCACGCTTTCTGGCGCAGCCTTTTGCCATGCCTCACCAGCATACAGTGCTCCCGCTGTACCCACTGCAGTAACTGCGGCCATTGGAAGCATTGCAGCACCAAGAGTAGCAGCCGCTGCTGGAAAACCCGCTACTCCCAGACCTGTCTTAGCCACGCCACCGACAATAGCAGCCGTAAGGCCATAACGAAGACCTGTTATAGCAGGAGTTACTATCGAACCAACCCCTTTACCAGCAGCATATCCAGGTGCACCCCCAGTTAGCATATCAACCAGGCCAGCTTTTCCTGCTAGGGCTGATTCACCCATCCCGGCCTGGAATGAGCCCATCTGTGCCTGGTACGCAGCGATCCTACCAAGTGGCGTACCCATGATAGCCTCAGGTTCACCACCCATGGCCATGCCAAAGCCAATCTGCGCCTGGCCAAGCCCCGCAGCCTGCTGCTGCCATTGCTGTACAGGCTGGCCTAGCAAGCGGTTCACTGACTGCATGCGGAAGTAGGCACCACCAATACTAAACTGGGTTAGTAGGTCGCTGAATGCAGCTTGCACACCCGCAGGCTTTCCTCTACCACCACGACCAGTAGTAGGATCAACTGTTAGTGGATCAAGTCCTGCTGCTTCCCGCAAGACCTGTTTACGCATTGGTGCCTCACGGGCTTCGATAACATCAAGCATGGCCCGCATGCCTGGGCCTGCCCGGCCAGCCGGGGCAAACGCTTCGATAGCTGCACGGCCCTCTATCATGCGGTCGCTAATTCGTTGACGCCAATCTGCTGCACGTGGACCTGCGACACTCTGTAGGCGAACAGACTCACGATCCATCTCCTGGACGGTTTCGGTCGCGCTCGTGATAGCTTTCTGGTAGCTTTTAATATCCTTGATAAACTGTGACTGTCTGGCATTGACCTCACCCTGAATAGGCGTGGCCTTGGCAATTACATCGCCATACCGCGCTACCTCATCGGCCATGACCTCCAGGTCCCGAATCTTCTCCGTGCCAATCCAGGCACTCTGCTTCCAGGGGGTATAGGCCCATGGCACATCACCGTAGCTAGGCTGCATCCCACCACCCGTCACTCTAAAGGGACCCTTCATGCGTTCCATGGTCTTGGGATTGGGAATAACCGTACCTGGCTTATTAGGTACAAAAACCTCAGGCCCCTCTTCACCTACTATGTAAGCACCATCGGGCATTGCAGGGCCACCGTACTGCAGGCCACTGATCATGTTCATGATTTCGGCAAAGGGAATTGCCCCCGTGGCACCCTTGGTAAGCCCGCGTGCCATCCTTGCCGCTTCCTTTGCCGACTTCTTTTGCACGTCGATGCTGCCCCGCATAGCGGCTGCCATCTCCGCTTCGGTAAAGTCTGCGCGTGCCGACTTGATATCGGGGTTCTTAAGCAACGACTCGGCAAGAACTGAGGCTGACTGTGCGGCCTGGGGATTCTTCAGAATATCAGATATGTTCGCCGTGCCCATTGTCTCGATAGTCTTTTGGAGCGCTACTATCTCTTTCATTATAGCGGGATCGTTGCGCCTTAGAAAGTGGTACTCCGCTTCTGCAATGGTTCTGCCTTTCCCCTGGGCCATGAACGCATAGCTTCCAGCCTGTTCTTCCTTGGCATACTGGGCCTTTCCAGTCTTGTAATCTATGATTTTCTGAGCTTCAATTACGTCAGCACTGCCAGTCAGGACAGCCGGGCCATAGCCAGGCCCCAGGTCTACGTCCCTGCTAAGACGTACCTCTCTCTCTCCTGGCTCAAGGCCCAAGAGCGCATGGACAACATTGCCAGCCACTGCCTCTGTTGATTGCGGCAAAAAGCCCTGTTCCTGAAGCCGATTGATAGTAGCAAATTGCAGGGGAGTACCAAGGCTCGATGCCCTTACCCTTGTCACCTGCCCAGGCGTACTATAGACTGGTGGAGCAGCAAACGCATCTGCTGCTGCCTGCCCACTTGGTGCTGGCCCAGAACTTGCTACGCCTCCTGGAGTAGGACCTAGAATGCCCTTACCTACCATGGCTAGTATGTCGCGTTGTGCTGGGACACCAGCACCCTTTTGTAGCTCCTCCGTTAGCTCAAACGGGTCCATCTGGCCCTTGCCTAGAATACGCATCAGGCCCCTGACCTCTTTGCCCTTGCCCGCTGCTGCTTTCTCCTCTGGCGTTAGCTGGAAGTACCTCTGCGTAAACTTCTCAAACTCTCCCTCATACTGCTCAGCCCTGGCAGCACCAGCCGTTCTAAATGTGCTCATCAGAGGTGCAGACGTTCCTAGCACACCATAAATACCACCCATGCGCTTCGTGTACCAGGCGCCAAACTTCTCCATGGGCAACTTGCCCGACTTCACTAGTTCCAGTTGTTCCTTGATAGCAGCAAGCTCGCCTGGATCGCCTCTAGGTGCAAGGCCCCAGGCACCAACCTCGGGTGTCCAGCTATAGCGCCTCTCCTTGCTTGGTTCCCGTACAGCACGCGCCGTAAGCTCGGCCATATACTGCCCGGCAAAGCTCAGGGGCACTGGCCTGCCCTCCACACCAAATTCTGGTATGGGCGCACCTTCTTTTGTAAGCCCGTGTGGATGGAACCTACGAGCAAAGGACCCTTGTGGTTGCCACTCAGTCTTACCATAAAATGGATAGAACTGTTGCATCTCCATCAGGGTACGGATAGGAGAGGGTATTTCCTGGATGTCAAGCGGCTCCTGGTATGTACCACCAAACATACTAGACCAGATACGCTGGCTGCGCTCACCCATTTCCCCAAAGGTATGCTTGGTATAGCGCCCCCACTGCTGGTAGCTAGCAGCCATCATCTGCTTAGCCTGGGCCTCACCCATAGCCGCGCCGAATATCTGCTGGCGCGTTACCGACTTGGGCTGACCTGTCCTCAGGTCCTTCCAGCTACCCGCCCATTCCAGGGCACGCTGCAAGCCAGCACCGCCAGTGCCGTATTCAGACATCTTCTGTTCAAGGTCGCTTAACTGGGCTCCTGGTGCCTCTGCTTTCCAGATATGCTCCAGCAGGTTTGCTGTTTTTGCCGTTTCCCCTGTACGCCCAGCTATAGATTGGTACATACGACTCACTACACCAGACTCAGTAATAGGCTCAGTAGCAAGCCCTGGTGTGTACTTGGGCCTTCCTCTGGTTTTCAATTCAGCAAAGGAAACATCGCCCGTGAAGAAGGCAGCAAGATCATCCTTGTCAAAGTCTCCCCACTGGACACCCATGTAAATGGGCGACACTGCCATCCTTGCACCTGTTAGGCCTGCTTCCTTGGCAAACGCCTCTCCCGTTCTCATAGTTAGGTTCATGCCTAACTGTGCTGTTGGGTCTGCCACGGGCTCACGCCAGGCAAGGGCAGTATAGGGCATGTCACCTGGATCGATATCGCCAATGCTGCGGCCTGTTTCCTGGAACTCTCTGAACTTACCTGCCCGGCGCTCGATGTCCTGTTCTAGCGCAGCGAGTTTCTTGCGATTCCTAATGCCCGTCAGTTGTGAAAGCGACTCCCTGCTCACGTACATCTCGTGGGCCGCAAGTGCCGTGGAGCCGTGGACACCACCCTGGATACCACCTATGCCAAACTCTGCACTGAGCATCCCCTTGCGCCAATTGCCACCACTCATACCGCCAGTCCAGGCCTTCATAAATCTACCAGCATGTTCGGCGGTGGGTGCCAGATCGAAACCACCCTGTGCCTGACGCAGCAACTCCTTGCTGTAAGCTCCTACCATTTCCTGGGACAGTTCCCCAGTTGGGCGGTAGGCACGGTGCTGCCACATACTCTTAGCAGAGGGCCACACATTCATGCCGCCCCATGGCATCTCAATTGGCGTGCGACCGTGTTCCTCTGCTATAGCTGACAGCAATTCCTCAGCGTCAGGCACAGGTCCAGTCCTGGCTTGAATATCGGGCCAGTTCAACTCAGAGATAGGTAGGGGTTTCTCAATCATAGAAACACCCTGCTCCCGGCCTCTCCTGGTCTGGGCAAGGTAGACATTCATAGGTTCTGTGTAGCGCTCTCTCATATTGGACGTGAGCCCTATTATCTTCTTGGTACGCGCAGCCCACTCAGGCCCACGCTCAGCTAGCTGGGCCAGGCGTTCTGGGTTGATACGTGCAGAACCAGGATAGTGGGGGCCAAACTGCATTAGCTGTGGCGCAATTAAGAATGGGTCCTCCAGGGTGACTTGGAATTGCCCACCTCCAACATCTCGCGGCTGGCCTACCATTCGTCCTCTGAGAGCAGGAAGCATAGAACCAGCAACTGAATACTCCTTACGTAACATGACGGCCTGGTCCTTTTGCATGCGCTCAAAAGCCGTCATGATACCAATGTCTTGGTCGGTGCCCCATATCAGTGGTTGGCCTGGCTTCATTTTAGGCCCACCGTACTTCTGCATAGTGGCCGCAAGTTCTTGCTCGCTCATGGCACCAAAGGTAGCAGCAGCACCCTGCCTGATGGATTTCCAGCGCGGCATCACAGCAGCAATAGAAGGTATGGGCTTACCAGTTTCAGCATAGCGGTACTGTTCTGCCAGGCCTGGGACCTGAGTAGCAAGGGCTTTGTTCAGGAACTTCATAACCATCATGTTACCTGCTGGCATACGCTCCTCTACTTCGCCCCGCAGGTAACGCTCACCCGTTGACTGTCGCTTGACCTCTTTGATCCAGGAAATAACAGGTGTACCATACTTAGCCTCCATTGTGATGGGACCAGCAGTGGTACGCCCAAGTTCAAAGCGCTCGTATGGCCTGGCTGGTCGTTGGCCACCTATGCGCGTGGGCCGTGCGGCAGGGGCAACTATACCAGGCGTACTTATAGCAGTTAGTTCTTTTGTTCCTAGTCGGTGGGCGAAGGGCTGAATCTTAGCCATCTCGGGCAGTCGGCCAGGATCGACATAACCCATGCCAGCAGGCCCGATTTCACCACGCAAGGCAGTAGCGGTTAGCACTGGTAGGCCATACTCTGGTGCTTCAGCAGTCTGTGCTTGAATGGAAGCCTGATGCGGCCACCTCAGAGGACCAGGACCTGCAGCACCCTTCAGCGGGAGAGGATCGCGCTCCATAACAGGCAGCAAGGCCTCTTGGCGCTGGAGCTTCATGCGCCGTAGCATGGTACCAGCCGCGAGATCGGTTCTGACACGGCCACCAGGCTCAGTGACAAACCCATAGTGGGCAGAGATTGCCTCAAGGGGAAAGGCACGCTCGATAGACCTGACACCACCCACAGGAATGTTGCCACGCCATCCTTCTAGCCCATAAGCCTCAGCGCCATAGCCACCACCCTGAATCCCCTCACCGGGTGCATGCGTTACTCGTGTAGAGCCTTTCTGCCATGCCTGCCATGCCTGTGTTGTGGTACGCTCATAAGTAACAGGAAGATACGACGCACCCCTGGCGCGTGTCATCGGTGGATCGGTACGGGCAAAGGGATACTCGGCACCACCAAGATACCTAGAAAGGGCACCGTAGGTCTCTGCCCGACCGCCACCCTCATTGATGACATCCATCATTGATCTGACAGCACCAGTAGCTCTGCCAGCAGCCAAATAGGTACCAGACCCGCCAACGTATGCCTCTGCCTCTACACGTAGGCGCTCGATCATCGGCTGGCTACCGAACATGCCAAAGCGGCCCAGGTAGTTGCCAGCGACAAAAACTTCTACCTCTTGCCCACCGTGCATGGGAGAGACAGTGACATCTGCCATGCTGATACCAGCATTGGCAAGAATCTGCTGTAGTTTAGGATCGAGCATGGGCGCGTCTTTCTCTACCCACTCGCCCCTGATCGGATCGAACTTCAAGGTGTCACCTAAATCAACTGGCATCGCCCTTCATCCCCTGTACTGCCTCCACATTTGCCGTAATCAGGTCCGTGTATACCATTCCAGCCAGGTCTACCAATTCCCATACCCATGCAGGCTGGTCTAGTAGC
>Ga0307377_10007431_pt1 | contig 11310 bp, 7 predicted proteins | sample TR3MG_FD_202535 | JGI IMG/M metagenome (GOLD analysis project Ga0307377, IMG submission 202535) | Soil microbial communities from Risofladan, Vaasa, Finland - TR-3 | ecosystem: Environmental > Terrestrial > Soil > Coastal area > Acid sulfate soil | place: Finland: Risofladan, Vaasa | collected... | reverse complement strand
CTACTAAAGAAATCAAACATAAACCCATCGAATCTTCAAAAAGTTGTTTTGAGGATTACTTCTTCTGATGTGAGTAATTTATCCCAACCTTGTTACATTCCCGGTCATAAAAATGCATATCATACATTGTTAAATGCCACTGGTTTGACGGATAAGGATATTAAAGAGTTTGCTAAAAGAACATATAAAGGAACTATTGCACAAGGATTTAATATTGCAAATGAACCAGGAACAAATCTATTATTGTTTATAATGTGGTATGCATTAAGAAAAAGAAATAATACTTTATATCATGGCGCATTAGTTTATCATATGGTTAGACAATATGGGCATATTATGATGAGACATTTCAAGAAATTTTGTAATGAAGAGGTGTTTTCATATGCGTTAGAAACTTTGACTAAAACTCATTTATTTTCAAGAGAGAAAACAATCGCCAATAGTTTATTTCATTTAGCAAGAGAATTACAAAAAAAATATACTCGAGATATTCAAACATTTAATGTTGATGCAATTATTCAATTTATATCTGTTTCAAGACATAGAATAAGCCAAAGTGTAAAAAGTTTTGCTCAGCATTATTATAGAGCATATACATCGGGGGATGCATTAAAAACTCAATCAGATGAAACTGATCCTGAAACTAATCAATATCAATTACAAACACAAGAAAGAGGAAAAAAGGTTATTGATGCAACCGTTAGAAATTTGACTGTATATAAAACTATAAATGATAAAGCTATGGAAGAAGCTAAGAATATAACAAAAATTAAACCTGTTATAGCTGACCTTGTTACTAGAGAATTAAAAGATATTAAATATTCTGATGAGATTAGATTGGTTCTGCAGATGTTTGTTAAAGAAATTAATAATACATCTATGTTTTGCGGAAAAGAATATTATGCTTATGTTAGAAAATTAATGGCTGTAAAAAGAACACGGGCAAGAGTTTATTTTAAACAACAAATAAATATTCTATTGATGAGGATTTTAAAAAATATAGGATATACAAAAACATTCAACTCTTATACTACTCAAACTCAATTTATTATTCATTCCTACCTTGCATATTATCTAACTTTATGTATGAGAAGTACCGTTTGTTAACCAAAAGGATTAAGCTTCTTTAATTCACCATAAATCTTTTCAGCAGCAGCAGTTACTCTAGTTTTTACTGCACCGACTGCATCTGTAGCTAAAGCTGCTCTTTTTGGGCTCATCTTATTTCCTGGGTTTGTTCTTCCTATTCCTCTACCGGTCCCGAGTGAGGCCGTTTCTCCAAATGCCCCTGCCCCAAATTCTGTTAATCCTATATTTCTGTTATTTCCAATTATTTCTTTATTAGAACCGGTTCCTACATTTTTATTATCAGACTCTCTTGTAGATACCTCTAGTTCTCCTTGCAAAATTTTAGCATAAGCTCTAACAGTTGGTCTTCTTGATGTAACTTTTGATGAAGAACCTAACATACTACTATATAAACTTCCTATATCTATTCTAATATCTACAACGCTTAATCTTTGTTGAAGGGAAATTTGTTGTTGGTCTCCTCCTTTTACAACTGTAATATTGCTTATAAATCCTGGATCTAAATGAAATATACCGGGACATTCAATTCGATGCAAAAATGGCCATGTGTATGTTTGAGAATCTTGAGCTCTAGGAACTCCCATAAGCATTATAGCAACTATAGGACCAATTATAAATTTTCTTGTTGCTTCTAAACTTTGAGGAAAAGGATTATATAATCTAACAGTTAATGAATAAGATGGTTGAAAACCACTGCTTTTCCATACCATTGGAAAATCAATTCTTGACCCAGCTGCTAATCTATCTAATAAAGTTATACCACCAGAAGTTACGTTTCCAAGAACTGGCATATTCCCTGCACCATGTTTCAATGCAGAAGCAAAATCGCCCATCATATTCATTCCACTACTAATATACTCACCAAATTTTCCACCGGATGCTATTCCTTTTGACATATTATCCCAAGCCTCACCTACGGTTTCAGCACCAAGTGTTTGAGTAAGAGATGAAGCCATTTCTGATGTTGCACTGGTAAATTTTTGTAAAAAGTTTTCTCCATACTCATTTGTAAATGTATCAGTAGGAAAATTATCAGCAAGGAATGCCATCTTAATTCCTTGTCCGGGACTATTAGGAGTAAAATAATCATTTTCTGCTAATAATCCTGTATATTCATTCCATGCAGTAGTTAAATGGAATAGATCCAAGCCACCTGCAAATGCCGGTATAGATGGAAAAAATTTAACTAATGGCATAGATTTTTTTATCATCAAATTAGTTCTTGGTTCTAAATTGTCAGGAGGATACCCAAATACATCTTGTAGGGTTATCTGTTTTTGTTGTCCTTGGTGCTCTCTATCTGCCATTTTTTATAACTCCTTAAACTCCACCTTGTCTATATACAAGATTGTTCCAATAATCCATAGCAGCTGTACCGCCTTCTCTAATTGATCCCATCCCACTTTGAACCACTGAACTTTTTCTTAAATTATTGACGTTATTAGTTACTGCATTAACTAGTACAGCACCAGTTTTGCTTCCTTCTTTAATTGCGACATCTGAAAGCTCTTTTGTTTGTTTTGCAGTTTCTTGAGCAAAAGCAGTAATTGCTTCTTTTGTAGGAGCTAATGTTACTGCAGCATTATTAAAAACTATTTTACCAGAGTCCATCATTGCAGGTAATTTATCTTTAGCTCCTGCATAAACATCTTTCCCATATTTAGCGTAATTTTTGTAAGTTTCTGGGTTAGTTATTATACCATATGTATCATTAATGTTTGATACTAGAGATTGAATTTGAGCATCGGCTTCGGCTTCTGACAATCCGCCTTTTGTCATATAATACTGTTTGGCTTCTTTAAATGCTGCTTTTGATTTAGCATCTAGTTTATTCCACCACCCTGTGCCTATACCTTTTCCCTTCATCACTGTTTGAATGGCCTTTTGTTCTATATATTCTTTTCCTTTTTTATATTCTTCTATCCATCCAGGGTTTTGGTGTCGTTCTCTCATTTTTTCGTTTTCGGAAGACCATTTATATGCAGAATCTACTGATACAGGTTTTTGTGGCTTTGGTGCAGCAACACCTGGTTTTTTAGTATAATCTGGGTTATTAGGATCCACTAAACCAAAATGCTGTGCATTTCTTTTCATATATTCTTGTTTCTCTTTTGCTAATTGTTCATTTGTTATTGGAGTTCCTCTTCGTTGTAAGTATTTTAAAAATTCAGCTTCTCTTTCCATTCCATATTTCTCAGGATCTTTAAACCAACTTCTATTCAATGCAACATTTTCTATAAAATCTAATCTCCAATAATCTATTTCTTCTTGAGAATATTTTAAATATTCATTCGGGTTTTCTTTTATGTATTTTTGTTGAGCGGTTTGTATTGCGGATATATTTGCGTCTCCTAATCCCAATCCTCTTTCATCAAATGCTTTCATTCTAGCTTCACCTAGTTTACCCCTAGAAACATTAGTTAATTGTTTTTTTCTAGACGCTGCAAATGATGTATCAACGTCTTTGGAAAGAACATCTTTTCTAAGTTGTTTTTGAAATTCAGCAAGATTTTTTTCAGATAATGCTCTTCTTTCAGCTATATCTTTATCAAGTTTATCTAGAAATGGAGTAACAAAACTATCATTCAACCAAGTACCAATACCAATACCAACACCAGCAGCAGCCATTACTCCAAAAAATGCAGGGGATGCCAAAACAGAACCTATGCCTTTTATTGCTTTTAACGCTCCTCCACCTTTTCCAAAAAATTTGGCTACATTACCACCTTTTCCAAAAAGTTTAGTAGCAGATCCGGCGGGACCTAATGTTTTATCAGCTGATCCACCTTTTCCAAAAATATTAAGTAACCCACCAAGTATTCCACTACCACCACCTATTGCTCTACCAGCTACACTAATTCCCAACATAGTTGCTATAGATGAAAAAACAGGACCAAATACACTCATTAGAGCTGTTTTAAGAAACCCTCCAATTATGAATAACCATTTAAGCCATTTGTTTCCTGCTAAAGTTTTTCTAAGTTTTCCTAATGTTGAAACCTGTTCTTTAGAAGCTTTCACTCCCCATAGAGCATTAACTCTATCAGCCTTAAGATGTTTGTATTTATCTTCTACGGTTTTGTATTCTATAAGTTTAAGTTTTTTCTCCATTGAAATTTGGCTAGCTTCATATTTAACCCATTCTTGATAATCTAAAGCTACTTTATTTACATTGGTATCTGTAACCCACATAGCTGGTCCTGAAGTAGCCCCTTGTTCTCCTTTTTTTCCACCACCAGGTATGGCACCAATTGACATTTCTTTAAGTCTTTTATTTCTACCTACTTCGCCTCCACCTTCCATTAACCATTGGCCAGCAGTATCAATTCCGCCACCAATACCTTTCATTCCTCTGCCGAAAGAACCGAGTTTTCCTTTTCCTTTTCCTAATAAACCTCCAAGCCCTCCCAGCGATTGACCAATCATTGAAGTTGCCATTCCTGGTAAAGTTCCTATTACTTTTGAATAAACTTTACTAGCTGACCAATTTTTTTCTTTAGGTACTCCAGGAATTCTTGGATATTTATTACCTGTTAATTTAGAAGCGGTATCTCTAGAAGCTTGAGCTGTTAATTTAATTAACGGTAGCATATTATCTAGGCGCCACATTAAATCAACATATAATGAAGCTATATTTTCTGCTGATGCTTGTAGTGGATTTTTTGCTTTAGATAACTTAGCTCGATAACCACCCCATCCTCTAACTTTAAAAAAGGCTCGCGCTATTTTATATGGAGCTGTTAATGCTCCAGACATTAAACCAAAAGCAAGTTTCATCTTTACAAGAGTTGGATGGTTTGTCAACATTTCATCCTGTACTTGTTTCCAGGTACCTATTTGAGCTCCAAGGATATCTTGAATTGCAAGCAACGATCTAGCCATACGTTCTACTGGTTGTTCTGTAAATGCTCGTTCACTTACTTCCTTCCAAGTTCTAATAGCACTACGAAATACATTCATATTACTTTTATCAGATGAAGTACTACTTTTAATATAACCTTTTAGATCTGTTGCTAAATGTAATGAAGTTTTCTCAGTAATTTTTGCCAAATCTTTGGTAGTAGAGATACTATCGTCGATTCGTTTTAAGATTTTTTCAATTGGAGCAACCATTTCTCCAGCATGGAGTTCTGCTATACCTCCTTTCTTTACATAACCACCCCGAGCCATTTTAGGAATATCTGCATCTACATTACCTTTACCCTTGCGTCCACGACTAAAGAGACCAGCTACACTACCAAATACTTTTCCAATAGATGTTTTCATTCTTTCCGCAGCTTTTTTGAAGACATCAGTTTCCATAAATTTAGCAGCGAAATAACCATATAAAGGAGTAGCTTTTGCTAATGACATTGCAATTATATTTGTTTTATTGAGGCCAATATCCTCATTCATAGATTTGCCAAATTGTGTGATAGTATCTTTGGTTGCTTTTGCAGTATCAATCGTAATTGTTTTAACACCTTTTGAAAGAGCGTCAACTGTTCCTGCTAGTTTATCTAAAACTGCACTCATAGATTTTTGAACCATACTAATAGATTGTGATTCATCTATTGAACGTTGGGTATCGGAAAGTCTTTGTTTTACATCCTTTTGCATATTAGATACAGTTTTGGAAACATTGCTTATATTCCCTATACGGTCTATATCTGCGTCAGCTTTTTGGGTGATACTACCCGCACTTCTTGGTGGAATATTATCTTTACGAACAGCCATCTATTATACTCCTATGCCATATTTTTAAACATCTTTTTTATTTTGGAGTCGGTTGGTTTCATTTCAGAAAGGACGGATATAACTTCAGACACAGATGACAGCTCTTGATAGGGAGTTGTGTAGGTATTTCGTTTTCCGAATGCTTCGGGATAGGCTCTATCTAGTGGGCCAAGTATGTGTTTGTATTGTCTATACATCCTTACAAATGTTGAAAAATTTATCAAGTATATCTTTACGATTACTATTAAATCTGTCAGCGTTTGAGAAAAAACCTCACTGCTTAATGTAGTATGTGGTTTTAATTCTTTCTCTAATAAATTATAAAATGTTGTTAGTTGTTTATTCATTTGTTCCGATCTTTTATACTCAAAGGAAGAAATAAATCTTATTATACTATCAACATTGGGTTTTGTTTTTAAACTAAATGTTCTTGAAAAATATGAAACATAATATCTTGTTAATTCTTCATCAAATAATTTTATGAAACCATTTTTCATTCTATCTGCATATAAATGAACACACTCATGCATGACTGTGCTTGCTAAAAAATCATTTTGAGCAGTTCCAAATACTGAGATGGTATTATCAATTAATACAAATACTCTTTTTTGTACCATATGATAGAAACCCAAAACCGACTTATCTTCTGGTTTTCCAATCATTTTATGAACAAAAAAGCGGAACATATTTTTAGTAAGATAACAGGGAACTAGCAGCTTTTTCTTCATAACCAAACTTTCTATTTGTTTATAAAGATGAGCTGATCTTCCAGTTGAACCTATAGATTTCATAAAAGATTCTTTAATTTTTTGAGAGGAATAAAATTTCTGACCATCTACCGTGGCTTCCACTTCCATCCCAATCGGAAGTGAGAATAACTCGTTTAAGTATTCCTCATCGAAGTATCTATTATCATCCATATTATATTATTCCTTGTTATATAACTCCATGATATCTACAAACCCAAGGTTCTTATCTAGATTTTTCTTAACAGATTTCATTATAGATTCATTACTTATTTCCATTGGTAGATCTGTATTATATCCAACAATGCTTTGAAATATATCCATGCTTCCTGAATACCCTTCTCCATCAGTTTCAAGCATCAATGGAGGATCGTATTTTCTTACATACATACAACATGCTGTAGCTAATGCCAAGTCGTCGTGACACCCTACATCAGCTTCAACTCTACCGCTTGATTTAGAAACCAATCCAGTCAATTCAAGAGCTAATCTTTGTGATCTAACTGATTCAGGAAACTCACTCATAGTTGAATATAAAGCATCAATCATTAGAGGTCTTGTCTTTGCATTATTTGAAAGTCCGGGAACAACTGTATGTGGTCCTCTTTTCTCTCTATATAATCTATGCGAGAAATTAGATCGACCTAAATGTTCTACAACCTGATTTCCATATGAATTTGATTCAACAATTATTGGTCCATTGGCATATTCAGTTGCAGCGATTTCAACTACTTTTAAGAAATCCAATACTTTACATTTACCTTGATATTCCCATACCTGTTCTAATGTTTGATAATCCCATACTGTAATAGCTGATTTATCTACACCATGTTCTGGAGCAGTATCAACTCCAATCATATAATTTCTATGAGGTAGTGAGTGATTAAATTTCCAAATTTCTCCATTAAAAACTCTTAATTTTTGAATTGGCTCAATACAAGATCCTTGAAGTTTCTCAACAGTATCAGCTTCAAAGAATGATCCCTCTGCCGGTAAGAATTTTAATTCCAACTCTTGAGCGATTTTCTTTGGATTATTATTAAACAATTTACATTGAGTTTTATACCAATATGGATCTTCAGCTAATTCAGGAATCATTTTCCAATGAATTACAAATGGTTCAAAAATATCATCTCTTGAAATAGCTCTCATATATTGTTCAAAATACCATTGACCTATTCCAATAGTTTTATTTGGGGTTGAAAGAACAACTGTCCCATATGGTATATTTGCTTTTCGTGCTTGCATCTGATTAGTTGATAAAGCAGGAACCATCGAAGTCCATGCCGCTTCAATATATGATACAAATGCTGCTTCGTCGATTACCAAAAATGTAAGAGCTTTACCACGAAGAGTTTTATCAGGAGCATTTGGATTGACAGGAGAAGCATAAACCTTACTACCATTTGTCAAAATAAATGAACGCTCAGTTCTTTTGTTCAGACCACGACCTTGAGACCCACCAATCGGTTTCATCCAATCAGGAAGTTTTTCAAACATACCACGAATAATTCTTGCAAAATCAGTTGCTTCAGCTCCGTCCTTTGAAATAATTCCAATAACAACATTAGCATAAAATGTTGCTAACCAAGTAGCATATGCTTGAATGATCGTTGAAATTCCAATCTGCCTACTTTTTAGAACTAGAACATATTTTCTTTTTTCAATTGTATCAATTAATTCTGATTGTTTATTATATGGAGTTAATAGTATGTCTTTTCCGGGTATTTCAATATAAATATAGGTAGCACAGAAATAATGAAAATTATTTTTGCACCGCATATATTCCGCAACATAATCATCTGCTACTAGCATATTTCGTGCTGCGGATACTGCTACCATACTATTCTCCTTTATTATTTGTTCTAATTACTGTGCCGCAATATTTGTTCTTGAAAGATAAATTTTTGCAGCTGATAGCCACGACCTTGATTTTTCAAATTTAATATTACTTCCTTTTAATATATATGCTCCTCCTAATTTAAGAAAAGCATCAACTCTGCTTATTACTTTAACATGTTCTCCAACCTCCATAAGATTCAATAAAGGTAAGTTTCCAGTTATCTCTGCAACCAATGTTGATAAATCCACAATTTTTGGAGATAGTGTTGAATTTATAAATGTTTGATCAGAATTATATCCAGTTTGATCTTTATAATATGAAATTCTTTTATCGGGATCAATTGTTTCGCTGTTATAATACATTGATGGATTATTTCTTTCAATAATTCCATAATTTTTTGAAAATGATTGCATATTAATATCTATGTTTTTATAAAGAGTATTATTCGGTTTTACAATATATTTTATAGTTGGGGCGACTACAGCAAATACAGAGTTTCCTTGATATATACTTTCTACTGCTGATCGTGTATAGAAAAGCGAGGGACTTTCGCTTTTATATATATCTTTATTATCATCATCGGTAGATAATAAATATAATGAAAATTTTTGGGCTGATCTTGCTTTAGTTGATAAATTTTGTACTTTAACTTTATTATCAAATGAACAATGAAAACTAAGAGCTCCATTAAATACTCCATATGTTCTATCTAAATAAGATACAACTCCATATATAGTAGTTGGGGGAATTAAAAATTGATCAATTGCAAGTTTACTTTGACCCAATGCATCATAGTCTAACTTTGCATCTGTATTACTATTAATTAAATCTCCAATTATAGTTGTTGGAGTTGAATTAAAATATATACCATTTACCATTTTTGTCATGGTTTGATATGGTTTAGAAGGAATTGTTCTAAATCTAACCAGAGATCTTTCCCATTGATCCCCCATAAAATTTTTTTGGGCTGGAGCAAATCCAGCCTCTGTATTAATATACATTAGATCAAAATCAATTTTCTCTAATACTCCTGGTTCTTTTCCTTGCAATCTTATTATAAGTTTTATAGGTTGATGACCAAATAAACTTTCAGTTAATATATGTCTTGAATCCATAAGTACATCTAGCATTATATTCTGATATGGAATAGTAACGGTAGATCTTATCTCAACTCCTATTAAATCTGTTGAATAGTCAAGTTCACCTATTCTTAACGTAAAATCATATGTTACATCTTGATGCCAATTACTAATTAAGGGTGTTGATGAAGATGCCATTCTCTATTCCTTTTTTTATATTTTGTTCCAAAAAAAATGGAAGGGGGTTGAATTTCCTCCCATTTTTCTCAGGCACTGATGAGTGTCTTATGATGATTGAAGTTGATCTAAAACTTCATACATCCGTCTTGGAATTACCAGAACACTTTCTGCTGCGTTCTCCAGTAATCGTTTCATATTGAGATTCTGTTCAAAACTACTATATCTTACAATAGCTAAGAATATCTGCCAGGCTGAAGGTAAACCAGCTCCAGCAGGTTGAATCTCTGCCAATAGTGTTGAGATTGCATCTCTTCTTTTTCGGCCATAGTTATCAATAACATCAAGTACTGCTAACATATCATCTTCTGATACTGTGCTGTTAAAGCTTCCAGTGATCATCTCAGCAATGTTCTCTGAGAATACTTGCATATAGGATGTTATGGCAGCACGGATTTCAGTTGTTGAGCTTTCAATATGAACTTGCCGCATTTCACCAAGAGAAAAAGCGAAGATAGTCCTATTATTGTTATACTCCATAGCGAGACCAAAAGCAACGGTAGCAGCACGAGTTCCGTTGTAGCTATTATTGATAACCATAACGGGAAGAATATCCCCCGCTTGGGCGTGGTTCTGACTACTTTGGATAATGATTTCATTTCTCATCCTCGTATGATCCCAACTCATTATCACCTGTTCTTCCAACATTGGGATTCCAACTGAGTTGATTGAATTTCTAACTCTGTCACACAATACGGCGTTTCCTATAAACTGATAAAAATCTGAGACGTATCCAACGTATTTAAAATCTACGTCTGCTGTGGGTCTTGTATAAATGCCAATTAGCGGAGTCGGACTTCCATCAGTTGGATGCCTTTCCTCTTCTCTAACATTTATAAATCCTGTATATAATTGTCTATATGCAATTTGAGAATATTGATCCTCATATGTAAATAGACCTTTATGTGCCCCTATCACAGTTAGACCCATTTCTTGCGCTCTCTGTGCAAATGGCTCTCTCATAATAATCCCCTTTCAAGGTATTGTTTATTGATTCTTGAAGGAGTTTAGATAATCCTTCTTTAAACATATCGAGGTTGGTGTTTTTCAATTTTGCATTGGCGAGTATATTTGAAAATATTGGAATAATTTTATCGAGTTCGACTTCCCCCATCCTCCCATGTGTTTTATTTTTTATAACTTCAACTGTATCGTCACCATATACATATAAGCAAAAATGAGCATTATACATTTTTTCCCTTCTGGTGGGCCTAGCGTATCCACCACCTGTAGATGGTTTCATATAGATTTGTATTGGAGTTTCTTTAAACATTATACTCTAACCGCCTTGAATCTTAGATAAATATCTCGACCATCAAAAGGATAATCAACCTTTATTCCAGATACTTCAAATCTTCCTTCTAATTCAAAGAAGTGTTTTGCTCTTTCAACAGTCCATATTGATGCATGTGGGCATGATGGTTCATTTAAAAGTTCGGTGGTTAATAAGATATTTTTGGGTTCAAAATATGGATCGCTGATTTTTTCTTTCAGTATCATCTCTGCTAATTTATAATAATCAGGAACTATAATATCAATTTCTGCTTCAGAATTAGTGATTGTAGAAAGAAGATATATAAAGTATTGAACCTGCGTGAAT
>Ga0307377_10007430_pt1 | contig 11311 bp, 6 predicted proteins | sample TR3MG_FD_202535 | JGI IMG/M metagenome (GOLD analysis project Ga0307377, IMG submission 202535) | Soil microbial communities from Risofladan, Vaasa, Finland - TR-3 | ecosystem: Environmental > Terrestrial > Soil > Coastal area > Acid sulfate soil | place: Finland: Risofladan, Vaasa | collected... | reverse complement strand
GAGGTCCTCGTCCAGGTCCTGGCGGCGGGCGTCAACAACACCGAGATCAACACGCGCCTCGGCTGGTACTCTGCCGCCGTGGACGAGGGCACCGCGGGAGCCGCGGAGACCCAAGGCGCCGGGGCGGTCCAGCGAGCGGACGGCGGCTGGGACGCGCCGACGCCCTTTCCCTTCATCCAGGGCACCGACTGCTGCGGCCGCGTTGCCGTTGTCGGCCCCGGCGATGACGATGGCCTCCTTGGACGGCGCGTCCTCGTCCGCCCCTGCATGCGCCCGCGCGGCTTTGCGTCGCTGGACCACGTCTGGATGGGCTCCGACTTCGACGGCGCCTTCGCCCAGTTCGTGCGCGTGCCGGCATCGGAGGTCTTCCCCGTGGAGAGCGCCCTGAGCGACGTCGAGCTGGGCGCCGTCCCCTGCGCCTACGGGACCGCCGAGAACATGCTGCAGCGCTCCGGAGTCCGCGAGGGGCAGCACATCCTCGTCACCGGCGCCTCCGGCGGCGTCGGCTCCGCCGCGGTGCAGCTCGCGCGGCTGCGCGGCGCCGACGTCACGGCGGTGGCCGGCGTCGGCAAGGAAGAGCAGGTGCTGGCGCTGGGTGCACGCCAGGTCGTCGACCGCGATGCCGACCTCCTCCGCACCGTCGGCGAGCAGTCGGTCGACGTGATCGTCGACAACGTCTCGGGACCCGGTCTGGATGCGCTCCTCGCGTCCCTGCGACGCGGCGGGCGCTACGTTACGTCGGGCGCCATCGCCGGCCCGGTCGTGAGCCTCGACAAGCGCACCGTCTATCTTCGCGACCTCACGCTGATCGGCTGCACGGCGTGGGACGAGCCCGTCTTCCCTGCGCTGATCAGGTTGCTCGAAGAGGGAGGGTTGAGGCCTCCCGTCGCAGCGACCTGGCGGCTCGAGCAGATCGCCGAGGCGCAGGCGGCGTTCCTCGAGAAGCGGCACGTCGGCAAGTACGTGCTGGTGCCGCCGCCGCTCCGGGGCTGAGGCCGCGCTCGCGAGGCCGCCGCCTCGCAACCACCTCAGGCCGGCTACTCCGCCCGGAGGCGCACGTCGCGGACCGGCGAGCGCGCCGCGTCCGAGGAGGCGTCGTCCAGCATCGCCTGCGCCTCGGCCTCGGCGTCGAGCCTGGCCAGGTAGTGGGCGACCTCGCCCTGAGCGACGCCCGCAGGCCAGCCGAGCGCCGTGGCCATCAGTCGGGATACGTCCGTGACCGCCTCCCGGCCCCTGTCGGGAGCCTCGAAGGCGATGTGCGTTCGGCGCGTGAGCACGTCGTCGACGTGCAGCGCGCCTTCGTAGAGCACCGCGTGCCGCACCTCAGCGGACAGATACCCTTCTGCCCCGGTCAGCGGAGTGGCGAGGTCCGGCTCCCCGGCGATCAGGTCGAGCACGTCCAGAGCGATCGACCCGTACCGGCCGACGAGATGGCCCACCTGCTCCTCGGTGAGCCACGCGGCGCCGCGGTGCAGCCGCGCACGGCTCATCGCCTGGGCGCAGCCCACTGCGCCCAGCAGCGGGATCTGCTCGGTGCGGCTCGGCGCGACCGCGAAGGGCAGCTCACGAGCAGCCACGTCGACCGCGTCACGTGCCATGATGCGGTACGTCGTGTACTTGCCGCCGGCGATGCTGACGAGTCCCGGTGCGCCGCGGCGCACCGTGTGCTCCCGGGAGATGGCGGCCGTGTCCTTTGACCCGTCGCTCACCAGCGGACGCAAGCCCACATACACGCCCGTGATGTCGGCGAGCGTCAGCGGGACCCGCAGGACGGCGTTTGCATGACCGAGGAGGTAGTCGATGTCGGCGCGAGTGGCGGACGGGTGGTCCAGCCCGTGCTCCCAGTCGGTATCGGTCGTTCCGATGATCCAGTGGTCGCCCCAGGGCAGCACGAACAGCACGCTCTTCTCCGTGGGCAGGATGAGCGCGAGGTCGGAGTCGATGCACGCCTTGGGCACGACGACGTGCACGCCCTTCGACGGCCGGACCACGAGGGGATCACGGACGCCCGCGAGGCGCTCCAGCTCGGTCGTCCAGACGCCGGTGGCGTTGATGATGACCCGAGCGCGTATCTCGAACTCGTCCCCCTTCTCGAGGTCGACGGCGCCGGCGCCGACGATCCGCTCGCCGCTGCGCAGAAACCCCGTGATCTCGATCGCCGAAACGCAGGCGGCGCCGTGGTCGAAGGCCGTGCGGGCCAGGGTGACGGCGAACCGGGCATCGTCCACCTGCGCGTCGAAGTAGCGGATACCGCCGGTCAGCGCATCGTCGCGCAGGGACGGCACGGCTCGGAGACACGCGCCGCGCGAGAGGTGGCGGTGACGCGGCATCGCCGGCCTCGTGCCCGCGAGCGCGTCGTACAGAAGGAGTCCTGCGCCCATGAACGCGCGGTCACGCAGACCGTGCTCCAGCGGGAAGAGGAAAGGCGTGGGGTGCACCAGGTGGGGGGCGAGCGTCTCCACCAGCAGTCTCCGCTCGTGGAGCGCCTCGCGCACCAGTCCGATGTCGAGCCGCTCGAGGTAGCGCAGACCCCCGTGGATCAGCTTGCTCGACCTGCTCGACGTGCCGGCGGCGAAGTCACGCTTCTCGACGAGCGCGACGGAGAGGCCGCGGCTGGCGGCGTCGAGCGCGGCGCCGCATCCGGTGACACCGCCGCCGATGACGAGCACGTCGAAGTGCTCGCCTGCCAGGCGTCGGAGCTGGCGCCTGCGGGTATCCTTGGGCGCCGACCGCCGGGTCACGCCGATCCCGGACGGCGGGACGGCCCCCTTGACTTCACTGGTCTCGGCTCGACTGTCCGCCGCTCGCCCCATGACTCGTCACTCCTTCGTGCGCCAAGTGGGATGCACCACGCGTCTGGTATGTACCATGACCGCTGTGCCATACTCTGTCAAGAATGGGGCGCGGACGCGATCCGCGTGACGCCGGATGCTGGCGCGACGCGCCGCGGGAGATCTCGATGAAGCACATCAGCGAAGCGCCGAAGTCAACGCCCGTCTTGCACGAGACGGAGGTCCTCGTGGTCGGCGGCGGGCCGGGCGGGCTCGCCGCGGCGATCGCCGCGGCGAGGACCGGCGCGCACACGACGCTGATCGACCGCTACGGCTGCTTCGGCGGCTCGATCACGCAGGCGGGAGTCGAGACGATCGCCTGGTACCGTCACGAAGGTACCGTCGACGTCGAGGGCATCGGCATCGAGTTCGAACAGCGGGCACAGGCCGCCGGCGGAACGCAGCCAGAGTCACAGTCCGACAGCGAGGCGCTCGACCCGGAGGTGTTCAAGGTCGTCGCCGACGGGCTCGTGCAGGAGGCAGGCGTCGTCCCGCTCCTGCACTGCCCGGCCGTCGAGCCCATCGTCGATGCAGACGTCGTCAAGGGCGTCATCACCGAGAGCAAGTCGGGGCGACAGGCGGTCCTCGCGGAGCGCGTCATCGACGCCACCGGCGATGCCGACATGGCCTGCCGCGCCGGGGCGGCTTATCGCAAGACCCCGGTCGAGGAGATGCTGGGCGTCAGTGTTGTCTTCTCGTGCTCGGGCGTGGACAAGCGGCGCTTCCTCGACTACGTGGCGGAGACGTCACCCACCTACGGAGACTGGGGGCGGTGCTGGCGTACCGAGACCTCGGGCAAAGAGGATCATCTCTTCAGCCCGTATCTGCAGGAGCCGTTCGAAGCCGCACGCCGGGAAGGCCTCATCCCAAAGAACATCAACAGCATCGGCGGCACCTGGGGTCGCCTCACCGACCAGGGCGAGGCGACGTACCTGAACATGGTGATGATGAAGGGCTACGACTGCACCGACGTGCACGACCTCACGCGCGCGGAGATGGAGGGCCGACGACAGGCGATGCTGGCCATCGAGGCGCTGCGGCACTATGCACCCGGCTTTGAGCGCGCCCGGCTGCGTACGTTCGCCATGACCGCGGGAACGCGTGACTCCCGCAAGATCCTCGGCCGCTACGACCTCACCGGCGACGACGTCTGCGGTGAGGCGCGCTTCGAAGACTCCGTCGGCATCTGCCCAGAGTTCCTCGACGGCTACGGCCGGCTCGTCCTGCCCACCACCGGCCGCTACTTCCAGGTGCCCTACGGCATCCTCGTCCCGAGGCAGGTCGAGAACCTGCTGATCGCCGGCCGCTGCGTGGCCGGCGACAAGATCTCGCATGCAGCCACGCGCGGCATCATGTGCTGCGCCGTGACCGGGCAGGCCGCCGGCGCCGCGGCGGCCGTCTCCGTCAGAGACGGCCGCACCACCGGCGACGTAGACGTTGCGAGCGTACAGGCGGAGCTGCGGCATCAGGGAGTCCGGCTCGACTGACAGCCGGCGCGCCGCCGGCGGTCGGGCGGCGGGTCAGGCGCCGCCACCCGTCGATGCGGCCACGCCTTCGACAGGCGCCGTCACCGAGAACTCCGTTCGGTCGCCGCGATAGACGTCCCGCGCGAGTTCCACGACCACATCGTCGGCGTCGTAGACCGTGCGCGTGAGGACGATCGCGGGGCTGCCCGCCTTGACCCCGAGTGTCTCTGCCTCGAACCGGTCCAGCGTGACGGCGACGACCCGCGCGTCGGCCTTCGCGGGATGGACGTCGTACTGCGCCTGGAGCAACACCCAGAGGGAGCCGGCGAGGTCGTGCTCGAGAAGGTCGGGGAAACGCGCCGCGGACAGCTGGATGTTCTCGATGGCCATCGGCTCGCCGACCGCCGTGCGCAGCCGCTGCAGTATGTGCACCTTGCCCCCCGGGGGCACGCCCAGCATCTCTGCGGCCACCGGGTCCGGATCGACGGTAGCCGCCGCGAGGACCTTGGTGCCGGGCGTGCGGTCCGCCTCCGTCATGTTGCGCGTGAAGCTGCCGACGCTGAAGGGCAGCCGCGGCTCAGCCACGAAGGTGCCGCGCCGTGGGTGACGATAGAGGTAGCCCTCGCGCGTGAGCGTCTCGAGCGCGTGCCGAGCCGTCATGCGACTGACCTCGTACCGCTCGCTGAGCGCGCGCTCCGAAGGAACGGAGCCGTGAGGGCTGAGGCTCCCGGCCTCGATCTGGTCGCGAAGGAGGGAGGCGAGCCACAGATACAGCGGGCTCGTCCGCTCCGGTGTGCGCCGGCCGCTCGCCACCCTCACCCCCCTTGAGACGATGCCACGGTGATCCACGTGCCGAACGGCGCTCCGCCATTGCCGAACGACCGTTTGAAGCGTACCATAGGATTATGTGGTACATACCACTGCGCAGGGACCTCGCGCAGGAGGAGCGCTTCGCCGCCGGCGGAACGCACATCTGACGGTCGGGCGCGGCATTACAGCATGAAATGCTGTCAACTGCCGTTGACTGCGAACATCTGCACAGCCGGGAGGGGGCTCGCGACTAACTGACTGGTCAATTCCCTCTTGCCATACTCGGCGTCCGTGTGTATGGTGAGCCGGATGTGTCGGGGCGACCCGTCCGATGGGCTGCCCCCTGAACCGTGTGTCGACAAGCCTGCATTCAAGGGGAGAGGGATATGGCTAGCGAGGAATACAAGAGAGAGTACGGTCAGCATCTGGTCGAGCAGGTCGTCAAGGGGCAGATGACCAGGCGTCAGCTGCTGGTCAGGGCGTCGGTCTTCGGCCTGTCGCTGACGGCCGCCGGCCAGCTGCTCGCGGCGTGCGGCGGCGACGACACCGGCAGCTCGGCCTCGCCGGCCGCGTCCGGGATGCCCGAGCCCGTGATGGGCGGCACCGTCAAGATGATCGGCCCGGCGCCGATCACCGACCCCGACCCGGTCACCATCTACGACCAGGGCGGCATCGTCCTCGTCTACCAGTTCCTCGAGTACCTGATCGACCTGGCCGACGACAACGCACTGGTGCCCAAGCTCGCGGAGAGCTGGACGGCGAACGAGACCGTCGACGTCTGGACGTTCAACCTGCGCCAGGGCGTCACCTTCAACGACGGCACGCCGTTCGAAGCCGATGACGTGGTCACGAGCATGGAGCGCGTCCTCGATCCCGACAGCGGCTCGGGCGCTCTCTCTCAGCTCGGCGGCGTGCTCTCGCCCGGCGGCACCAAGGCCATCGACGCGGCCACGGTCGAGTTCAGCCTCGACAAGCCGTTCGCCGACTTCCCGTACATGGTGTCCTCTGGCAACTACAACACGGCGATCCTGCCGCGCACCTACAAGGGCGACATCATCAAGAACCCGGTCGGCACCGGTCCGTTCATGCTCGACCAGTACGTGACCAAGCAGAAGGCCACGTTCAAGAAGAACCCCACTTATTGGGGCAAGGACGATCAGGGCCGCCAGCTGCCCTACCTGGACGGCCTCGACTACACCATGGTCGAGGACAACTCTGCCCAGAACCTCCAGCTGCAGTCCGGCGCCATCGATCTCCAGCCGCAGACGGTGTTCCAGGGCGCGCAGGCGCTCTTCAGCGATCCCAACCTCCGCGTGGACATCTACCCGGGCACCGGCATCCGCGAGGTCGCGTTCAACGTGACCAAGGACCCGTGGAAGGACAACCCGAATCTGCGCAAGGCGGTCGCCTACTGCCTCGACAGGGAGGCCATCAACATGGCCCTGTACGACGGCCGCAGCAACCTCGGCTACGACACCTTCTGGGAGCCGAGCGTCTTTGCCGGCAGCCCGCCCTCCACTCCGCGCGCCCAGGACTACGACATGGCGAAGCAGTTGCTCTCCGACGGCGGCATGCCGAACGGCATGGACATCACGCTGACCTTCGCCAAGTACCTCGAGAACCCGCAGTACGCGCAGATCATCCAGGAGCAGTGCAAGCCTGCCGGCATCAACGTCAAGCTCGACCAGCTGAGCTACGACGCATACTACGCCGGCGACGACAACGACTACTACGGCACCACGCCGTGGATCAACGGCGCCATGACCATCACCGAGTGGGGCAGCCGGCCGGCACCCGGCATCTACGCCGCGGCCATGCTGCTGCCCGACGCCGTGTGGAGCTCGTCGCACTGGGACAACAAGGACTTCGTCGACACGTTCAACCAGTACGAGGCGACGGTCGACGAGGCCTCGCGCATGGACCTGGCCGCCAAGCTCTCGCAGATCCAGTCGGATGACACGCCGATTCTGCTGGCCTTCTACATCACGCAGCTGCGCACGCAGAAGAAGAACGTGTACGGCGTCCACGGCCCCGGCTCGTTCTACTGCGACATGAGCATGGCCTTCATGAGCGCGTAAGGTGACTGGAAGGTAACGGACACAGGCTGACGTAGGGTCCCCGGGATGCTCCGCCTCATAGGACGCCGGCTCCTCCTCATGGTGCCGACGCTGATTCTGGCGTCGCTGCTCATCTTCGCACTCGCGGAGGTGCTGCCCGGCGATGTGGGGCGCTCCATCCTGGGGCCCTACGCCACGCAAGAACAGGTCCAGTTGCTCAACGAGAAGCTGGGCGCCGACCGACCCTTGGTCGTGCGCTACGCGAGCTGGGCCGGCAACTTCGTCACCGGCGACTGGGGCGAGTCGGCGCTGCAGAAGGTGCCGGTGCGGCCGCTGGTCCTGAAGGCGTTCGGCAACTCACTGATCCTCGCCGGGTTCGCCCTGGTGCTCATCGTCCCGACGTCCATCGTGCTCGGCATGTTCTCGGGGCTACGAAGAGACAGCGTCCTCGACCGGACGATCACGGTCTCCACCCTCTCGATGACCGTCATCCCCGAGTTCGTCAGCGGCGTCGTCCTTCTGTACGTCTTTGCCGTATGGCTCAAGTGGCTGCCGGTCAGCGCGCTGCCGCCTGATGGCTCCAACTTCCTCGACCGTCTGTATTACCTCATCCTCCCCGCCATCCCGCTCATGTTCCTCGAGCTCGGCTACATCTCACGCATGGCCCGCGTGGGCACCGTGCAGGTGCTGTCCATGCCGTACATCCGTACCGCTGTGCTCAAGGGCGTACCGCGCAGCCGGGTGATCTTCGGCCACGTGCTGCGCAACGCCATGGTGCCCACGGTCACGGTCATCGGCAGCCAGGTGGGCTGGCTCATCGGTGGCCTGGTCGTGGTCGAGACGCTGTTCGTCTACCCCGGCGTCGGCAAGCTCATGGTCGACGCGGCGAAGACCCACGACGTTCCCGTGCTCGAAGCCTCGGTCCTGATGGTGGCCATCGTCTACATGCTGGCGAACCTGGTCGCCGACATCATCGTCGCGCTGCTCAACCCGCGCATCCGGATGGGAGGCTGACGTGAGCGACGAGCCGCGCAGCCCGCTCGGGCCGGGTCCCGATCTGCAGACCGAGGGCATGGAGCTCGGCGCCGATCCGGAGATGCTCGAGCTCCAGGCCGACGCGGCCACTACGGGCGAAGACCACGAGCTTTCTGCCGAGAGCCGCAAACAGCAGGAGACCAAGGCCGACGCGGCCGCGGCGCTGGAGCAGAAGCGGCAGCGCCGCTATCTGATCAAGGCGCTCCTCCGCAGCCCGACCTTCATGATCGGCCTCGTCGTCGTCCTCTTCTGGGTCTTCATGGCGGCGTTCTCGATGTACCTCACGCAGAGCCCGACCGCGCAGAACGCCTCTGCTTCACTGCAGGGGCCGAGCGCCGCACACTGGTTCGGCACCGACGACCTCGGGCGCGACGTCTTTGCGCGCACCATGGCCGGCGCGCGGTCGGTGCTGATCATCGCGCCGCTGGCCACCGTGCTCGCCCTCCTGTGGGGCGGCATCATCGGTCTCATCGCCGGCTTCTACCGAGGCGTCACCGACGAGATCATCATGCGCGGCATCGATGTGCTCCTCGCGCTGCCGATCATCATCACGTCCATCCTCATCCTGTCCCTGCTGGGGAAGGGCACGGCGATCATCATCATCGCCATCGGCGCCCTGTTCACGCCGGTGGTGAGCCGTACCGTTCGTGCCGCGGTCATCGGTGAGCGAGAGCGCGAGTACGTCATGGCCGCGCGCCTCAGAGGCGAGCGTTCGGGCTTCGTCATGGCGCGGGAGATCCTGCCGAACATCACACAGCCGATCATCGTGGAAGGCACGATCCGACTCGGCTATGCGGTGTTCACGGCCGCGACGCTGTCCTTCCTCGGCTTCGGCCTCGCGCCGCCGTCACCCGACTGGGGACTCACCATCGCCAACGAGCGGATCTTCCTGCAGATCGCCCCGTGGACCGTGTTGTTCCCCGCCGCTGCCCTGGCGTCCCTGGTCGTCGGCGTGAACCTCATCACCGATGGTCTGGGGAGGGTCTTCTCGCGATGAGCACTATGGAGCAGTCTGTGAACGCCCCGGACGAGACCAGCGCGGCACTCGACGTCCGTGACCTCGAGGTCACGTTCCACCGTCGCGGCCGCAGACTTCCCGTGCTCAAGGGCGTGACCCTCAAGATCGAGCCCGGCGAAGCCTACGGCCTCGTGGGCGAGTCGGGCTGCGGCAAGACCACGCTCGCCATGGCCGCGATGCGCTACCTGGCGGCGAATGGGACCATCGACGCCGGCAGGGTGCTGGTCGACGGCCAGGACGTGAGCACACTCACCGAAGAGGCGCTGCGCAAGTGGCGTGGCGGCAAAGTGGCGATGGTCTATCAGGATCCCGCCACGGCGCTCAGTCCGGCGATGCGCATCGGCGATCAGCTCGCCGAGGTCTACCACTACCACGAAGGCATGGGCAAAGCCGAGGCGCTCGAGCGTGCTCGGGAGGGCCTGCGCCGCGTGGCGATCCCCGACCCGGACGGGACCCTGCGCCGCTACCCGTTCGAGCTCTCCGGCGGCCAGCAGCAGCGCGTCGTCATCGCCATGGCGCTGTCCGTGAACCCGCGGTTGCTCATCCTGGACGAACCCACGACCGGACTGGATGCGACGGTCGAGGCCGAGATCCTCGACCTCATCGAAGAGCTCCAGGGACGGATCAACGCCGCCATCCTGCTGATCACGCACAACCTCGGCCTGGTGAGACGGCTCTGCAGCCGCGTCGGCGTCCTCTACGCCGGGCGCCTCGTGGAGGAGGGTCCGGCGCGCGACGTCTTCACCGACCCGCGGCACCCGTACACGATGGGCCTGATGCGCTGCGTGCCACGCTTCGGCATGAACAAGACCGACGCGGCCTTGCAGACGATCCCCGGTACGCTGCCCGCCCTCGGCGAGCCGCTCGAGGGCTGCGTCTACTCGGCGCGCTGCCCCATGGCAAAGCCCGTGTGCAAGCGGCGCGAACCCGATCTGTTCTCGTGGCCGGGCGATGGCGGCACGAGGGGAGCGGCCGAGGCGGAGGCCCAATCGCCCGACCCCGGCGCCTACTCGCCACACCACGCCAACCCCGTCGGCGGGGGCACCCGCCACGCGCGCTGCTACTTCTCGGCCGAGGTGACGGAGATGCCGCGCACGACCCCGGTGCTCGCCACCAGCCTGGAGGCCAGAGGCGGGACCGAGGGCGACGTGCTCGAGATCGACGACGTGGTCCGCACCTTCAAGGACGGCCGCAAGCGGCTGACGGCGGTCGCCGACGTCTCACTCGACCTGCGCAAAGGGGAGACCTTCGGCCTCGTGGGAGAGTCGGGCAGCGGCAAGACGACGCTGGCCAAGTGCGTCACCGGCCTGCTCGCCCCCGACTCCGGCACGGTCGCCTTCGAGGGCGAGCAGCTCAAGGCCACCGCGGGAAAGCGCTCGCAGGACGCTTTGCGCGCCATCCAGATGGTCTTCCAGAATCCGGATTCCACCCTCAACCCGGCGTGGAGCACGCGCCAGATCCTGACGCGTGCCGTGCGCAAACTCGGCGGGGGCAAGGACGTGCGCGCCAAGGTCGACACGCTCTCCCGGAACGTTCGCGTCGAGCCCCGGTTCCTGCTCCAGCGGCCGACCGACCTCTCGGGCGGCCAGAAGCAGCGCATCGCCATCGCCCGCGCCTTCGCCGGCGATCCCACGCTGGTGGTGTGCGACGAGCCGGCCTCGGCCCTCGACGTCTCGGTCCAGGCGAGCATCCTCAACCTGCTCGTCGAACTGCAGACCAAGGAGCAGGTCTCCTACGTGTTCATCAGCCACGACCTGGCCGTGGTGCGCTACATCTCGGACCGCATCGGGGTCATGTACCTCGCGGAGCTCATCGAGGTCGGCGCCGCTGAAGAGGTCTTCAACCCGCCGCACCACCCCTACACCGAGGCGCTGCTCAGCTCGATCCCGAAGCTCGACTTCGACGAGCGGCGGGAGCGGATCGCCCTGCGCGGCTCGATGCCGAGCCTCTCCGAGCCGCCGTCGGGTTGCCGCTTCCACACGCGCTGCCACCGCATACTCGGCGACATCTGCGAGCACCAAGAGCCGCCGATCCAGGAGACGGGCGACGGGCACACCTACAAGTGTCACATCCCGCCGGACGAGCTGCTGGCGC
>Ga0307377_10007429_pt1 | contig 11312 bp, 14 predicted proteins | sample TR3MG_FD_202535 | JGI IMG/M metagenome (GOLD analysis project Ga0307377, IMG submission 202535) | Soil microbial communities from Risofladan, Vaasa, Finland - TR-3 | ecosystem: Environmental > Terrestrial > Soil > Coastal area > Acid sulfate soil | place: Finland: Risofladan, Vaasa | collected... | reverse complement strand
AAAAAGAGGTTAATAAAAATACAAAAACAAATAATAAGCCAAGAAAATTAGTAGAAAATATCTATTATTTTTAATTATTTAATAATATAATTTAATTTATTATATTATTAATTTATTCATTTTCAACTTCATTTTCATTTGTATCAGAAATAATCGTAATAGGAATTCTTGTATATTTTACATTATTTTGTTTTTCTTTGAAATTCTCTATTAAATCTATATACAGAGGAAAATCATTGGTATAATTGTAATTATTAATAAGATCAAATTCATTTTCAGAAACTTGAAATGATTCATTAATTTGTAAGACTGCCACACCTCTATAATGTGGATGATAGAAATAATTGAATTCGACATATTTGGAGTAAACAGATAATATATGATACAATATTTTCCATACATCGCCAGTCCATGGAATCAATGTTTTTAATACACCATCTTGATATTCGTGTTTAACTGGTATCTTTAATTGTTCATGATAATTCAAAGGTATTATATCATCAAGCAATATTTTTCCATTTTCATTTAAAAAACGAATGCTATTATTTATGTCTTTAGCAACCTGTTCACATTGATGTAGTCCATCAATAAAAATGATATCAAATTTGCTATTGGTATTTGGGTCTAAAATTTCAAAGAAATCATCCGATGTTTTAAGAACCAATTTTTCAGATTCAAATTTTGGCGAAGGATCAACCCCTATTTTATTTTGCATCTGAACGTTGTTAAATGTATATCCAGTTTCTACACCTATTTCCAAATATTTGTCATCACGGCTGCTAACAGAATTAATTACATCGTGTCTTTGTGAGAAATCCGTATTATAATTTGGTTTATACATATAATTATTAATAATCTCATGGTTTTCACACGATTTGTATTTTATCATAAAATATTTAATTAGCACTTCAGGTGTTTCATCAATTAATGTATAACATTTGAATCTTGAAAATCCATATCTATCTAAAATATAATGTAATTCTCCAATATCACATTTATTTTCAATCAAGAAAAAATCATTTCTAGGGTTTTCATAGAGAGAAATAATTTTCTCTATATTCATACTTAAACTGTCAAGTCCAACTATACAATACTGTTTGTCATAATCCAAATTCACTACTTTATTACAATATTTATGTTCATATGAATCTTCTCTCTCCCAAATTTTACTATGATTATGAATATACTTTTCATCCTCGTGCGCATCAAGAGTTTTCATATGTTCTTGAATTTTAAATCTTTCATAAAAGATCGGGCTAATAAAATTGGGACCGATTCGATTTATTTCTTCGTTTCTTATTAGTGAAAAATTATTATTATTCTCATTCATATACTGAATATATCCGAACTTATGTATTTTGGCAATTTTTGTAGTTATAGCGGTGCGAAGTATTATTTCATAATCATCACAAATAGGTAAAAACTCACAATAACCACCCGCTTCAATTAGCGTAGTTTTTCGCCAAATCCTTGGGTGGTTCGGACAACACACAAGGTGACTCAATGTGATATTGTTAATATTTGGGGTATTATAAACATTAACCCATTTATCACCATATTTTTGACAATAATAACTGCCATAACCCTTGCAAATAAAATCACCAAAAAAATGATTATTACCATTTTCATACAATGAAATACAATCCATATAAATAAAACCGACATCAGGATTGCTGTCAAAATATTTAGCTGAGTCGTTTAAAACAAACGGCAAAATTTCGTCGTCGTGGTCAAACTCCAAGACGTATTTTCCTCTACATAATCCAACCGCCTCATTTTTTACATTACCAATATTGCCATTATTTTCACTTTTTCTATAAAGACGAACTCTCGAGTCGTTTATCATCAATTTTCTTAAAAAATTAAAATGATCGTCGTCTGGCGAGTCATCAATAATTACGAATTCCCAATCCTTCAGTGTTTGAGCTTTTAAACTATTGTATGCTCTTTCAATTTTATGGTATGAGTTATATGTTGGTGTGAAAACAGAAAAAATGGGGCGAACTTGTTCTCTCTCAAATGTACAATTATGTACGAAACAATAATTAACTGCTCTGTTAAACTCTTCGATATTTGGTATTTCTTTAAAATGGATCCAACGATTATGCATTCTATCCGCTATTATAGAGTTAACATTTGGTATATATTCAGCTTCATCATCACCATAAGTAATTAATATTTGGTAATTTGAATCAAACATTTTGTTCAGGTCTTCTTTATCGCTTGTAAAAAATAAAGAGCAATTTAGCTTTTCGTTATTTTCAATAAAAAAATTGTCGATATTTGAGTGTTTTTCTAATCTATAAAATATAATATACGGATACTTCATTATATTTTATTATTTAAAATAATTTTTAAATTGATATTTTAAATATTATTCTAATATTCAGGTGTATGTTTCTTAAATAAACATCCTTGAGCCAATAATCCCTTAACATCAGTGGTTACAATTCCTGGATTTTGATTATTACAATCAGTCATCCAAATTTTTATAATACAGAAATTTTTCTTAGGCGAAATTGTTATCCCAGTTACACAATTTACAAAGTTGGCATTTTTACTAATTGAACTGCCAACAACAACATATGTTAAATCTTTCCAAACCTTGTACACATGTTTATTTGAAACCTTGTATGAAAAGCATCCTCCATTTCTATTTTTTGGATCTTCCCATGTAGGTTTAACACCTTCCCTCATCATAAATAGCATACAATTTTCTACAAAAATAGCAGGAAGTGTTTCGGTAACAGCTAGAGTGTCTTCAACTGTGGCAAATGTTGAAATTGGAATATAGCTCTTAATACTCCAATCAGTATTATGAGGTAAATGAGCCCAAAGTGTCCATTTATCAGATAAATCATGATATGCCGTGACAGGTGAATTAGTTGATTCCATATTTGAACTATAAGTTGCTGTGTCCATTGTATTATTATTATGCTGGGATAACATTCGTATTTAAATATCTCAATTTTTTTTTAAATTGTTTTAACTAAATATATAATTATTTATTATCACCAGAATCATTTATAGTTAATAATGTGTTTCCATTTTTATGGTATCCATTTTTTTCCACCAAAATGCTTTCATTTTGGTCAGTAAAATCTAATTCAATTGTTTTAACATTATGATCTAAGATTTTTAGATTAAATGTATCATCATCTTTTATTTCTTCACTAATTTTTAAAATTTGTTTTAAATAATATATAAAAAATTGTTTAGTGAAGCTATTTCCAACCATATAAAAGTTAAATTCATCTGTTTTCAAATCAACTTTGTGAGAATTGTTATCTCCAACTTTAAATTCAATAAGTAAAAATTTAATGTCAGAAGCTTCAGAAAATGATAACGGTTCCTTTAAATCATATACTAATTTTTTATTTACACAACTCTTAGTATCATCTAGCCAAGAATATATCATAAAATCACAATCATCATCACTTTTATCAACTTGATTTCCATTTCTAATATATTCAAGCATAGTTACTATACCAGATTTAGGTTTAATTAACAAATCCAAATCATTTTTCAATTTAAGTAAATTAGGATTTTCTTCAATTTTCTTATTTACTACTCTAATTAGATTCGTATATAAAATTTGAGCTTTGCTATATAAATAAATAAGGTTATATGAAACCGATATGATTAGTTCTTGATATTTTTCGGGATAATTTCTTTTTAAATAGTCATTTAATAGAATAGCTAATATTCCAGTTCTTAATAGTGTGGTTAACATTATATAAATAAATAAATAAATATATCTTTAAACTATTTATTTATTAACTTTGGTAGGCCGGGCTGCTGGTGCCATTTGGAATCGGGTTATAATAATTTTTGGTTTTGTTTACTATATTATCATTATTATGAGGATTGGGAATAATTATATTTGGTGTGTTATAGTACACAGGATTTTTTGACGAGTTGTATTCAGGATCGTAAACTATAATATTACCTAAAGCATCTATAGTTATCCCATCTCCACATTTAGTTTTTGAATCTTTTCCATCACATTTGTAATTTAATGAACCAGTAGCAGCATCTAAACCAAAAATATATAACAACATACTTACTATTACTGTCATTAAAATAAATGGAATAAAAACAATAATCCATGATACTGCACTTAGTCCTTTTTCACATAATATATTTAATAATAATGTTACCATAACAGTTACTATTACTTTCATAAAAGCTGTATTATAAAGACCCTTAAATGTATCAATAAGTATTTGAGTAAATGAAAATATTAAATAAATAATTGCTGGCGCACATAAATTTATCATTATTTATAAATTATATTTATATTTTAATTCCATTTTTAATAAAAGTGGAGCAAAATGCTAAAATATTTGGCTATACCTTTTGTAAAACGTATATTTAATTTTCGTCAGCGTAAAAGAAAGGTTCGCCTTCTTTTAAATATCCAATTTTATCGCCTTGTTCGCCATCTTCACTAAGCTCCCAAATGGAACCATTTTCTAGATCATTTGTACAATAATCAATGTCATCAATTGTAATAATTTCCAATTCTTCCTCTTCCTCCTTTTCTACCTTTGTAGGAGTAGGAACAACTTCTTCCTCTTCCTCTTCTTCTTCTTCTTCTTCTTCTTCGTCTTCACTTGCTTCAGTTTCAACTTCATCTTCATCTTCTTCTTCTTCTTCTTCTTCTACTTCTTCGTCTTCCTCTTCTTGCTCTGCATAGACACGACTCAACTCCCTCAGTAGCGCGGGCTCTGCTCGACGATCCACAAGCCGCCCCTGGCCCTCTTTGTCTTCAACTTCCTTTTTAATATCAGCAACTACTACTGCTTCAATGACATCTTCTTCAATGACATCATCATCTTCTTCGACCGTGAGGGCGGCTTCTTCCAATTCTTCATCTTCAATTATAATTACTTCTTTTTTAAATTTAATAGGTTCAACAATTTCTTCTACCTCGTCATCTTCATCATCATCATCATCATCATGATTTTCATCTATTTCAAATTTAATATTCTCATTTTCACAAGCAGAAACAATCGATGGTTTAATAATATTAGAAATATATGATTTTTCATGATTCATTTGTACAATCTTGATGCTGTCGCTAGGTTTTTCTTTTAAAACCTTAACTTCGTCATTAATTGATTCAAGTTTATCTAAAATCCTACTAATTAATGGTGATATTGATTCGTATTTCTTCTCAATTTTATCAAGCTTGCTTTCGACATATGCCATTTCTTTTTTAACTAAATCACGAGTCATATCACTAATGCTTACAAACATACCTTTATCCTCAACTATATCAGAATCAGAATCAGATTCACATCCTTTATTAATTTCATTCATAACCGAGGGAAGTTTCATAATTTGTTTATGCGTTTTTTCTAATAAATCATATCTAACAATATAGTCCTTCAATATTACTTTTAAACCATTTTTAATTACATTTTCGATTTCGAAAACTAATGGTTCAATATTAAAGCTGTCAATTTTACTTTCTGTCATTCTGTAATAATTAATATATAGCTATTCGTTTAATATGATTTAAAAAATAATTTATCTAATTCATATATGAGCAATAATATTTCTTTAGTTGAAACTGACCAGATAGACGAAAAGATTCAGAAGATTATGAGACAAACTGATTATTCTGAAAATGTAGCAAGAGAGAAATTAAAAGAATATAATTTTGACGAAATTGCTACTATCAAAGCTTATTTAGGTATAACTGAAAAAAAGGCACTGCCCATTAAGTCTGTGAATCAAGAAATATATAGACAATTGCGTTCTAGATTAAATTCAAACATGAAAGACTATCAATCCAGAGTTGAAAAGGGTGAAGTTAAAAAAATTGTCTAAATATATATATATATATATGTCTTCGTTAAAGAGTTATTTTAGAAAAAAACATAAATATGAAACTCAAGCAGATTTAAAAGATATGACTGCTGAACAAATTATTAACATTAATCCTAATGAGGTAGGATATTATCTTGATGAAGAAACTGGTGGAATACCTTTAGAAGGTGTAAAAAGAAGAGCTATGTTTACATTATTAGCTTTAAAAAGAGCTCAAAAAACAAGACCTAACGAGAGAGCAAGGCAATCATCAATAAATAACTTTTTAGTAAGAGAAAATATTAAGTCTGATCCAGAAGTTGATAGTTTAATTAGCAACGCTCAAGATGAATTAGTCAAAGAACATATTGTAAAAATGAGAGAACAATTAGGAACAAAGGATCTTACAAATAGATTGAGAAAACTTAGGGATCAACAACCTATCCCGGATACAGAAGAAGAAGCTACATTTAGAAGATTAGATGTTCTTAGAGCAGGAAAAAGAAAAACCCGAAAAACCAGAAAATCAAGAAGGTCATTTGGAAAAAATATTTCAAAAAGAAACCGTAGAGAGAAAACAAAAAAAGGTCGCAAGAGAACCAAAGCTTCGGTAAAAACACAAAGAAGAAAATAAAGAAACACTATATTTTAATAATTTAAAGATTAATAATATTATTAAAATATGTCAGTAAGAAATTTAGCCATACAAGTTTATTCAGATATTCATATTGAATTATGGAATAAATTACCAGAAATACCAGTAAAAGCAAAATATCTATTTTTAGCGGGTGATATATGTATTAAAAACAATCAATTATTTTATAAGTTTTTGGATTATTGTTCTGAACGGTGGGACAAGGTATTTTATACTCCAGGAAATCATGAATTTTATGTAAATAATAAAAATTATAATCAACTATTATTTGAATACAAATATGAAATTGAAAGGAAATATAAAAATATATATTTTCTTCATAATGAAGCAGTTAAATTAAATGATGAGATTGACGTATATGGTACTACATTTTGGACCAAATCTCCGTTTGAGGGAACATATGAAGCAAAATTAAATATAAATGATTATAATAAAATAACATATTTTAATCAATCTAAAAGACATGTGGTTGATTTGGATATAGGTTATGTAAATGAACTTTCAGAAACTTCTTATAATAAATTGAAACAACATTTAAATAGCGCCACAAACCCAACTATAATTATGACACATTTTCCTCCTATAAGAAGTGGAACATCTGACCCTATTTATTTGGCTCAAAAAAGAAGATCAAATTTATATTTTGCGTGGCCTGATGAAACCATAAACAATTTTGATTTGACAAAAGTACCGTTGTGGATTAGTGGTCACACTCATTGGTCATATGATATTAATAAAAATGGAAGTAGATTTGTAAGTAATCAATTAGGCTACCAATCGGAAATGGGTAAAACTGGTTTAAATGAAGATGGATTGTTTGAAATTATTTTTTAGATATTTTACGTCCTTTTGACAACTTAATTTGAGGTATATGTGGTTTCGTTATAGTATGTGTTATACTAATTGGTGCCATTAGCATTGTATTTATATTGGAAATATAATCAACTGTATAAATTATAAAAAAAACCAAAATCAAAAGTAAAATTTGAATAAAGTTATTTTTTATGTAATTTATTATTGAGTTAAAATCATAAATAGATAAATCGGGTTCATCATCAGTCATTTCCATAATATAATAAAATAAAAAATAATATACTAAATTTAGAAAAGTATATTATTTATTGTTGTTGAGATAATCCAAATCTTTCGCTAAGAATGTTATTCTTGGTTTGTTTTTTTTGAAGTTTCTTTTTAAACTGATAATTATTAGAAGGAATAATTTTATTATTAATAATAAAATCGTCATTATCTTCATGTAATTCTGGTAGAATTCTAGTTAATGGTTTATCTACTATCAAAAACAAACGCTCATTTCTTAATAACGATCTATATTCTTGAATATTTAAGTTACCATAATATTTTTCAAGCATGTAATATGGATTTGGAGCAGGCTTAATATTTTTCTTATAATCATAGATTTTTGAATAAATATGATTAATAAGATGATATCTTTCAAATTTAGCAGAACTATCAATATTTTCTTCCATTAAATAAGCAGTCCCACATTCAGGACTACAGAAACAACCATAAACATGATACGAATCTTTAATAAAATGCTTAGGAATATAAACTGGAGGATTATCAAATTCATATGTACACCAAAAACATGCTGATTTTTTATCAGATATATTGTTAATATGTAAATTATGCTCTAAAATCTTTAATTTTTTCCATACTTCTTTAGTATCATTTTCCTTAATTGATCGATCATCATCATCGTCACAATCATTCTCATCATAAACTATCTTTGCTTGTTCTTGTTTATTAAAAATATTTGAATCGCCATTAATAATATCATAAGTTAATTGATTTGTTGGTTGAAAATTAAAACTTTGAATTTCAGAACCTTGTATCAAATTTGATTGTAAATCTTTTAGCGAGCATTTTAGATGTAAAATAACATTTGGTTTCGGTTCTTTATTATTGTTAATGGGAACAATCTGTTGAATAATTTTTCCACCCTTAGGTTTTCTTCCGCGTTTTTTAGCTACAGGTTTGTCTTCGTCACATTTTTGACTTTGAGATGAATTTAAATCCACATTGTTTTCGGTATCATTTTCATCTTCTGAATTTACTAGATCACTTATTGTGTTAACGTTTGCTTCAGACTCAGTATTTAATTCTTCAATCAATACATTAATATTTTCAGTAGAAAGTACTGCGGATTTCTGAAGGGCTATTTCTTCAAGTTCTTTTTTAGATTTTCTTCCACGTTTTTTTACGACTGTTGTTGTACAAGAATCTTTATTCATTTAATGTATATACTAATAAATAAAAAGATTTAAATCGTTTTACAATATATTTAAGCCATATTAATATTATTGCCTGTTTTTATTTGAATAACATTTTCGACAAACTGGGATATAATTATCAGAACCCACAACAGTTTGGTCTGTCTCATTTGTTAAACGCATTGAAAATATTCCTGGAGTTCCATTTTTACATAATGAACAGAGTGAAGTTAATTTAGTAACTTTGTCACAAAGCGGAATTAAATCAAGAATAGTTCCAAATTTTTTTCTCTCAAAATCTCCATCCAACCCACAAATATAAATCTTTTTTCCGTCATTTAATAGAAGTCTAACAAATTCTTCAAGGTCGGGGAAGAATTGCCCTTCATTTATTAAAATAACTTCACTAGTTCTAATTTTAAACTTATCTTTAGTTCTTGAAACGATTTCAATGTCTTCTTCCAAGTCTATTGATTCAGCCCATAAATCCAATAGTCTCTCTGTTTTCATACAAGGAATCTTTACTTTATCATGAGTCGATAATAGCTCGTCATCGTAACGGTTGTCAATTGTATGATTAATTACTACAACTGATATATTACAAAATTTACACTGTTTATAAATCTCGACTAAACGAGAAGATTTCCCAGCGTACATGCCGCCAAGAATAATTTCCAAATAAGCAGAATTAGATTGTGAAGTCATATTATTGTTATTCATTATATATCTTAAATATTTTAATTCATTTTTTTTAATTAATAAAAATACAAAAATTAGGTAATTATGTATTAAATAAATATTATTTATATATTTAATGAGTAGTAGCGGAATACCTTTCGTAGAATTATATAGACCAAAAATCTTTGAAGATATCGTTTTAGATCCCTTAAATAAACAAATTCTTAAAAATATAATAGAAACATCTTATTTTCCAAATTTACTTTTTTATGGCCCTCCTGGAACAGGAAAAACGACTACAATTATAAATCTAATAAACGCATATCAGGCAAAGTTGAATATTAAAAATAAAGACCTAATAATTCATTTAAACGCATCTGATGAACGCGGCATTGATATAATCAGGAATCAAATTAATTTCTTTGTTAACTCCAAACCATTATTTCATACTGGAATGAAATTTGTTATTTTAGATGAGGTTGATTATATGACCAAAAATGCTCAACAAGCATTAAGATACTTATTACAAAATTACACCGGAAATGTTAGGTTTTGTTTAATATGTAATTATATTAGTAAAATTGATGAAGGATTACAGAACGAATTTATACGTTTAAGATTTAATCAATTGCCTAAAGATGACATTATTCATTTTTTAAATCATATTTCTCAATCAGAAAAACTAAACATCTCTCTAAAGTCATTATCATGTATTCAAAAACTATACAAGTCAGACATTAGAAGCATGATTAATTTCATGCAATCAAATCAAGATATTGTAAAGCTTCAAAATAATGAGCCTATTTTATATATTATTGACTCGGATGTCTGGGAAAATATTATCGAAATGATATTGAAAGGAGAAAACATAGAAGTTGTTAAAGATTATATTCATAAAATTAGCACTGAATACAATATTGATAAAAAAAATATAATTAATGACTTTTTAAATTATATTATTCGAAATCAGTCTAAATATGTAAGTAAGGACTTTTTAAATTTTGTTGAAAATTTGATGCATTCGCAAATTCAAAACAATAACACACACATTTATTATTCTTTATCGAGACTATCATCATTCATATCTGCGTAAATATTTTTGTTATACATATTCATTCTCATATGTAATTTTATCATAAATTCATTTGGTGGTGAGCTTTTTGATGGATCAAAAAAATTTTGCTTAAGGCTGTATTCGCTTGTTGGGCTTGTTGCCTTCATGGATGTAGATAAGTTTTGCTTAATTGGGATAATAACGACCCTTTCATTGATGATGTGTTGTCTTGATATCATTCTTTATATTATATAATAAAGAAAATAATTGAAATAAATTTAATATAAAGAATATAAAGATATAAGAAGATATTATACTATAATGGCATTAAACCAAGATATTGACAAAGAATGGGAAAATTTTATATCATCAAACTATGACGATGATGATATATCATCTGATGGAGAAGAAGTTACTGAAATATTACAGCAAACTACCGAAGAATTCATTTCTGCCAATTTATCTGCCGATATGAATTCTGAAGCTCCTAAATCCACCAACATTTACATTTCAACTAAAACCAAAATTGCGTATTTAAATACACCTATCGATTTGAAGCTTCTATTTTGGCAAGTTCCTGTTATTGCTTATGCTAAACCATGTACCGGAGTTGTTAAAAAACAAATGAAATTCAATACTAGCACTCCAGAGGAATTAAAATTCATTCAAGATAAACTTCAACATGAGACATATTTTGAAGAGCATGTTATTACTCATATTGATAACCCGACTGGGAGAATTAAATTTAAGGATACTCGTAAACTTACTATTGGTATATCTAAGAAAGATCTCTTAAGTTATCGCTGTAAGAAGAAGAGTGCTTTCTATAATTGCTTTGTTTTGATTCTTCGAACCAAAACAAAGCAATTATAAAAAG
>Ga0307377_10007428_pt1 | contig 11312 bp, 12 predicted proteins | sample TR3MG_FD_202535 | JGI IMG/M metagenome (GOLD analysis project Ga0307377, IMG submission 202535) | Soil microbial communities from Risofladan, Vaasa, Finland - TR-3 | ecosystem: Environmental > Terrestrial > Soil > Coastal area > Acid sulfate soil | place: Finland: Risofladan, Vaasa | collected... | reverse complement strand
CAATGGATACGCATTCCAGTTTTTTTACTTGTTTGAATTGCAGCGCGTAGTAATCTTTCTTGTAAAGGAAATACTTCTCCTTCATCTCCAAGAGCCATTTTTATGAAACCAGGTTTTATATTTGTACTTTCTATTCCCTCATTGAATTCTTTGATCCATATCGAGGCTATTTCATCAATAGATTTATCTTTAATAACTTCTGGAACACATTTTCCTTTAACATCAAAACCATCCCAAGCACCGGTACATGTTACAATATTAACACCAGACTTTTGAGAGCATTGTTTGAGAACTTCAAGATCTCGTCCAAGTCCAGCAGGGGTAGGTTCAACTATAGTAGAACAACCCTTATTTTTAACATCAACTAAATAAGGAACAATAAGATCGACAACTTCCTTGGTAGTGTATGTCCCTTTAATATTAGCATCAACTAAATTCACTAAAATATGTTCATGCATTAGTGTTTTGCCTAAATTTTCTTCTGAAATTGATCCTAAAACGGTATTAATCAAAATAATCAAATCCTCAATAACTATTCAAATCATTGCAATAAAATTTAAAATTATTCAGTTAAATCTAGAATTGAATAAATTACACTTGAAACTAAGTATAATTTTATTAGTTAATTAAAAATTGACCACTGTATGATAGCTCCAAATATTCAAACGATTATTGCTAATGAAAGCATTATTGTTAATGGTATAGTATTCAATATTTTAGTTGAAAAACAAAAACTAATAAATTTACTCTGACGCGATAATCAAAATCATACTTAGGATGAGTGCTTGCCTAGCTTTTTTTGGAGTATTTAACCAGATTCCTTTCTTGAGTTCTCTCGCTTTTCCAGATTCCATTTCCCTTTCAATCATTTCGTCCTCAAATTATTATTTTCTTTTCATATTTAGAGGTAGTGTTGAGAAGAGTAGGTTAGTTCAAAAAATAATTGAATTTCTAACAAAAAATAGAAACAGCTTAAAAGCTGTTTTTTCAAATGAAAGACAATTCATCTTTAGGATGGAATAGGTTGAATTTAATATGGAATTGAAAACCAAGCATCACAATGGAGAATAAACATCAAAAAAGCATTGTAGAGAGTAATTACTATTCCTAAAACCAAACCTATTATTCCGAAAACGGTTTTTTGGTCTCGTAAAGATAAACTCCCAAGAACGATCCCTGCTATTCCTGCAATGATAGCCACTGAAAGAGTAATAGTCAAAGGTATAGTGTGAAATACCTTAGCAAATCCCATTAATGTTAAAGAAATAGTAATGGTAATAGGAATCATTACAATCTCCATAATGAACGCTTGTCGAGCAAAACGAGGAGTGAGTTTCCATCCAATTTTCTTTAGTTTTATTTCCTTTTCTGAAACTATTTCCATTTCCCTCATTTTTCTCACTAATTATTATGTTCTCTTTTAACTATTTAGAGGTAGTGCTAGTCTGCAAGAGAAGCAATAGCAAAGAATAGATAGGTTCAGAAAGCAATTAGAAAGCATCTGACAAAAGAAATAATTTTTCTTTAAATAATTCAATCAATGCTTCTTTATGATCAATTCTATCAGATAGTATGTTGAAAATTTCATTGTTAATCTCTGTAAATTTAAGATCCTTTTTTGTTGTGTTATTATTATTGAATTTAATATATAGTCTAGATATTTTCTCATTTAATCTTCTATTTTCATTAATTAGATTAAAATTCGCATCTAAATCCCTAACTCTATTTCCTAAAGCTTCCGGTGCAAAGAAATAACTCCATAATCTCTTGACCAAAGAATTTTCTACATTTAGCAAATATCTTCGATGGTGATAAATTACTATCTTCTGATTGATAGCTTTTCTGAGTAGAAATTGCAATTGACTTCTTTTCCAAGGAAATTCTTCTGTTATTTCTTGCTTACTATAAGCTCTAAGGTTACCTATCGAATGATACTTTTCCAAAAAAAAGCAAATGAGATCAAATAAGAAAAGTGTCTTTTCCTCTAGAATAATATTGATGATATCAACAAGTTGCCCCTCATATGCTTCTTCACAGCTAATTTCCTCAAAATTATCCAAGAGCTCAAACAAATCCATATCTAACACCAATTCAATTCTCTATTTGAAAAATATAAGATTGTAAATGTCTATTTCTTAGCACTTTTTTAAGAAAAGAAATTATCTCCTTTCTCTGAACTTCAGATATATGGTTCCATAATTGGTAATTCATAACTGCCCAAGGAGTAAATCTTTGTTGATGATGATTAATTTCACATTCATAGCTATTCTCTATTATTTCTTGCAAACCAAACTTTATTTGATTGAAGTAGTTTTCAGTCTCTAACCTAAAGCTATTTCCTGTCCAGTTGCTATTCAAAACACTTTCAATTATTACAGTTAATCTCTGGTTTAGAGGTCCTTCATTTGTGACATAATAAATTGGTTGCCTTCGACGCCCAATAATATAAGGAACTTCATCAGGTAGCAAGTCACCTGCTTGAATCACTTCACAGAGTGCTAGTAATGTTGGCAACCGAAAAGGTTCAATAAGATCCAGAATGAAACCATAAACTCCTCCATGTGTTTCTTTATGACAAATACCTGGTAATCCATCCCAACAAAAATTAATTTTCGAGCAATATTTCTCTATTACTAGCAAAATTTTTTTGTAAACAGCATTTATGAGTGCGTCAATAGCTGAGTAACCAGAAACAAATGCATGTGGTTTGAATGGTGAATCAACAAATCGCCCAAGTCCTCTACCAGGAAAACTAAAGCCCTCTTCTCTCACAAGCTCAGCGATAGGTTTCCACATAGCATTAGCAGCATGCATGTCGAGAGTATTCCAATTTTTCACTGAAAGAAGACCAATTTGATCAAGCTTTGATATCTGCTCATTGATCTTGCTAATAGCTTTTTTTCTACTGATCTCTTGCACTAGTCCTTCAAGTAAATTAAGTAGCGTTATTCTGCTTGTCATTATTGCATTACAAAATGATTTGTTTAGCAACTGTGATTTTCGAAGTAATCTAAGTATCCCAACTTGCTGTGGTGTAGGAGATGGGCTGATTAGTTTTTCTTCTCCATTTATGATGGATATATGTGAATAATCTTTAGCTAATTGCTCCTTTAACTCCAGATAATCTTTCGTGCAATGAGTGACAATATATTTCAGATCACTCAACTTTCCAATCCAATTATCAATAATTAATAATTCAGCTACTGTATCGAATTTATAACGACCTTCGCTAGGAATAACAATACCGTATCGCTTTCCTTCGTAAGGAATGGTTCTCGAAGGAACACCAGCTAATTTAACAAAATTCCTACGAAAAAGCTCTCCTTGTTCTTTAGCATACAAAACATACCATTGATTTTCATCCTCAACATACACCATTTTAAAGAGTGATTCACAATTCGGACACCTAACTACAGAACTACCCATGAGAGGAATAAACCCTAATCCTATCGAGCGAAGAGGATAACCGCAAAAAAGGCAGTAATACTTCGGAAGCATTTGCTCTAGTGTAGTATTTCCTTCAAACAATGCAAAATCTTCGGGATCATTTGACTCATGGATTATTTCAAGCTCATCATTTCTTGCTTCTTTTGCTCTCTCTAAAAACTCCTGAAGTTGTAACCTGTTTTGTGGTTCTGCTCGAGCAACAAACCAAGGACAACCAGGGGACTCTGAACCAATTTTTACATCAATTCGTGAAAGGTCAGAGGTTTCACCTTGATTGTAAAGTTCATAGTGAAAAACACAAGTCTTAACAGTGCTTTTATTATGACACTCTCCACAGCTATAGAAAAGATATTCTGGCCATTCATCGGAAGATAAAATATGAAAGAGTTTTTTCCCTTTCATCCATTTGAAACTTCGAGACTTAATTTGATTCTTCACTCGCAAAATCTGTAAAATATCATGTACTTTTTGAACTGTGATTTCAGTTTTTTCGCTTATCTCTTTTGCAGTGATAGGGTAATATCCCTCATGTAAACTAATGACTTTTAAGATTTCTTCTTGCAGATTAGTAATGTTCATGATAATCCCCTAATCATCACTAATCTGCTTTTGTAGTTTAAAGCCCTCAGAAACACCAGAAGGATTCCAGAAACCGAAGTTAGGAAAGGGATCTTTGCTTTCTACTTGTTCCTTAATAGCAGCAGTTGCTTCTTGTAAACCAAGTTTAGTTTGAAAATTAATAATAGTAGCAGCTATTTTCTTATCCAAGGTTCTGCTATCAAAAACATCATTAATTGTTTCGAGTAAGTCATCAACAAAGATACTAATCTGATCATAAGTTATGTTAGAAATAATCTTCTCTGTTTTTGATTTCTGGTTTAACTGTTGTTCCAGTTCCTCTCTAAGGAAATCTCGCTCTAGTTTTAGATTAGTATTTATCTTGAGCAGTTCCTCTCTCTGATTCTCACTTGCTAGTGAATACAGAGCAGCTTTAGAACTGAAACAAATCAATTGCTGAAGATACCTAAGTGGAGGAGTAAAAGTAATGTTGTATTGTTTACCAACCTGTTCACGAGTAACCCAACCTTTTTTTTCGAGAGAGTTGAGAGCTCGAGAAACAGAGTTTTCATGACGACCAATTATTTTGACAAGCTTCTTTTGACCTAATGAAAAAGTGTTAGAGTCACCTTTTAGTTTTCTATGAAGAAAGTAAAGACAGAGTGCTTTTTCGGTTGTGGAAAAACCTGATAATACTCTTCCTTTCAAATAAATAACCTCTATACTGTTGTTTTTTGTCGGTAAAACACTCACAGATTTTATTTTTAAAGAGCTAAATAAGTAATTAGTATTTTAAAAAGTAAAATTTCGAGTAATTTAGTGAAGATGACAGATAGAGAATCCTTTAACATCAGTAAAACAGAATTCAAAGCATATTTGGAATGCCCTTTCAAATTTTATCTGATAAAGGATCTAAACCAAGGAAAACCTTACGGACCTAGAGGGAGAAGAGATTACAGCGGATTCTCTCCAGAAGCACAAAGAGGAATGAAATGGCACTATTGGTTCATGGATTTTCATGAAAATCACTCTAAGAGGATAATAGAAGAATTGCCACCACCGACAACAGAGAAAGCTAATGATAATCGAATAATTAAACTATTTTACGAAGTAGAAGTTGAGAGATACAAAAAGAATCCTAACTTTTGGTTGCCTGTAAAAACAGAATGGTACCTACAAAACGACCTTTATCGAGGGCAAATTGATAGAGTAGATCAATTAGATAAGGAAGGAACTTGTAGAGTAGTGGAATATAAGCCAACAAGAAAACCATTCGATGAACAAGAAGTACTCTTCTATGCTAAACTTTTAGCAGACGAATTGTCAATTGTCGAAGATAATATGAAACTATTGGAAGTAGCAGAAATAGCAATCTACTATTACGAAATAGGGGAGTTCTGGAGAAAAGAAATTTCGCAGGAAGATCTCACCAAATTCGAGCAATTTCTACTAACGGTTCGAGAAGAAATGTTAACACCCAACTGGGTTAAAAAGGAAAATTGTTACCCAAGAAAAACAAATTGCGATTATAGAAACGCTTGTGAAGTAATTTTATTGTAAAATGACATCATTTTACTCGAATTTTTATTCTAAAGTTATAAAATATAATCACCAAAAACTGGTCGAAAACAGCTCAATCACCAAAAAATGGTCAAAGAAGATTTTAACTCCATTTCTGGATTCGAAAAAATATTTCTAGATGTTTCTGAATACTTTTTTTCCCCTTAAGAAACCTCCCTCATATATTTATTTTAATTTTTCATTTGCTTACAAATAAAGAATTCATTATTTATTTTTAGAATGTAGTTAAAAGCAAAATGGGAGTTCGTTATTATGTTTTTACTTATAAATTAAATAAAGAACATATAATGCTTGTTGAAAACATTCTTCAGCTTCTTGGAAATTTAGTCGTAATTCTGGATGTGCTAAAGGATTTCTCACATTCTTTCTTATATAATCTAATCTTTTAATTAAATCTTGATTTGCATCAGGATGATTCTTCTTCAAATCGATAAGTATTTCATTCCAATTAGTTGATTCTTTGCTTGTAATTTCACTATAATAATCCCTAACCGCGGATTCAATTACTCGCATAGCCATAATACCAGCTGGAGTCCAAGCTTGATTTAAATAACATCTAATAAAATCTTGAAGGTCATCCTTTTGAATTGTTGGAAGATTCCTCCAAGTATTAGGTTTTATTGTGAAAAATTCTTCTACTCCTGATAGAAGTTTATTTGTATTTAGATTTCCTTCTAGGAAAGGAATTATAATTGGAATTTTCTTTAATTCAAGAAAAACTCTATCATCCCATTTAGCTATAAAACGTTCTAAATCCTTGAGTAAAATTTCTAAATTATTAAGGTTTTTTTGAAAATACTCAATACTATTTGTAATAAATGGTTTAAAATCTTTTAAAAAATCATTAATTTCCTTCTGGCTTTCTTTTGAGATTTTTAATTCCTTTAAAGTCTCATTTATTCTCACTATATTTATCAATATTCCAGATAATGAGTCGTTTCGATAATTCTCTAGATCTTCAATTGTAAAAAATTTCTCTTTAGAAATAAAATCATTTAATATCTCTCGCATTATTGGCATTACACTTAACGATTTGAAATATAAACCAATGTAGTAAATATCCTGCAAATTCATTTTGATCTAATTGTAAATATTTTTAGAAATATTTAATGTTTGGTATTTAAAATTCCAAGATTAGATTTCTAATTGTAATTTTATCCTTAAAATAACACAATTTCATTTCAATAATTTGATTTTGAATATCCAACAAAAACCAACAGATAATATTAGAAATTCAAGAGAGAATTGCATCCCGAAACGACCGTAGGGAGACCACCGCTTGCGCGTGGGTTCAAGTGGAGGGGCGAGAGCGTCCAGCGGTATTCTTGGATTTTTTGAGGATTTGTTGTATAATTAATAATCCGAACTTTTTGAACTGTTTTCAATTTTTCTTTGTTAATCATAATTTCGGATATACTCTGAGAGCATTGTAATATCTAGAAATTAAATAATTCTTCGCGCCATTGCTTCTGAATTAAATTAAATTGAGCTGGTTTAATATAGTCTTTAAATTCCTCATAAATGCAAAAGGTTTTGAGAAAGTGAACTATTAACTTACTATTGATTAAAGCACCTTCTATTGGTATCTCAAACAATTGCGATATATTTTCTAGAATGTCTTTTTCTTCTGTTAATAAATTAACATATGATAGTTTAGGTTCTAAAAAAGGCAATATTTTATTCAAATCACCTATCGGATTTAACGGAAGTTGGATAGGTATAGAACCAGCAACTTGAAATCTGATTTTATCTCGTAACTCATTTAATTTAGAATAGATCTGATTTTTATCTTGGCATTCACTAACTATAATTTCTTGCAATAATGCAAAAGGTAGTGCTGTTTGTTCATTTTCATATCTGGAATAGCTACCAACAGAAAGGTCAAATAGATTCCTTATTTCTGTATAAGTTCTTTCACCTCGAAATTCTTTCAAATATGTTCCTAAACCTTTTATTAGTAATGTTTTCATTAAGCTTAAATCAAAATAGCCTTCTTTAGTAATTGTTATCTCGTTAATTTTAATAAATTTGAAAAATGATTTCTTTCGCTGTAAATAAATTTGATAATCAAGAGCTTTCTTGGGATTTAAAACACCAATATGATGAGCAAAATCAACTTTATGTTTAGCTAAAACATACACACTTGTAGCAACACCATTAATTCTTGAAGTGCCACTTTCTATGTTGATTGTTTGAAGATAGTCTTGGAAGTCTTTAGCAAATTGTTCGCTAGCAGTTGAAAATGTTATCTGTCCTCTAAATGAACCATCTGCATCCATCATACCACCCCAATAAAATTTTCTAAAAGATTCACCCAATGTTTTAAACAATAACGGTTCCCGTAATGAATCATATTTTGCTCCTTCGATGGTTTGATCTGTAAGAAAGTTGAACAACCTACAAGCAGCAGAGGAGCGTAACTCTACATTCCAAGCATTCCCTGTAAGAAAAATTTCTCCATCATCATGAAATAGTTGTTCCAATAACTTTGAAAGAAAAGAAATGTGCTTTTTTGTTTCATCAGTAATTCGTAACCAATGCCTATTAAGATGTCCATCACCATTGATAACCCCACAGAGATAGGCAATAGCGTTTGTTAATTTTGTTGGAATGGAGTATTGTTTCCCTCGAGCACTTTCAAAGAATAATTCATCAACATTAGAGTGATGAAGTGGTAAATCTAGTATTTCACAAGCGCAGCGATAGAGGGGATAAGGCATTGCACCACGTTTGAGATAGGTCTGTAATCGTCTCTTCCAGTCCATTATTCCAGAAGTTATTGATCGATAGAAATAATCTCGAACAAACTCAGCAATGAGAAGGATCTTGCTTTTGATCAAAACCTTCTCTTCATTAGTAAGAACTAGAAAAGGGAACCGGGAAAGAACGCGGTCACTGTCGCTTTCACGAATAAAATCTACTCGACGAATGAGTATAGGATAGAGATTTAACGTTAGAGTGTCCTTTTCTGCAAAGATCCTCTCCCCTTGCCCTGCTTCAATCAACTTGTTCGCTGTCAGCCACTCATTCATTGGTGTGCACTCTTGGTCATAGAGCAAGGGATCATTTAACCAATTGATAACTGACACGAACCTTTCCTCAGAGCTTTGTTTGTACTACTAATATAATCTCCACGCAAAAATGGATAAAAATCAATCAATTTTTTGACAATGAAATCCATCATCTTCTAAAGTGATACCAATAGTATCTCCTTTTTGCAAATCTAAAGCATCAACAATTTCCTTAGGAATATTCATTTGGAGTGATCCTTTGTTGAATATTACCTGTCGTTTAAATACAATTTTTGTCATTTTTAACCCTTTGAAAGACCATTACGATTTCCTTATGACTTCCGTAATATTTATATATTTAGTTTCGAAATTAATTATATATTAAGGATTCCGTAAGGAACAATCAAAAGGTGGTAAAAAAGTGGTTTCAAGAAAATTCAAACGAATAAAAGTACGAGTAAGAACACCCATCTCAAAAACAGGGAATGGGGCATTCTCGGGAGGAAAGATAAACAACTTGCTACTTATAGGAGCAAATGGAGATAACGGAAACGACGGGAAAAGATACTTAGTGAAAGGGTTGAGAGGACTACTCAATCATTCAATGATGGCACTAGCAGAACAAAAAGGAATAGAGATCTGTCATTCCTCAGAGAAAAAGGAAACACAAAGCGGTGAAAAACTGCTTCCAGAAGGATTCCACCCTAATGGTGCTTGTTATCCAGAAAATGAGTGTATTCGTCACCGAATCATGGGTTCTATCAAAAAAGCTTCTCGAGTGAAATTCGAACCAGTAGTGATTATTTCTACTTATTCCAAAGAGAAAAATGGTGACGCACAAAAAGTGCATATTGCTACTGAATCGAGAAATAGTTTAGTTTATCACTCCCGACAAGCCATCCAAGATTTTGGCGAGAGATATTTCTCAGGGGAATTCACCTTCATAATAGAACTCAATGAAGAGCTAGTGCAAGAAGAACTAGGGTTCTTACTACAAGCAATCCTTTTCATGCCAGAACTAGGACTAGGCGGAAGCATCAATAATGGTGCTGGAAAGCTAGAATTACTCGAAATAGCACTGCAAGAAGTAATTCGAACAAGGACAATAAACAAGAATGGAAAAATAATCGAGGAAGAAAAGGAACGCAATCTCTGGAAGCAGATGGAGGAGGCAATAGAAGTATGGTAACACAAACGAAGAAGCTCTTTACTCTGGAAGGAAAACTACTCACCCCCCTTCTTACCTCCAACTCCTTCTTCCAAAAGCATGGTTGCTGGATCAAGATAGTGAATAATCTCTCAAGCAACAAAAAGCCACGAAGAAGCTATATAGGGCTGTTAACGAAAGGAGAGCGAAAAGCACCAAATCAATTGCTAGCATTTCGAGGATTCATACGAGTGACTTGTGTAGAACAGAACGAAGAACGCGGGAGAAAGAGGATGGAAAAAATCCTTGCTTACGACAATCTAGGGTGTAATAGCAATCAGGGATATGGAAAAATAAAATGGTTGAACTACAAGGTAGAACCTTACAAAAAAGAAAAACAACCTCAATATAAGAAATTCAAGATTCGCAAAGGACTCGGACCAAACTATCCTAAACCACTCCAAAGATTGCTTATTGCACTTATGCTTCACGACTTTGTCCATACGGAAAAGCACCCAAGCAAGATCTACCAAGAAATAACAATCGAGGATTTAGAGATAAGAGAAGCTTGCTTAAACCACCACAGTACTATACTAAACGGAAATACACTCATAAAATTGATCAAAAGATACGATTCGATAGCGTCCTGTATCACCAGAAAAAGGAGCTACAAGACAAAAACAAGATACGACATAGCCGAGGGAGAAATAGATTTCAGCAAACTAAAAGAAGAAATAGAAGAAAAACAACAATCAGCATACAGATTGTATAGCTTTATATATTGCTCACAAGAAATAAATCGCTTAGTAGAAGCAATAAGTTTTGGAAAAAGTTCGCTAAGAACACATTTATTATTGATGGTGAACCTAGCAATTAATGAATATTATATTGGAAGAATAAAAATTACGAAAGGAAAAATCTCACTATCGGCAAAGTAAAGAAGAATTCTTCTGAACTGCTATGGATGCTGAGAAGCATTCCTTCAATGACCATGAGCAAAACTGATCTCGAGAGGATGACTACCTCAAGGAAAGAGAAAGGTACGGAACATAGGCATAGAAGAAAACTGAAAGAAATCAGTTAGTATTTAAAGAATGGGAACATTAAAAATTGTGAATGACAGAATAATCATAAAGGAAAACTCAGAATCGGTAAGGAAAAAGGAAGTTCCTCGACCTACCAGAGATGCTGAGATTGCATCTAATTATCCCTCTCATGAATAACGCTAACTCGGAGAGCGCGACTAGCTCAAGGAACGAGAAGGCTCGGAACATAGTGAGGGAAAAAAACCAAATTTCAAAACAAGTAAATTGTTAAAAAAATAAAGGTTGGTAATCCTACAATGCCCAAAGTTAAAAATTGGCTCTTTGGCAAAGATAAGCCCAAGGACACCGAAAGTATTGCTAAAATTCGTCGAGTTATTAACAAATATACTCTTCAATCTAGGAGATTGACTCAGCAAGCTGATGAACAGAAGATTATTGCTCGTGATATGATGAAGGGTGGCAATAAGGCTGGTGCTAAGCAAGCCTTAATGCGTCGTCAGCTTTATTTAAAGAAACTTAACG
>Ga0307377_10007426_pt1 | contig 11316 bp, 7 predicted proteins | sample TR3MG_FD_202535 | JGI IMG/M metagenome (GOLD analysis project Ga0307377, IMG submission 202535) | Soil microbial communities from Risofladan, Vaasa, Finland - TR-3 | ecosystem: Environmental > Terrestrial > Soil > Coastal area > Acid sulfate soil | place: Finland: Risofladan, Vaasa | collected... | reverse complement strand
TTAACCTCGGTATCGAGAAACCGGCAACCGGTGAACAGTCGGGTACTTGGGGTGATACCACTAACATTAACTTTGATATTCTCGATCAGGCGATCAACGGATGTCTTTCACTGACGCTTGCTTCAGCGGGTACTTCGGGTTCTCCGAATACGCTGGCAATTAGCGACGGCGCGACCTCGGATGGCCGCAACAAATGGGTTGAGTTTGTTGACGGCGGCGATCTTGGCGCGACGGCGTATGTTCAGCTTACGCCAAACGATGCGGAAAAGATTGTTTTCATCCGCAACAGCTTGTCTGGCAGCCGCTCTGTAATTCTATTCCAAGGCACATACGATGCTGGCCGCGACCTTGAGGTTCCGGCGGGCGTCGACATGGTGGTCAAGTTTAGTGGAGGCGGAGCCACTGCGACCACTACTGACATTTTTACCAAGCTCCGTGCGACAGAAATCACCACCCCCACGCTTACTACGGACGACCTCACCGCAGGAACCGCAGACATTAACGATGGTACGGTCGAAGCGGTCATTGGCGGTACTACACCGAAGGCGGGCACGTTTACGAATTTGACGGCCAACACTGACCTAAGCCTTGCCACGGGTGCAACAGTCACCGGCATCAACACGACTACTAACATGTCTGATGCGTCGGCCACGACGTTGGCGACATCGCTTTCTATTAAAACGTATGTTGATGACCAAGTGGCTACGGTAGACACACTGGCCGAGGTTTTGGCCAATGGTAATACGTCGGGCGCGAATAACTTAATTATCGACAGCGGTCAGGCGCTGACGGCAAATACGATCAACGAGACCACCGCGGGCAGCGGTGTGACGATTGACAGCGTGTTGCTGAAGGACGACGGCGTTAACGCGACGAACCTTGAGGTTACCAACATTAAGGCGAACGACGGCACTGCGGCGGGTTCGATTGCGAACAGCACGGGCACGGTGACGATTACGTCGTTTGTTTCAAACTCTGTCGATATTGGCGGGGGCGCGATTGACGGCACCAATATCGGTTCCTCCTCCGCAGGCTCTGGCGCGTTTACAACGCTTTCTGCCACGGGCAACCTAACCGTGGACACCGACACGCTGTACGTCGATAGCACGAATGATCGTGTGGGGGTGGGGACGACTACAGTAGATAGCTTACTGCATTTATCAAATAATGATGCTACTGCTTATTCTGCTACAGCAACAGATGGTCAAGTTGGAGTTGGCCCAACTATTTATTTAGAAAACCCTGCTAATTCTAATACTACTGTTGGCGGTCAAATTGTTTTTGGAATGAGGTCAACAGAAGAACAAGCTAGAATTGCTGCAACTGGTGGTTCAGCCCCTGCAATAACATTTGGAACTAATGATGCAGAAGCCATGCGGATTGACTCGTCGCAGCGGGTTTTGATTGGGCTTACATCCGACTTAACTGGTACTGGGCACAAGCTGCAAGTGAATGATGACATAACCATCATGACCTTTGACGGCACAACCACAGGTGCGGATGGCATTCGTTTCATTAAGTCCCGCGCGTCCTCTCCGGGGTCAAATGCTATTGTTGCAGATGGGGATGACGTTGGTTTCTTGGATTTTCGTGTGGATGATGGAACAGACTATGGTTCACGCACGGCGGTTATCACGTCTTCTGTTGATGGAACTCCGGGAACAAACGATACGCCCGGTAACTTGCGGTTCTTTACTACCGCCGACGGCGCGTCGTCCGTAACCGAGCGTATGCGGATTACGAATGCGGGGGACATAGGGATCGGTGAGACCGACCCGGACGGTAAACTCGATATTTCAGTTAGTGGTTCAAACTCAAGAATACACACGATAAATCCTGCTGGCGGAGTTGGGAACTCACAGTTTGGGTTTAAGTTTCGTTGGGGAAATTCAGCCAATAGCCCAGAAATCGGGTTACTACACGGCGGTAGTTTTGCGGATGCTGGTTTGTACTTCGACACTATGGGTACAAGCGTTCAGACACGGGCCATGACCATCGACTCGTCGCAGCGGGTTTTGATTGGCACGACTTCGGCGCGTTCAACGGCTGGTCATACGGGCTATTTGCAAGTTGAAGGTTCTGGAAGTTTTAGCGAAGCTACCGTTTCTATTGTTGGCAACGAAAACAACACAAACGGCTCATACCTTAACTTTGGTAAAAGTCGGGGTACAACTGCGGGGTCCAACACAATCGTTCAAAATGGCGATGTAAGCGGACAAATCCAGTTTACCGCCGCAGACGGCACCGACATGGTTAGCCGTATTGCTACAATAACTGCAAAGATTGATGGCGCTCCGGGCGTTAACGACACCCCCGGTCTATTAGACTTTGCAACAACTGCCGATGGCGCTTCTGACCCAACGCTGCGTATGCGGATTACAAGCGGTGGCCTAATTGGACTAGCCACTACCTCTCCGACCCAAGAGGTTTCTGTTGGAGGAAACATTGACCTTCAAAGTTTGAGCGGCGGTAATGCTACAATGCGTCGAATTGCTTGGCGTAACACTAACTCCACTGGCTATGAGGTCTCCAATATTCAAGGTTATACAGGGGCTAATATCTATGAGGGGCAAATAGCCTTCCAGACCAAGAATAGCGGCGGCACAATGACCGAAGCCATGCGCATCGACTCGTCGCAGCAAGTGGTAATTTCCTCGACCGGTAATACGCGGGCAATGACTCAAGGGGGTTCAATTGCAAGACTTACGATTGAGGGTACGTCAACATCAACGGGACGCCCCGGAGCTGCGGCGGTTCTAAACGTAAACCTTAGTTCTGGCCCAATTTACTATTTGGCCAAGTCCCGAGGTGCGGCTAATAACAGCAATACAATCGTTCAGGTCGACGATTTCCTTGGGCAATTGAATTGGAACGGCGCAGACGGCACTCAGTTTGTACAGGCGGCAACAATTTCTAGTCGAGTTGACGGCGCTCCCGGTGTTGCCGATATGCCAGCTCGTATCGAGTTTGCTACAACACCTGATGGCCTAAACTCTCCAACCGAGCGTATGCGGATTACGAGTCAAGGTATTGTGGAAATGTACGGCAACTCCTCCTCAACCCTGTACCTCAAAAGTTCGTCGCCCATTTTAGCATTCACCGACACAAATAGCTTCCCAGACGCAAATGATCGTTTTCAAATTCGTGGCACATCTTCTGATGGTATAGCTGCGGGTTCTATGGGGTTTTACGACAGTAGTACAGATACAACCAACACTTACTTTACTATTAAAGACGATGGTAAAATAGGAATTCTTAATTCAACGCCGATTGCTATAGGCTTACAAATTGGCGGTGATCCAAGCGGCACAGTAGCCCCTTCAATGTCAATCTCTCTTGCAGATGGGGGCGGAACAAACACCTCTCTTGCTATTCGTGGGGGAAGCCCAACCATATTCTTTGACCAAACGGGTGGCGGGAACGGCAAGTTCCTTATGGACGACGCAGACATTGCTTTCAAATCAGGAAGTATGCAGGCGGAAGGCTCTGAGCTGGTTCGTATTCGCCATGAGGGTGGCATTACCTTCAACGGCGATACAGCCGCAGCCAATGCACTGGACGATTATGAAGAGGGGACTTGGACTGCTACGGCTGTTAGCGGCATCAGTGGAGTAAGCAGCAGCACATCCAATAATCGTTACACAAAGATAGGTAATATCGTAAGTGTTATAGGGGAAATGTATGATTTTACAGTTCAAACTGCTGATGTTCTAGAAATTGGAGGATTACCTTATGCCGTAGGTAGCAATTACGAATCATCATGTTCTATCTTATACAACTCCATAAATTTAGACGCTGGCTACACAGAACTCGTTGGTTATGCTAAAGCAGGTTCAGCCGCGATGCGTTTATATGAAGTGGGCGACAATGTTGCTTATAGCGCACTTCGTGGAAATCAAATGGGAAGCGGTAGTTTTATTTTTCAGATGACTTACCACACAACCTAGTAACCCACTGCATAGCTTTGGGTCGGACAGTCCAACCATCATAGGAGATAAACGATGGCACTAGAAAAATTAATTAAAAACGACAAGATTGAAACGATCTTGAATGATGTGTGGGATTTTTCGTTTGTGCAGGTTCGCACTGCAACGATTATTCGTGAGGATGGCACAGACTTGAGCCGCTCGTTTAGCCGTCATGTGGTCATGCCTGATGCAGACGTAACGCAAGAAGATGCGGACGTACAAGCAATCTGCAACGCCGTATTTACGCAAGAGTGCAAAGATAATTATCAAGCATTCCTTGCTTCCCAGACTAACCCGTAACAACAGGAGAAATAAACAATGGCTGTTACACACACTTGGTCAGTAAGTGACCAACTCCAAACCAGAACACAGGATGGGCTTTCTGAAGTCGTATTCTCTGTCGTCTGGCGGCTTAACTCAGAAGAAACTGTAGACGGAACAACTTACAGCATTTCATCTGCAAACCAGATCAGTTTAAACACTGATAACCTTGACCCCGCGACGTTCACAGCGTTTGCTGACCTGACAGAGTCTCAGGTTGTAGGTTGGGCCAAGGCCACGATTGACGCCAACGCCGCTGAAGGCGAAGGTGTTACCTGTGCGGAATGGGAAGCGGGACATGATCGCAATATTGCGAAACAAATCAACCCGCCAACTGCCGTAGAAACCGCGCCTTGGGTCACTTCGGACCCTGCGTAACTTTAACTCAAATAGGAGAAGACAAATGGCTGAGAAAAAAACAACGCCTATCGTCATCGACGACAAAGAATACACTTTTGAAGACATGACCCCTGAACAGCAGGAAATGGTAAACCACGTTGCAGACTTGGATCGCAAGCTGTCCTCGACACGGTTTAACATGACCCAGCTTGAAGGCGGTCGTAAGTTCTTCATTGATATGCTGAAGGAATCTCTCGCGGATACGCCTGAGAACGCACAAGAAGCGGCGGAGTGATGAATGCCCCTGACCAAATTACAGTTCAGACCCGGTATTAACCGAGAGGTAACCTCGTACACCAACGAAGGTGGTTGGTACGACTGTGACAAGGTCAGGTTTCGCTATGGCTTCCCTGAAAAGATTGGAGGGTGGCAAAAGCTGTCATCCACCACTTTTTTAGGCACCTGCCGCGCCCTCCATCCGTGGGTGGCGCTTTCGGGTGAGCGGTATTTGGGTGTGGGAACGCACTTGAAATACTACATTAACGAAGGCGGCGGCTATTCAGACATCACGCCTATTCGTGCTACGACCGCTGCGGGAGACGTCACGTTTTCCGCGGTGGCCAACACGTTAAATGGCGACGTTACTGATGCCGACGTGACGATTACCCTGTCTTCTACGACAGGCTTCCCGTCAAACGGCTACATCAAGATCAACTCCGAAATCATTCTGTATTCGAACGTTTCGGGCAACGATCTGCAAAACTGCGTTCGTGCCCAGTTTGATACGACGGCAACCGCGCACACCAGCGGTGATGCGGTTACTTGCGCAACGATCACTGTGAATGACACGGATCATGGCTGTAATGACGACGACTTCGTGACGTTTTCTGGCGCGGTTTCTCTGGGCGATCAAATTACGGCAGACATTTTGAACCAGCAATATCAAGTGGTTCACGTTGAAGACGACGACACCTATTACATCACGGCGCGTATTGTATCGACAATCTCGAGCATCACCGTGTCTGGCGGTCTGAACGAAACGCCTGTTTTTGCCACGACCGGCGACAGCGGCAACGGCGGCGCGTCGGTAGTCGGCGCGTATCAGATCAACACCGGTCTGGACACCACGGTTGTGGGTTCTGGCTGGGGTGCCGGAACTTGGTCCCGCGGCGCGTGGGGCTCGGCTGCCAACCTTTTGGCGCAGGGTTCTAAGCTTCGTATTTGGAGCCACGACAACTTCGGCGAGGACTTGTTGTTTAACGTCCGCGACGGCGGTTTGTATTATTGGGACAAAACCAACGGCACCGCGACACGCGGTGTTGAGCTGTCGTCACTTGCGGGTGCGAACTACACGCCGACAGTGGCCAAGCAAGTATTGGTGTCTGACCGAGACCGTCACGTAATTGCCTTTGGCTGTGATCCGCAGGACAACCCGGGCGTACAAGACCCGCTTTTGATCCGGTTCTCGGACCAAGAAAGCCTGACCGAGTGGGAAAGCACCGCGCTAACTACGGCAGGGGACTTGCGCCTCGGCTCCGGGTCCGAGATTGTCACTGCGGTGGAGACGCGCCAACAGGTTATCGTCTTTACGGACAGCTCTCTGTACGCCATGCAGTACCTTGGCCCTCCGTTTACCTTTGGTATCCAGCTTATTTCTGAAAACACCACGATTGCTGGACCGCTGACCGCGGTTCCTGTCGAGGATCAGATATTCTGGATGGGTATCTCTGAGTTCTACATGTACAACGGTGCGGTGCAGAAAATTCCGTGTTCGGTACGGGATTACGTCTTTGACGACATCAACGTCGGCCAGTTTGACAAGGTTACCGCAGCGGTAAACTCTGAAAACAACGAGATTTGGTGGTTCTACCCGTCTGCAAGCAGCACTGAAAACGACCGTTATGTGGTCTACAACACGCTAGAGCAGGTCTGGTATTACGGTAACTTGCCTCGTACTTGCTGGGTTGACCGCGGGATTGAGCAGTATCCGATTGCGGCGTCGCCAGACAATTTCTTGTACAACCACGAGTTTGGATTTGACGACGGCAGCGTGTCCCCGGCGGGAGCTATTACGGCATATGTCAGCTCCAGCCCGATGGACATGGGCGACGGTCAGCAATTTACGTTCTTGAGCCGCTTGATCCCCGATGTTGGGTTTAGGAACTCAAGCGCCCCGGTTCCGTTGCTTGATATTACGACGCGTGTCCGAAATTACAGCAATGGCAATTACCTGAAAACGGTGACCAGTCAGGTCGGGGACGACACAGAACAGATTAACTTGAGACTTCGGGGTCGTCAGTTCAGCATTCAAGTGCAGTCCGACGACACGGGAGTTGCATGGCGCTTGGGTAGCCTTCGCTACGACATGCGACCCGATGGGAGGCGCTGATGGCATCCCGCGGTCAACCGGTTCCTTACTTTCCACTTCCTCCAGCTCAATACGACCAGCGGTATTTGACCGAGGTTGTTCGCTCGTTTTCTGTTTACCTTCAGCAATCCATCAACCCCGGGCCGCTACGCGCCACTGAAATCACGTTGACGGAAGCCACGGGGAACGTGGACCAAGGCCAGATGACGTGGAACCTCAACGAAGAGACTGTCGACATTACGATGGGCGACGGCGTTGTTCAACAGGTCGGGTTTGAAACCTACATGCGTGTCAAAAACGACACCGGCAGCCAAATCGACAACGGCGAGGTTGTGGGGTTTGTTGGGGTAAGCGGCGAAATCAAGGTTGCGCCCTATATTGCCAACAACACGGCAAACGAGTTGTATTTTGTGGGTGTAGCCACGCACGACATGCCGGATCAAGATATTGGCCCGGTCACTTTGTATGGGAAAGTCCGCGGCTTAGACACGACGGGCCCCGGCGCTGAAACGTGGAGTGTGGGCGACATTTTGTATGCGTCTCCTACAACCGCGGGGTTGCTGACCAATATCAGACCAACTGCGCCGAATGTGGTGATTGTGGTTGCGGCGGTTCTGTCTGTCGATGCCACGGACGGCGAGATAATGGTGCGCCCCACCACCCCGATGGGATTGGACTACGGCACGTTCAGCTCGACCGCCGATCAAACGCTGGCCGCGATCAACACGGCGACGGCAGTTACGCTGAACACGACGGGGGTGTCGAATGGCGTGACGCTGACAAGCGGATCGCGTTTGAACGTTGTCGAGGCAGGGTTTTACCAGATTGATTTCAGCCTTCAGCTTCAGTCGAGCAGCGGCAGCGTCAAAACGGCATATGTTTGGCTGCGCAAGAACGGATCGAACGTGGCAAATACCACGCGGGCGTTTACAAGCAATATTAACAACGGCGAGACGCCGCTGTCGGTCACATATACGATTTCTCTGGCAGCGGCGGACTATGTCGAGCTGTATTGGGCCGCGGACAGCACAAACGTAACTTTGAACGCTCTTGCAGCTTCGGCCTTTGCGCCAGCGGCACCATCGGTGCTGGTAAACGTATCCCAGCTCCAACTGTGAGGAAAAACTATGACTGATAAAACTATCATCACAATGCCAAACGGAAGTAAATGGCTACCTTCTACTAGCGTAGATGTGGTGCATTGTGTTACATGTAGTAATGAGGTGGATACACCCGAAGAAATTGCATCTTATCCCGAGGGGAACTGCCCGCAATGCGGTTCTTCGTGGACTGGAGGGGAAAAGAGAAGTACAATTATTAACGTAACCATGCCGCAAGGTATCACTGGTGGAGCGGGATAATGGCAGCAGAAGCGCAAAAAATTGATGAGTTAACCGTTCCCGACGGTGGTATTGGCGATCTTATCATGGACGATGATGAGATTGAAGCGGTTTACGGCGAAGACGATGACGGCACCGAAGAATATGGTGATGAGGGCATCGCACAGTTTCCAGCTCTGACCAAGAAGATGGCGGCTATGGGCCGCGAGGGCGACGACGTTGTTGCTCACCTTCAAACTGGGGAATTGGTCATCCCGCTTGCTTTAATCGAGCAAGACGAAGAGCTTAAAGAAAGTATTTTTCAACGTTTGCGGGAAATGGGTGTCGAAGACCCAGAGCGTTATGTCGTGGGTTCTGAAGCTAACAGCTTGAACCCTGAGACAGGCGCACCTGAGTTTTTCCTTAAAAAGCTTGTTAAAAGCGTAGTTAAGGGCATTAAAAACGTCGTTAAATCGGTCGTTAAAGTGGTCAAGAAGGTGGCTCCCATCATCCTGCCAATCGTACTTGCTGGATTCACGCCTCTCGGACCCATCTACGGTGCGGCGCTTGGTTCTGGTATTGGAACGCTGATACAAGGCGGATCGATCAAAGACGCTCTCAAGTCTGCTTTGGTTGCAGGCGCAACGGGCGCAGTCTTCCAAGGCTTCACAGGAAGCGGCGGGTTTATGGAAAACATCAAGACGGGTCTAGCTGACCCGATTGGTCGTTTTGGACAAACCGTTTCTGGCGCACAAACTTCGCTATCAAATGTATTCGGCGGTGAAGCGGCTCGTGCCGCAAATGCCGGTAAGCAAGGTTTCTTCAGCGAGTATGTCCCGACGGGCGCAGCGCAAGCTCCGGCACAAACAGCGCAAGGCGCAGCCGAAGCCGCAGGCGACACCAGTGCAGTACGCGCTGATGCGGTTTCCTCGGCAGACCCGACCGTAACCAACGCAACTGAAGCTCTTCGCACCGCGGATACTTCGATTGCGCGTCTGAATAACACTGGCGCACCCGTGGAAGTCACACTGACCAACGGCGCGGGACAAACAATCCCAGCGGGCGGTCAAATTCCTGCCGGTGCGACTGTCAATCCAGTGGTTGGCCCGCAAGTCGCGGCCTACGAGCCTCCTAGCTTCATGGAAAGCATCAAAGGGGCGTTTACTCCGGGCGACGACATCAGCTTTACTCAAGGCATGAAGGATGCGTTCTTCCCGGGCGCACCAAATGCCGCTCAAACGACGCAACTTAGCAATGCGGCATATACGGACGCTTACAACAACGCTATGACGTTGCCCGGCATGACGCCAAGCGTGGCAGCCTCTACTGCGACTAAAGCAGCGGAGTCGGCAGTTGCAAGCGCAGCTCCGGGCTTCTTGCGTACTTATGGACCGCTCGCGGCCCTCGGTACAGGCGTGGCAGCAGCTTCCGGCGCGTTCAGCCCAATACCTGCCGAGCCTTTAGACATCGCCCAGCGCGATGCAGACGGCAATATTATTACTGGCGAAGACCTCGTTGCCGCCGATCCGGGTAAATACCTTGTTGCCGACTTGGGCGACCAAGTTTTGGACCCGGAAACAGGCACCTACGTCCCACGAGCAAGTTCTTCGGTTGGCGCAATTAACGATTTGACCATCCGGGCACCTGAATACAGCACGTATTCGGTCCCAACTCAGTACACTTACAACCAAGGTGGGAACTACCTTCGTGGTAGCAACCCCGGTGGCCCGTTTGCCCGTCCCTATGTGACTGCGGCTGACGGTGGAGCGATCTTCCCGCGCCGCAACGGCGGCATCATGCCCGACGAGGGTATTCCGGGGCAGGACAGTGTCCGCGCAATGCTCATGCCCGGCGAGTTTGTCATGACGACAGACGCGGTCCGCGGTATGGGGAACGGAAACCTAAATAACGGCATCAAGAACATGTATTCGGTCATGCGTAATCTTGAGAGCCGCGGGAGGGCGACAGCGTAATGGCTGAAGTAACAGAACAGATAGTCCGCGAAGCCCCGGATATTGAAGCCTATAAAATTGGGCTTCTACAATCCGCAAAAGCACTCGCAGACCAAGGCATCACAATTCCGCCGCAGCTTGTGGCGGACATGTCGGCTCTCCAAGTTAGCGCCACGGACCTCGCAGCACAGGGTATTGGCGGTTATCAGCCGTATCTGACAGAAGCAGGCTACACGCTTGGCGACGCACAAACCGCTCTTGGCGGTGTAATGGCGGACGCCGTCCCATTTCAAACGGAAGCTGCCGGTCTTATGCGCACTGGCGCAGCAAATATTCCGGGTCAAATTCAAGCGGCTCAAACCGGTATTGGCGGTGCCATAGATTATGGTGCCGGTGCGGTAGAAACCGCGACTGGTGCTATGGGGACCGCGGCCCAAGGCGCACGGACCATCGCAGGTCAGTCGATGGCCGACCAGTTGGCGGCATATGACGCTATTCCGGGTCAAGTTTCGGCGGCACAAGCGGGGCTTGGCGCGGCTTCGCAGATGGGTGCAGATGTAGCCCAACAAGCGGCATTGGGCGGAGCTGGGGTTGGTCGAACACTGGCCGGTGATCTTGGCACAGCCACTCAAGGCGCTCGTACTTACGGCGCAATGGGGCAAGGCGCTCTTGAAGCGCAGCAACTTGCTCAACAGAATTTACTGCAAGCATCCGATCAGGCGCGGCTACAAGCTCTGGCGGGGCAACAAGGTTTAGCCGCTGAAGCACAAGGTGCGGCCCAAGCATTAGGCGCTGCCGGGCTGGCAGGATCACAAGCTGCCGCAGATGCAGGTCTTGGCGCACGTTTAGGTGCCGCAGGAACCGCGGCGGGTCTTGGCGGTGTGTCCAGCGCAGCACGGACCGCGGCGCAACAGGCCGGTGCAGGCGGGATTGGTGCATATCAAGATGCTTTGGCAGGAAGCCAACAAGCTGTAACCGGCGCTCGCGGTATTACTGCCGACGCAGCGACGGCTCTACAACAAGCTGGCGCATTAGGCACAACTTCGGCG
>Ga0307377_10007425_pt1 | contig 11318 bp, 15 predicted proteins | sample TR3MG_FD_202535 | JGI IMG/M metagenome (GOLD analysis project Ga0307377, IMG submission 202535) | Soil microbial communities from Risofladan, Vaasa, Finland - TR-3 | ecosystem: Environmental > Terrestrial > Soil > Coastal area > Acid sulfate soil | place: Finland: Risofladan, Vaasa | collected... | reverse complement strand
GGTGCAATGGCGGTCGAGCAGTGCGCCCGGGGGCCAGGGTGATGCCGTTGCCTGTTTTATGTCGAGTATAGATGCCGCCACAACTCGGCGGCCTAGATTATGTCGAGTCATTTTTCAACAGAGTCTTGGAAACCTGTCAGGTCTTGATTTGCAGCCTGCTCATGAACGATCTGTCCCACCTGGAGGGGGCGGTTTTGTGCTTGGCTTGGCGGCCGCCGATTCTGAGTGGAAGCGCAACGCCTTGTCAGAGAGCGTGTTATTATATGAAGCTGTCGGGTAACTGGCGATTCTACCGCGATGGCGCGGATTCTCGTTCGTCAGGCCTTTGAGGTACTGCCGTGACGAGACGGAGTCAGCGTTCTCCCCACGACTGGCCATTGGCCACGGGGCCTGGGGAGCTGCTGGATAAACTCAACGTGAAGACAGCCGCAAGAAAGGAGGGCGTGAGATGAAGCTTAATGCTCCCAAGCAGGCTACCTGGTTGATTGCACTACTCCTCGCTCTGGTCGGCGTTGTGGCCAAATTTGTGGCTATACCTGTGCTATCTGGGATTTCCTTCTGGCTGGTGCTCGTGGCTTTTGTGCTGCTCCTTGTGGCCACGATGACCACTGGATTGTAGTCGATAGCTCAAGGCGCAGGGCCACATCTTGAGGTCGGCCCCGCTCAGGATGTGGCCCGCGCCCTCGTCCGCGTCATCGAGGCCCTTGGCGTAATTGAGCTATGCTCGATGTTGCGAGCGCCCCGCTGAACCGGCCGCCTCGCCTGTACGGTGGGGCGGTTTCGCGTTTGACGCCTGGCAGGTTCAGGTTATACTGTCTGGAGCCCAAGCGCGGTAGGATCGAAAAGGGGGGGAAGACAGATGGGAGCACGCTCACGCCTCTTGGTCGTAAAGTGCAGTTGGTTCCTGATCGCGGTTTTCCTCACAGTCCTCTTGAGGTCCAGCGTGTTGGCGACGGTGGACTATGCCCGGCAGACCGGCCAGCCCTGTAGTACCTGTCATACGCGCCCTGAAGGCGGCGGAGAGCTGACTCCCCTGGGCGTGGCCTATGCCCGGGGCGGGTACCGGTGGCCCGTCCCTGAGGGCCTGGAGGTGTATACTCCTTCGAATCTGGCCAGAACTCTGAGGCTCATTGCGGGCTACCTCCACGTGGCGGTGACTGTGATCTGGTTCGGCACGATCTTTTATATCCACGTCGTCGTGAAACCTCAGCAACTCACGACCGGGATCCCCAGGGCGGAGGGCACCATTGGCTGGGTCAGCATCGCTGTCATGCTCCTGACGGGCATCGCGCTGACCATCTTCCGCTATCTTGAGACCGGCACCGTTTTTACCGGCACCTTTGGTACGGTGTTCATCATAAAGCTGGTCCAATTTGCCGTCATGGTGATCCTCGCTTTCATCGCCACCGTGGTTCTGAGCCGGCGCTTGCGGCTTCTGAGCCGGCGCTTGCGGCTTCCGAGCCGGCGCTTGCGGCAGGGTGGGCGCCCTGTCGCCACGCTCCCCTCCTCACCTGAGGAGATAACCCTGGAGGCACTTTCCTCCTTTGATGGCGAGGACGGGAGTAGAGCCGTCGTAGCGGTGGAAGGCAAGCTTTACGACGTGACAGACAGCCGGCTGTGGCGGGACGGCGTCCACCTGAGGAAACATCATGCTGGCCAGGACCTCACCGAGGCGCTCAAGGGCGCGCCCCACGGCGCAGAGGTGTTGGACAGAGTGCCGATGGTCGGCGAATTGAGAACTGCTCTGGCGAAAGCAGGACCACGCCGGCCGCCAGCGCAACGGGTTTTTGTAGCCTTCGCCTACGTCAATCTGGTCCTCCTCTTCGGTATCCTGCTTTGTGTGGCCTGGTGGAAGTGGGGCTTTTCCTGGCGCGCGGATCTATCATCGCTGGCGGGTTCGACTCAGCCCTCCCTCTCCGAGGCCTCATCCGACTGCATCGCCTGTCACAGTGCCAACGAATTCCTGGGTGCGCAGATCAGCGAGTGGCGACGGGGTGCGCATGCGAAGGCACAGGTTGGCTGCTACGAGTGTCACGGCGCCGAGGCTGGCGATCCGGATGCGATGGCGCACAACGGTTATACGGTCAGCGTCCTTGTGACTCCCCAGGACTGTGCCGGGTGTCACGTCCTCGAAGCGGAGCAGTTCGCGGCCAGCCGTCACTCTCTCGGAGGGGACATTCTCTGGTCCCTGGACAACATCTTGGGGGAGCAGGTTGAGGGCTTGGCCGCCGCGGTGATGGGCTGCCAACAATGCCACGGCGCTCCCGTGGAGGTAATGGCCGACGGAACTCTGACGCCTGCGAGTTGGCCAAACACCGGAATCGGTCGTATCAATCCGGATGGCAGCAAAGGAGCCTGCTCGACCTGCCACACGCGCCATCTCTTCAGCGTCGCCGTTGCCCGCGAGCCTGACAGTTGTGGCAATTGCCACCTGGGGCCGGATCATCCTCAGAAGGAGATCTATGAAGAGAGCAAGCACGGCATTGCCTTCGTAGCCAATCGGGCGCACATGAACCTGGATGCCGATCCCTGGGTGCTTGGACAGGACTATACGGCAGCGCCCACCTGTGCCACCTGTCACATGAGCGCTGTGCCCGGCGTCACTGCCAATCACGACGTCGGGCTTCGGATCGCCTGGACCTTGCGGCCCGTTGTCTCGCCCCGGCTGGAGGACTGGGAGGAGAACAGGGGCCAAATGGTGCAGGTCTGCCGGCAGTGCCATTCCCCGGGCTTCTATGGCAATTTCTTCACCCAGTTCGACGATGCCGTTGACCTGTACAACGCCAAGTTCGCGATTCCCGCCCAGCAGATCATGCAACGTCTGAGGGAAGCGGATAAGCTCACCGACTTGGATTTCGATGAGCAGATCGAATGGACCTTTTTCCTGCTCTGGCATCACGAAGGACGCCGGGCCCGCCACGGCGCCGCGATGATGGGACCCGATTACGTGCAATGGCACGGCTTTTTCGAGGTCGCCGATCGCTTCTATAACGAGTTTGTGCCTGAGGCCGAAGCGCTTCTTCCCGGCGTCACACAGCCTTTCCTGCAAGAGGAATATCATCAATGGCGCCTGGGTAGGGAGTGAGGGGTCAAACAGCAGCGCGGGGGTCGTTGGACCAACTGGCAGTCTTACCGCGATGGCGGCATTTGCGGGATCCCATAAGGCAGTATCGTGAGAAAACGCATTCTGTTTGGCACTGCGAATCAGGCAAAGATCGATCACATCCGAGCGTTTCTCAGGACTCTGCCTGTTGAGATTCTAACTCCAAGGGATTTGAACATCAACTTGGTCGTACGGGAAGATGGGAAGTCTCCTGAAGAAAACGCTGAGAAAAAAGCCAAGGCATACTTTGCCGAGTCCAATATTCCCACCCTGGCAATCGATGCGGGATTGTATATTGAAAAGTTCACAGATGAGAAACAACCAGGAGTCTTTGTCAGAAGGGTCCACGGTCTTGAGCGAGATGCAACCGATGAAGAGATACTGGACCATTACGTGAGGGAATTGGACAGAGTCGGTGGAGAGAGTATAGGTGTCTGGCGAGTGTGTGTCGCGCTGGCAGCATCAGTTGACAGAATCTTTCTGCAAAGCTACTCACTGGAGACAGTGCTAACCTCTAGAGCCAGCGACGTTATGATTCCTGGGGCCCCCGTGAGTTCATTGATGATTGACCCGGCAACTGGACAATACTATTCTGAAATGGCCTACGAAGATCGACCAGATTCCAAGTGGATTCTTGAGATCATGAGCCAGTATGTCGAGTTGTGAAGGGCTTACTGGGGCCGCCCCCTTGTTTGACTTCTACAGTGCCTCTTCCTTGCCCCTGGCCGCCAGCATGATGATCTGCGCGGCGACCTGGGGGGAAATGTCGCCGGTGTTGATCGCCAGGTGATAGTACTTGAGGTCCTTCCAACTGGCGTTGTTGTGCATGGTGCGGATGTACTGCCGCTTCTGCTCGTCCGACCTGGTAATGCGCCGCCGGGCCTGCGCCTCCGAGATATTGAAGCGCTGCATAATGCGCTGGATGCGCACCTCCGGCGGGGCGTACAGGTGAACGTGCAAGGCTCCGCGCCAATCGCGCAGGATCATCTGCCCGCCGCGCCCGACGATGACGCCATTGCCCTGCCTGGCGAATTCTTCCATCGTCTCGTGTACGATCCGTGCGTAGGTTCGGTCATCGAGGGCGGATTTCTTCTCAAAGGCGTTGGGGTCCTTGGTATACAGCCCAGTCAGATCGCCGCTGATCAGCCGCGGCTTGCTGAGGATTGCCTTCTCCTTGGCCAACACGGCCTCGACATCCACGCCGGCTTCTCTGGCGATCTGCAATAGCATGTCTTTGTCCACGCGGCAGTATCCCAACTCCTGGCACAGGAGGTCGGCAATCTTGTCCCCTTCGCTCCCCAGTTCACGAGAAATCGTAATCACCGTCATATCCAGCCTCCGGTCTTTTTCCATCTGAGCGTTAGTATAGCAGCAGTGCGGGCAGAAGGCAAAAGGGGCTTTGAACCGTATCCTGGCCCGTACCCTCGTTTGACTTCTGCGCAGAACTGCAATACACTATGTGCGTGTGACCAGGAGGGCCCCCCGCCGCCGGGGGCATCAGTCGAGGCAGCAAGAACGACTTGGAGGTAGATATTGTAGGACCACGTAAACCCGCCCATCGTCAAGGTGTGGCGGGTGTTTGCTGATCATAGGCATTACAGACTTCACAAGGTGGGGCGCAAGCTGAAAGAGTCGAATCTCGCACGCAAGTGAAAAGGGGGGAGCGGCATGTGCCACCGGCGGGGCACGCAACATATCACAGGATAAGGAGGGCTTAGCCATGGCCAAGTTGTTCGGTATGCATATGATCGCGCTCAAGCCAGGGGTAAAGGAAGAGGATTTTGAAAAATTCGTGGTCGAGGCAGTGTATCCCATATACGGGGCTCTCCCAGATGTGGATGCCTATCTGCTCAAAGGTGACAGGGGTGACAGAGAGGGCAAGTATCTGGTGGTGTTCGAGTTTGAGAGCGCTGAGGCCCGCGACCGCGCTTTTCCCTCTTCAGGTGAGATGTCAGAGGAAATGCGCAGGTTCGTGGAGGCCTACGCAGCACTGGCTGAGAAGTGGGCAACTTTCGCCACTCCTGTCGACGTTATTTGTACGGACTACGTTGTAGTGGGCAAATAGACACTGTCGCTTCGTGGGTCTCCGTCGGCGCCGGACGACGGAGACTTTGGCGACAGCGCCAGAAGTATAGAACCAGGTGGAGCCCTGTGGAGACCTCCGATGTCTTGGCTTGGGATGCTTTCAGTTCCGTATACGCCCCGCGGCCAACTGTAGCGGAGTCAGCAATTCCCGTTATGGAGTTCGTAGTAACGACTTTAGTCGTTCTTGCTGCGTAACGAGCGACTGAAGTCGCCACTACAAAGCTATACCACGTGACGATAATGCTAAAACGGGAATTGCTGTAGCGGAGTTAGGAGGAAACGATGCAGGTGATTGCATTGCTTGAAAACACCAGGTTGGCAGGTAGGAAAGACCTGGTGGCAGAGCATGGGTTATCCCTTCATATTCAGCATGGCGGTAAGCAAATCCTGTTTGACACTGGTTTGTCAGAAGCTTTTGGTCATAACGCAGAGAGGCTAGGCGTCGATATCCAGAAAGTGGATTTGGCGGTTATTTCGCATCACCATGTGGATCATGGAGGCGGATTATCCCACCTTCTGGAAGTCAACCCGGAAGTGAGGGTGCACTTGCGGAGAAGAGGGGTTAAGGATCACTACTTTAGGATTTTCGGTATCATCAACAAGAATGTGGGACTGGATCAAAGGTTGTTCGAGAGGTACTCGCATAGATTCGAGTTTGTAGACGAATTCACTGAAATCTCCCCCGGCGTCTTCATTCTCACCGAGGTAGGGAAACCATACCCTCAGCCCAAGGGGAACCGGAACCTCTTTGTCAAGGAAGGCGGTACCTGGAGCCTGGACAGTTTCGAGCACGAACTGATACTGGTGATTCGAGAGCGGGATGGGGTTGTGGTTTTCACAGGCTGTTCACACAGCGGCATTCTCAACATGGTAGATGCCGTGACCAGGCAGTTTCAAGGACTTGCCATCAAGGCGGTCTTTGGTGGTTTTCACCTGATCAGTCTGCCGATGCTGAACACGATGGCGGGAAGCAAGAGAGAAGTGGAAGACATGGGGAAGGAGATGTTCAAGTATCCTATCGACAAAATATACACGGGGCACTGTACAGGACGAAAGGCCTACCGGGTACTGAAGCGAGTTTTGGGAGAAAAGTTAGAGTACTTGCCAACCGGCGGCAGTGTCGAAGTATAAACGAGGCGGGGGACACCACCGGGCGAGGCGCTGTCGGTTTTCCAGATCGACATCACCCCCGATGCCTGCACCAGGCCTAAACGCGCCCCCCCGTTTGACCTCTGCCCAGAGTTGCAATATACTACGTGCGCGTGACCAAGTTGGCCGAGGCAGCACGAGCGCTTTGGAGATAAGCGCTGAAGGACGAGGTCGTCCACCCGCCGTTAAGGTTGAGTGATGTTATGGATTCTGAGGTCCTCAAGCAGATTCGCGAGAGCCTGTTAGAAAAACGTGATAATCTAGCAGAATGGCTCCAGTCAACACCGCCTCGGAAAAAGCAGGCTCGTCTGGGACCTGCAGATGAACAGGCAGTGCATACGCATCTGCACGTGCTCGATACAGCCCTGGAGAAAGCAGCGTCCGGAACGTTAGGTGTGTGCACCGTCTGTCACGACGATATCGAGCCAGGCCTCCTGGAAATGGACTACACCGCCTGCGTTTGCATCGAGCATCTTTCGGCGCAAGAAATCCGCAGTCTAGAGTCCGAACTGGAGCTTGCGCAGAGTGTACAGAGGTCGTTACTGCCCGAACAGGTGCCAGACACGCCAGCTCTGGAAATCGCAGCCTTCAGTCGACCGGCCCAAATCGTGAGTGGTGACTACTTCGACTTCCTGCGGTTTCAGGATGGTGCTCAAGGATTGGCGATTGCCGATGTGGCAGGCCACGGTGTTTCGGCAAGTCTGTACATGGCAAGCGTGCAGATACTGCTGCGCACCATTGTCCCGGCAAGCGAGTCTCCATCTGACGTGGTACGCCAGATGCACCATCTCCTCATCCACAACATTCGCTTCACGACTTTTGTGACGTTGTTCCTGGGTTCGTTTGACCCCTCAGCACATAGGCTCGCCTATTGCAACGCGGGCCACAATCCTCCGCTTGTTTTCCGTAAAGGGGGAAGCTCAAGAGATTCGATGACCTGGCTGCGCCCCACTGGTCCTGCAGTCGGCTTGGTTGAGGGGTCCGAGTTCAGGACGGAAACGAGCCTACTTGCGCCGGGGGATATCCTTTTACTGTACACGGACGGCGTGACTGAAGCTTTGAGCCCAGAAGGTGAGGAATTCGGCCGGGAACGACTGGCAACGCTTGTTCAACGAGTGTGGAGCCTGTCAGCGAGAGATTTGGTGGGAGCGATACGTTACGAGTTGCAAGAGTTTACTGATGGGGAACCACTCGCCGACGATACAACAATCGTGGTCTGCAAGATCGCCAACTGATCACCCATTGGCCCACTGGGCACCATCGAGCCCAGCGCCCCGTTTGACCGAGTACTGGCCTGCCTGCTGGCTGGTCGAGCCGCTCATCGCCGACGAGGGATCGTGATGCACTCACGACCGAGCGATGGAGAACGACCGCCCTGGCCTGCAAACGGCTGGGGCGGTCTTGTGTCGGGCGGGATAACCCCTGCGAGCCGCTCCAGGTGTGCATGGCCGTTGGTCAACCGTTCGTGGATTTCGTCCTGGAACACCATCCCAAGGGCAGCCGTCGGCTCACACAGGCAGAGGCCCTTGAACTGCTTGAGGCAGAGCACGAGCGCGGACATCTGCACTCTGCCTGGTTCAAGGATGCCTGCCTGGACCGCTTCTATGCGATCTGCAACTGCTGCAAGTGCTGTTGTGGGGGTGTTGAGACGATGGTCAAGTACGGTGCGCCTTCAATGGCGTCGTCAGGCTACGTCGCTCAAGTGGATGAGACGCTCTGCGCGGCCTGTGCAACCTGCGCGGATGCCTGTGCCTTTGAGGCCATAGAGATGGACGGCACAGCGATCGTGAACTGGGAGTCCTGCATGGGCTGCGGTGTGTGTGTAGGGCAGTGCCCCAATGAGGCCGTGACACTGGTACGGGACGAGAGGAAGGGTGTGCCACTGGACGTGCGCCTACTAGTGCAGGAGCAGGCTGTGGGCTGAAGGGAGAAGAGGACCGCGTACTGTGGGTTCTGTCGTGCCCGCGGCCAACGAGGATCCCTAGAGCTAGGAGGCAGAAGGTGAAAAGGTTCATCGCGCTGTTCCTTTTCGTGGCCTTTCTTGCCTCTGTCACAAATGGGTGTGAATTAGGGCCAATACCTGCTGAGGGGCCAACACCTTCCCCTGGCGACACCTGGACCCGTCCGATCGACGGGATGGTGATGGTCCACGTGCCAGCGGGGGAGTTTGGGATGGGCAGCACGGACGGCGATTCCGATGAGCAGCCGGTGCATACCGTGGCGCTGGATAGCTTTTGGGTTGACCAGGCCGAGGTGACCAACGCACAAATCGCGGCTTTCCTGAACGCGCGGGGCAACCAGGAGGAGGGCGGCGTGACGTGGCTTGACCTGCAAAACGAGGATTGCCTGATCGAGTGGGTGGGCGACGAGTTCCGACCCAAAAGCGGCTACGCTGACCATCCCGTGATTGAGGTTTCCTGGTACGGGGCGGCGGCCTACTGCGAATGGGCGGGGGCATGGCTGCCTACCGAGGCCGAGTGGGAATACGCGGGGCGAGGAAGTGAAGGGCGCATCTACCCGTGGGGTAGTGATGCACCAACCTGCGAACTGGCGCAATTCAGGGCGTGTTCGGGGCGCACGGTGCCAGTGGGAAGTCTCCTAGATGGTGCCAGTTGGTGCCAGGCGCTGGATATGGCGGGCAATGTGTGGGAGTGGGTGGCGGATTGGTATGGGGACTACTCCTCCGCGTGGCGGCTGAACCCGACAGGACCCTCCTCCGGGGAACGTCGGGTGCTACGCGGGGGCTCGTTTCACTTCGGACCGTACAGTATGCGCGGCACCAACCGCAACAGTCACCGTCCCGACTTTACGAACTACAGCAGCGGTTTCCGTTGCGCCAGGGATTCTGAATAACCTGCTATCCCCTGTTCACTACAAGCACAGATGCCCCACATACGGCGGCTCCATTGCACGCAAGCCTTATATATGGTGGTTGGTCACCATCTGACGGTTCTGGCGTTGGGGTTGATGGCACTTCAACCCAACGGGCGACGCGGAGACTGGTATGTATGGGGGTGAGCTATTGCATACACCCGTGTATGTGTGGGCTGACTATCGCATAACCCCCACATATATGGGCATGCGGCTGGCGTTTCTGCTCCGAAAACCTAGACAGCGAGCCACTTGCCGCCAGTGAGAGTGTGTGCTAGAATCATTTTCAGTGTGAGGCTGACTCTGGTCAACCTGTGGACGACCTGGCAGAAGCCATTGGTCAGAAGTCGAGCAGAGGGCCAGCCAAGGCCACGTTGAGGCCCACATGGAGCAGGCCAAGGGCGGGGTCCCTCCGCACGGCGAGGCGCGGGGCCGCCACCAAATCACTGATTCCATCGCAGGCAAACAGTGGCGGCTCTGCGCTGCTAACCACTAACAAACGAGAAAGCCGCCAGCCCTTGGCCGAGAGCTGGCGGCTTTTCCCTTCGCTTGCATTCGGCAAGATCATCGCCATGTCCCGTTCTGGGAACGATTGCTCAGCGATAGCATCGAGCAGACGTTCGATCTCTTCCATTGTCAGACGAGGGGACTTTTGTGGTACGCGGGGCCGCCGCATTCATTCCATAGCGCCTATCAGACAACAAGCGGGCGGAGCACACCAAGCTCCGCCCGTTGTTGTTTCTCACACAAGAACACGCGGCGACATACAATGCAGGAGGTACAATGAACCTGCCAGAATGGAAAGGGCAACCGGAGAGCAGCAATTCCCGTTATGGAGTTCGTAGTAACGACTTTAGTCGTTCTTGCTGCGTAACCAGCGACTGAAGTCGCCACTACAAAGCTATACCACGTGACGATAATGCTAAAACGGGAATTGCTGGTCCGGCTACGACTGGCAAGCGAGGTATACGAGCGAGAGATCACCACGTTCAACGACTTGTCCCACGCCGAGTTGTGGGCGCTGCACCAATGGATCGCCCTGGGCAACGTGGCGCCAACGACATCGGCCGTTGGTGCGTGGAACTGTGGGAGGAACACGGCCTATCGGTGAGGAAAGGCCTTCTGGTGCCGCCCAAGTACGTTGCGCTCAGTACTGCGTAAGCAGTTCGGCGAGCGCATCCTGATGCACCTGGACGAGGAGCCGCTACACGTCCCGTCCATCTCCACCGGCTCCTTGGCCGTTGATCGCGCCCTGGGCGTGGGCGGCGTCCCGCGTAGCAGGATCACCGAAATCTTCGGCCCCGAGGGCGGCGGTAAGACGACGCTGGCCCAGCACATCGTGGCTGAGGCCCAGAAGCTGGGCGGCACGGCGGTCTACGTCGACGTGGAGCACGCCGTGGACCTGGCCTACATGCAGGTGTGCGGCGTGGACACCAGCGCGGTGTACTTCAGCCAGCCTGACAGTGGCACCGATGCACTCAACATCGTGCGCAAGCTGATGGCCAGCAACACGGTACGGCTAATGTGAAATTATGCGACTAGGCAGGGATCATCTCGAAAGTCTGGACATCAATCCCAAAGAAACGCCGCAAAACCAGCTGAGCGCGTGACTGGCCATCTTGGCAATCACGTGAGTGATCAAACCAACGACGGTCTTGCGCAGCAACCGTTCCAGGTTGCGTCCCGTATTCTGCACCTCGTTGAAAGCACCCTCGACACGCTCTCGGATGCTATTCAACCAGAGGTCAAAGCCTGGCGGGTTTTGCACTTTCTGGTTGACCTTCTTGGGTGTCCAGATGCGATTGCCCTGGCGGTCCTGCTGCTCCTGCTGCCATTCCTCGCTCAGGAAACCTTTGTCACCGTAGACATCGCAGTTCCAGATGACAGACAGTACTTCCTCGGCGGCATCACGTTCATCGGTATTGGCCGGAACCAGTTCATAGGCCACGGGGATCCCATCCTGGGTGGTCAGCAGGACCAACTTATAGCCAAAGTACTTCATATTTCGGCTGGGGCAGACCCCATACGCCGCGCTGCCAGCAAAGTCACTATGCCGTTTGCTGCGCTTGTAGCCTACCACAGGCACTGGCTTGGTGTCCAGCAGAAACTG
>Ga0307377_10007424_pt1 | contig 11320 bp, 31 predicted proteins | sample TR3MG_FD_202535 | JGI IMG/M metagenome (GOLD analysis project Ga0307377, IMG submission 202535) | Soil microbial communities from Risofladan, Vaasa, Finland - TR-3 | ecosystem: Environmental > Terrestrial > Soil > Coastal area > Acid sulfate soil | place: Finland: Risofladan, Vaasa | collected... | reverse complement strand
AATCAAAGTATATGTTGATCACGCTCTTACTGAATACAAACCAGGGCGGGTTTATATGGGTGTTAGGATTAGTAATCATACGATTCAATATTTCTTAGAAGAACTTAATACCTATCCATTAATGAAGGGTATCATCGTTAATAAGAAATATATTAATGACCTTATTCCATTCTTTGATAGGGATGCTGAAGATTTCGAATTCGACCAACAAACACTTATGGTCGAAAAAGATTATACCAACGAAATGTTGGAAGTGTTTAATGGATTAGTCGATGATACTGATATTCGGTTTCATAATGATAATGATATATTTATTCTAGCCACATTTGATGATGATGTTGCTAAAAAGATGGAAGAATCATTTAAGGACTTGGAAGTACAATCTATTCCTGTTCATAAATTTGAATGGAGTAAAACATTACAAGTTATACTTCCAGAAAAAGATGAAACTGTTCTTGAAGAACTTATTTTACCAAAAAAAGATACTGATAATGATGAAAAATAACGAATTAATATTTGAATTTATGGGGTGGAGAATGTGGAAACCTTGGATAGCAAGAGTTAAATATCTTGATCATACTATGGTAACGACACCGTATGGATCACATGATATAAAAGAACTTTCTCGTAAAATTCATTCCGATTGGAATTGGTTAAAAATTGTTATTGAAAAAATCGGTAAGATTGAATTTAATCAAGTAGATGGAATGAGAGAATACATGTCAATCAATTGGTCAGATAGTAAGGTAAATATTTATACTCCAATAGGTGAAATGTATGAAATAGTAATTAACTTTATTAAATGGTACAATGATCACAAATAGAGATACATTTGTGCATATTGAAGAAGGGATATGTTTATATATTATTGAATATATCCTTTTATATCATTATGGGTATATGTATCACAATTCAGATGACCCACACCAAGACACACAATATAAATTAAGTGATTTGTCTGATGGTTATTTTCATTTTCACTTGTATGGACTTGGAAAAGGTAAAAAATATATTGCTCCTGTTAAAAATCCAGAATCTTTTAATGGTGATTATGTTTTTGATGGTGTGGAATATCCCGTTATAATGGCTAGCAAACTTTTAAGAAATTATAAGATAAATAAATTAATAACTAAAATCAGAAAAAATGAAAAAATACATTGTAATTAAAGCAGATACCAATGATGGTGATTATATTACAGAAAAAACATTGGTTACTGACAAACAACTTGAAATGATTACACCTGTTATAAAGGCTATCAAAAAATTTAAACCATATGAAGGTGTGTGGAAATGTGGAAATTTTGAATCTAAAATGATACATAGCCATAATTTCCCCATCGGTGAACAATGTAGGGATGATATGGGTGAAAAAACCACAGATGAACTTTATGCTCATTTAAAAGGATATAATTCTTTTTTGAAAATGGTGCCTTATAATGAATATGGTATTCATACCATTAAAGAAGTAACCGTAATGATAGTTGAAGAAGAAACAAAATTATTGTAATTATGAAAGGATATTTTTTAATCACGTATACTGAAAGTGGAGACGAAATTCACTTTATGATGTTATCAATGAGTGATTATGCATACGTTGATAAAATGAGAACCGAATTTTCTAAAAGGGAAATGAAATGGGATGATGTTTGCACTGCCATGGATAATATTCGGAATATGGTGATAAAAGATTTTTGGACACAAACATATTGTACGGAAAATTGGCCATTTAGTGAATATAACATTAGAAAATTAATAAGTATCCCAGAATTTGGGTGTTAAAATGAAATGAAACGAAGCGACATATATAATGGACATATACCTACCAAACGAATCGGTAGTTCTACTCCCACATCTGTGGGAGAAGTCGTGTTTGATATATTTTTACTTTGATGGACAACATTACTACATTGATACAAGATATGATTCACCCTTTAATTTTGAATATGATTTTTGGGTAGATAATGGTCCTAATAAATTACAACACAGAGTAACAGGTGATGAACTACCACAGAGGTTAACAAACTATGTTAATCGAAAAAGGAAGATAGATAGAATATTAGGAAATTTGGATTAATTTTAGTATATTTGCAACATGAACATAATAACCGAATTTAATAGAATGGCTAAAATGGTACTAAAAGTGAAATTTCAAGGGAAATTTTCAGTTAGTATTGATTTGGTATCTATTAATAAAAATTATGTGAAGAAATCAGGTACAAATGACTTTATGTATTATAAAAATGAAATGTATGATTTTATTTTGTGGAGTACACAAGATTTTCTTTTTGATAATAGACAGATAAGATTACCTGATGAACTTCATATATCTGATCCTATGTCACATGTACATGTTTTCGGGAGTGATACCGAAAGATATTCTACCTTAAAGAAGATGTATAATACATTGGAAGATTGGTCAAAAGTAGATGATATGAAGAAAGGAGTTTTAGTGGGTAATCACAAAAGAATAATATTCGCAGGAGATTTTTGGTACATATCTTAATAAAATAATAATAATAATATGAACGGGGGAAATAAATTAGCATTAGCAATTAATCTTATCGGTGAAAACGGATTGGAAATTGAATTTATGCATTGGGATAAAAGATTTTTATCGGATTATAGTGATCCAGATAAACCTCGCTTCGTTTATTTTGAATCAGAGGATCAAAAATTTTGTATGTATTCTGCTGAAGATGGATATATTATTGATGATGGTCAATTTAGTTTCGTTGTACCTGATGTAGATCACATGAAACCAGGATTCATTTTAACACACGAATTCAGGAATGATGATGTAAGACGTAAGTTTTTAAAGACTATGTACGAACATCTTGTAGAATGGGCGATTGAGTGGGATACATTTAAATACGATAAAAAACCAACCCATCAATTTTTAGTTCATCAACAATATTGGGTTTTTTAAGATGATTGCAGATATTATATTAAAAATAAGTACGGGTGTAGAACCAATACACACAAAAATTTATATAAGAAAGGTTAAATATATGAAAGATAATTATCCAGAAACAGTCTGTTTAGATTGCTTAAGAGAAGCTTGGAAAGATACCAAAGAATATGAAGGAAGAATTGGTGAGTGGAGCGGTGCTTACTCAGTATATACCGTTGAATGTGATGTTTGTGGTGATATGAAAGAATGCACAGAACCTAGGGATGCTGGGTATCCAACATTCAAATATGTTTATTTGAGATTAAGAGCTAAAAAAATTAATAAAATAATTAAAAAATAATGGTAATTAGTTTCGACGCAAAAAATATAGATGGTAAATTCACCACATTTAATATAATGATGAATAAAAGAAGTGTATTAAAATTTCCGATGGATGGTGTTGATGTTGAATATGATTATCACGATGACATATATAGAATTTTTTTTGACACAGAAATAACACTAGATAAAAATCATAATATTACACCCACAATTGAAGAAGTAAAAAGATCATATTTAAGAAAACAAAAGATTAATAAAATAATTAAGAGATGATACAATTTGCAATTCATGATGATAAAGGAAAATATATGCCAAAAACCCGTCATGGTACTTGGACAAATTTGAAATATGCTAAAAAATACTTAAACAAACCTGCAATGTTTAGACAATTGATTAACATTATGGAAAGATACCCTAAACATGAATTTTTCTTTGAAACAATAGAGATTGAAATGGTTTCTAAAGGTAGTCAAACATTGGGTGCCTATAATAGAATCAAAAAAGTTAAAAAAATAAAAAAGAATATAAACGGTCCATTTTAAATATGAAGATACCACAAGATAGATTTCTTGAAATGAATGAAGATGTAGATGTAAAAGTTCTATATCCGAATATACAAGTGGATGTTTTTAAGTATAAAAGTCCACATAGATTAGATAGTGGGGATACATACGATAGCATAGGTTATCTTGTATCTACTATATTTAGTGGTAACTTATATTACGAATATCATAGAGGGGATGAATTGAGTGATGAATATGCAGATAAAATAATTGAAGATTTAAAAGATAATGTTAGATATTCAGTAATTAAAACATTATAGTAAGAAGAAAAAATGTAAATAATTTTATTAACTTTACAATTATGAAAGACTTACAGAAAAAAGTAAAGGAAGTATTTGAAAAGAATTTTGGATACACACCATTAGGTGAAAGAATGTCCGATATTCAAAGAGAATTTTTTGAACTGATGAAATGGCAAGATGTCAAGAATCTTAAAGAAGAAGCTGGTGATCTTCTTGCATCTCTTATTCAACTTCATAATGAAAGTGGATGGGATGTAAAAGAAAACCTTAATTGCACCCTTAATAAGATTGATTCTCGTCATCTACAATATAAATCACTTGGTCGTAAGACTAAAGTTGCTATTCTTGGTGGGGCTTTCAACCCTATTACAGAAGGACATATCCAATTAGCACAGTTTGTATTAAATACTTCTGGTGAATTTGATGAAGTGTGGTTGATGCCCGCTTACAATCATATGTATAATAAAGATATGGTTGATGCTGAACAACGAATCGAAATGTGTGAATTAGCAGCACAGGTGGATGGTAGAATTAAAGTCTTTGATTATGAAATCAGAAATCAATTAGCAGGTGAAACTTTTAATTTCTTTAAGAGGTTAAAGACTGACACCGAATTAACCGAAAAATATAATTTCAGTATGATTATCGGATTGGATAACGCTAACACTTTTGATAAGTGGGTAAATTACGAAGAACTTGAAAGAATGGTTCGTTTTGTGGTTATTCCAAGGAAAGGTGTTGAAAGGGATATGAATGTAGATTGGTATCTTAAAGAACCACACATTTTCCTTAATAGTGAAACTGATATTATAGAAGTTTCATCTACTGAAATTAGAGATATTTTGAACAGGGATGGTATTGCTAAATTTGATGCACTAAGAGAAAAAGTACCAATCGAAGTAATAAGATATATTTATAATAATAAACTATATAAATACTAAATGAAAAAGTGGATTAAATTCTATAAAACAATTAATGGTGAATTAGTCGCTGAAGATTTTTGGGATTACGGTGAGTGGTCAAGTGATATGCAAATTGAAGAAGATTTCATTGATTGGAGAGATGGTTTAATGTGGAAGAAAGAGCCACCTAATTCAAAATGTGGGTATGAAGAAGTTGATATTCCATCAAAAGAATGGTTAGAAAACACAATAGATGGTAATAAAACGTACATAAAGAAAATCAAATCAGAAAATGATGAATACAATAAAATGTTATATAAATATTCAAGAGGATATAAAGTTGAAACAATAATAAAAAAAATAAAAAAATGAAAGTAATTAGATTAATATTATTTATAATTAGAATTATTATCCAAATAATAATTGGGTTGGTTTTTATTATTATAGGAACTATCATTTATCCTTTTCTAAGATGGTATAGTGGAATTTCTTATTTGGATTGGCTCTATCTAATATTTGAGTGGTTAGGTGATAGAGAAAATGAAATATTTAATAAAAAATAGAAGATAATGAAGTGGTATAGATTTTGGAAAACGGTACAAGGTTATTTAGCCGGTGAAGATTTTCGTCAGTTTTCAAATGATGCTTCAGAAAAAGATTTAATATTACCTGAATTAGAATATTGGGCAAAGTATCATGTATCTGGTGGTTCTAATGTTGGTTATCGTATGGGGTTTGAAGAAGTAGAAAAACCACCAAAAGAATATCTTATTAAACAAATAAAAAGAATTAAAAAGAATATAGGTCGTTATCAAAAAGAATTAGATGAATATCAATTTCTGTTGAATACATATTCAGTAAAAGCAAAGATTGAAAAAATAAAAGACAATATAAAATGATGGAATACGGCGTAATATATTTAAAACTGATACCAAAGGAAGGAAACCTTTCTTGGATAAAGTATTGCCATATCTACGGGGCTCTACCAATCCCTATACAGGACGGAATAAAGAAAGTGGTAGATACTATCAACAATGAGTATAAAGACGATATAATCATCCCTATGGGGTTAGATGCACAAATTGGGTGTATAGTTACACCCGAAAGTGTGAGAAAAATATCTGAAACCATTTTCGGTATGTATTCGGTCATGTTACATTCACTAGATGTTAGACCAGATGTGAGGGTAGTTTATTCAGTAGGTGATATAAATAATGTAAATGTTGGAAGTATTCACCAAGTATCACATGATGATGTTATGGTAAAAGTTGGGAGATATTTAGATTCTTCTGATGAATCTGGAATTTTTAAAATTTAAAAATGGTTGATTACGATAAATTATATTATACCGATATTTATAATTGGACTATTCTTGGTGAGAATTGTTATACGATTTATGCTAAAAAATTTGGTGGGTGGGCAACAATATCTTTTTATACAGATGATAAAATGATTAATTTAAATGGTACTATGATGTATTGTAATTCGCTTGAAAAAGCAAACAAACATGTAAGAGACCTACTAAAAGTAAATAAGTGGGAGATACACGAAAGATATAAAGGTCGGTATTTCAAACTTAAAAAAATTATGAATTATGGGTGATCAGAGTAATATTAGAAAGTCCGTTTGCTGGTGATGTTGAAAGAAACATTGAATATGCAAGAGCTTGTGTCCGTGATAGTTTATCAAGGGGTGAAGCTCCGATAGCATCACATTTACTTTATACCCAAAAAGGTATATTAGATGATGATATTCTCGAAGAAAGAATGTGGGGAATTGATGCAGGATTAGCTTGGAAAGAAGTAGCAGAAAAGCATGTATTCTACATAGATTATGGAATGAGTAATGGAATGGAATATGCTAAAAAATATGCTACTGATAATAATATACCATTTGAAACAAGAAAAATTTTGGATAATTAAAATATTTTTTGTATCTTTGGAATTGAACTTTAAATAAAATAAATAATGGAAACATTCAAATATAAAGGATTAGAATATCCAGTTGTAGATGCTTATGATACTTATGGTCATGAAACATGGCAAAAAGGATCAGCTATAAAAACAGGTAAGACAATTATTAAAACAATTTTTCCTGTGTTTCCTATATTAAAAAATAAGAAGTTTCGATGGTTCAAAAAATGTAAGGTCAGGTATCGTCTATATTTTACAAGATCAAAGCAATTTGATGATGGATGGACATACCAAGAGTATTGGACAGATTGGAAACATAGTTTTGGTTTAGAAGAAATAATAAATTAAAAACAACGATATGAAAAAGGTAATTAAATGGACTGGTCGAAGCACCAGGTGGATTAGAAGATTGAAAAATAAATATCGTTTTTATCGTTTGAGACGAAAAGGCGATAATATAAGTGATATTTATTATGATAGCATAAAGGATTAATTATGGATAAATATAATATAGATTTAAAAGAAATCAAAAAGGTTGAAAATCGAGGCGTAGTTGGCGCTGCTTTTCTTTCACTTGGTATATTTGCTATGGGTGTTCTACTTGTATCAAAGTTCTCTTTCTTTTTTAGCGGATTTACAGCTATGATTGTAAGTGTATTGTTATTTCGGGCATTTCGTAAAGAATCAATAAAACGTATAAATGTGTGGATAAAAGTAAACGAAATTTTAAAAAATGATGAACACTAAAGTTAATTGGATTATAGATAAGTATATATGGGATTATGAAGATAAACTCGTTCAAACCGTTAAAGATAGTGGTATGAACGTTTTTGTGTTTGATGATTCTATGTCAAGGTTTGACAATATCCAAGATTATGTAAAAAATAAATTTACTGAAAAGGACATAGTGATAATGCATGGGTCTTTACAGATGGGTAGACGTATACTCAGAACCGCTGCTTATCCTGGTGTATTTCTTACACTAGAAAATTATGAATGTTATAATTATTATGGGCTGTTCGGGGAATCTCTTCTTAATTCCGAATATGTAATGATGGGATTAAATGATGTACTTAGAAATTCAAGTTCAATTTTTAAAATTTTTGGTACTGATGAATTGTTTATTAGACCTTCTAATGGATATAAATCTTTCACAGGACAATGCTTATCAAAAGAAACTTTCGATGAAGATTTTCTTGTTCTCACTAAATCATATGGTGGTTTAGATATGAATACATTAGTTGTACTTTCACCCGCACAAGAAATCGAAGAAGAATATAGATTTTCCGTTATTGACGGGAAAGTAGTTAGTGGTGCTTTATACATGGATAGTAAGAACAGGGAAACATGGGAAGCATATTATGATAAACCCTGTGATAATCACATGGCAAAGGCGTTCGCTGATCTTATGGTGGATATTTATCAACCCGATAAAGCATATACTATTGATGTTTGTAGACTTAAAGGCGGTGGATACCGACTCATTGAATTGAATTCTTTCTTCTGTGCAAGTTGGTATGGGAGTGATTATAAAAAAATCGTTAAGGCTGTGAATGATTTATGTGTTAATGAATATAATGATGTTTTCGAATAAAAATAAAACAAACTCCGTAAAATATCATATAATAATTAATGTTAGTAAAATGCATAAATAACAACGGAGATTCTCGGTTAAGAGTGGGTGATATTTACGAAGTAAATGTTAAGATTCTTAATGAAAATTCTTTTTCCCTTTATAATATGCCAGGAAAGTATAAGATCGACAGGTTCTTAACATCTGAAAATCAACCACTTAGAAAGACTGACTATTATTATAATTCTAAATATAATCCTGATCTTTATAAAAAGAATATATCATATGCCATCCCTAACAGACACAAAATCAGAATGTTAGAAGATAAATTATATGAAATCGAAGATATGGTATATGGGTGGGAAATAAGTATCCCAGAAGGTATTCTAATAGATAAATATAAAAAGGGTTATAAAAAGATAAAATTAGAAGGAATTAATAGGTGGTTTAGTGCTAAGAGTTTTTATTACTTCACAAAAGAAGAAGCACAGTTGATAATGAGAGAAGAAAAATTAGATAAAATAATTAAAACATTAAATGATGAATAATTTTAAAATAGACAAAGGAAATTTTTCTGTTAAGTCAGAACCAAAGGTTATTATTAGAAAAGATATTGAAATAGTAGGGATCGGGATTCTTCCTGGTTATACAGAATACGATTTTACTAATATACCTGAAGAACATCATGAAATATTTTTACAAGCAATAAAAACATTATAGTAATTATGGATAAATTCGATTTAAATATACTGTATGATGATAGAAGATATACAGAACAATTAATTAAAAATTATTTCCCGGGTGGAAAAGTAATAAACGGTGACAAAGGATATCAAGAATTATTAGAACTTCTTGAAGAAATTAATAAACAAATTGATGAATCATTAGTAACAGATTATTAAAATGAATGAATTTAAGAAAAATATAAGATGGTATTGGAGACATTATATCGGTACTCACATAGAAGATTTCTTTTGGGAATATCACGGTAATGATGTATGTGGACCAGGTTATTCTTGGTATAGAAATTTTAAAACAGGTAATCTCGCATTACTAATTTCAATACTTACTGTAATAGGATTAGTATTGTATATAATTTTAACTTAAATGATATGTTGAGAATATTATTAGACGATAAAGACTTTGAAAATTTAACCAAAGGTGCGATCATAACCAAGGATGGTGTTGATATTGCATTATCTGATATCGGATATTATAAAATGCTAGAAATCATACGAAATAATATGACAGATAGTAATTTTGAAAAATAAAGAGAAAAATGAAATGGAGAATGAACAAGTAGTGTATTTAATGGGTAGTTTGAAAAATGAAAATATACCAATAATGGCAAAACAAATCAGGGAACTAGGATTTGGTGAAGTATTTGATGATTGGTTTTCCCCTGGACCAAATGCAGATGATTATTGGAGAGATTTTGAAAAAGTAAGAGGTAGTTCTTATAAAGAAGCACTTAATAATTGGGCAGCAAAACATGTTTTTGAATTTGATAAATTTCATATCGACAGATCAGATATTGGTGTTCTTGTAATGCCAGCAGGTAAAAGTGGACACCTTGAATTAGGATATATGATTGGACAAGGTAAAAAATGTCTTATTTATTTTGATGAAGAACCAGAAAGATGGGATGTTATGTATCAATTCGCTCATGGTCTTTGTTTCAGTTGGGAAGAACTTGAAGAAGAATTGTTAAAATTAAAAGTTAACAATAAAATAGAAATAAATATTTAAAATCATGAAAAAGATTTCAATTACGTTATTATCGTTTTTACTTATAACATCTTGTGCGACATTTAATTATGTTCCACAAAATAATGAACCTTTTATAGAAAAGGGAAATAATACAATTATTTTATTATCTGAATTATCATCACAAGAAAATTATAATTTAATTTTAAATTATCTTTTAGAAAATGATTATAATTTTGAAAGAAGAGATAGCGAATTATTTACTATTAAAACTGACCCTAAAACATCTTTTTCTAATGTAGGTCAGCAATCAAGTGGTCATCATATATTTAAAATTAGATGTGTTGATAATAAAATAATAATAAAAATAGATGTTGAAACACCGACATTTGGTGGATCGGGTAATATATGGAATCCGGAAACAGAATATATGGAATGGTTCTTTGCACCATCTAAACAAAGCATTTTATTTTGGAATTGGTATTATAATTTTAAACCATTATTTGAACAATATCCTAACAAAATTTCAATGTCATATATTACTAAAAATTAAAGAATAATAAAATGAAAAGATATGCACTTTATCACATAGAAGAAGAACTATATCTTAACGAATATCCAGATTGTTATGAATTAGATTCTAATGTATATTTATTTACCAGGGGTGAATTAGAATATATTTTTGAAAATAAATATGACGCTGATGATTGGGATGACGAAACGGTTAGTTTAGACGATGGAACAGAATGTCATAAATCAGAATTTGAATTATTAGAATATAGAGTATCAGAAATGAAAAGAAGTAATTTTAACGAATTTAAAATAGACTAATATGAAAGTAGGACATTATACAGTTGATAAAAATGATATTAAAAGATTCACAGTTGATCGTTTAACATCAGTAGATATACGAGTAACAATATATTTTTATTCCGGTGGATTTGAAACAAATCTAAGAGTAAATGAAGATAAGGTAAAAGAATTAGAAGAACTAATAAATAATAGATAATTATGGAAAAGATTAAAAAATCAATGCTATCTATGATAGCAGTTGAAGAAGATGACAGAATTCTTAGGAATTTTGCTATGGGAAAATATAATGAAAAATATCCCATTAGTTTTAATAACCCGGTATGGTTTAATGGATACGAAGTGGTAGACGAAAATACTATTCGTGTGAAATATCAA
>Ga0307377_10007420_pt1 | contig 11324 bp, 9 predicted proteins | sample TR3MG_FD_202535 | JGI IMG/M metagenome (GOLD analysis project Ga0307377, IMG submission 202535) | Soil microbial communities from Risofladan, Vaasa, Finland - TR-3 | ecosystem: Environmental > Terrestrial > Soil > Coastal area > Acid sulfate soil | place: Finland: Risofladan, Vaasa | collected... | reverse complement strand
TAGTTCGTTCGAAAGTATTCTTTGTGTTCTTTGGGAACAAAGGCGAGAAATCCACCAAAAGGAATCCTTTTGAGAGGAAAAAGTTCATCTTTTTCAAAGTAATCGTCTGGTCTATCGTCTCGGACTTTTTTGAGAGATGGTGCATATTCTCCGCGGGATTTCCTCGCCGTATATACATCTATATACGGCCATTCACGATTTTTCAGATGAATATGGTAACCGTGTGAGCCTTTAGAGATTGAGTAACCGCACTTACTAAATAAAGGACGGAGAGCCAAAAACTTTTTTACATTTAGAATAGAAATGTCGACATCGTCATCCCACGGGATTATACCTCCGCTACGGATAGCGCCAAGAAAGGAGCCTCGTGTCAACCAGTACTGTACATCGTTGAACATTAGTAGTCTATCTGTATCGTACATCGCTTGATAAAGAATCTTAATAACCGTTTTGGATGTATTCTTCATTTTATAATTACAGAGATTATAAAATTTGCTTCAGATATAGCCACATTTTTCAACATGGTCCCCCTCGAGATTGAACACGAAAAGTAGCGGTTTAGCACATCCTAACACACGACCTTCTGCGACGAGACGATCGCATATTTCCTTGGGCATATGAGGGTTAATCGATTCGGTAGGAATATACTGAGGGAGTTCTCCTACGTACGTTAAAATGATATCTGTTACTTTCCCAGGGATCAACATAGAGTCGAATATATTGGCAACACTTTCTCTGTACTCGTAGGAAAATGTATGCGGGGTGGGTGGAAGAGTCGTAAAAAACATAGCGTGGCGGAAAATCTTACAATTCACCTGGACTTTCAAGACTTGTGTCAAGTCCCCGCAGTGTGGACAGTTAAAATAGTACGAATCGCCACAGTCGATTAATGGTTGTGGATTCTTATCTTCCATTTATTTGTCAAAATATAGTTTTAAACGGTTGATGTATAGAGTTCCAAAAATATTTGTGCATCTTGGGGTGATACTATTCTCCTACTCTTGTCGGGGTCTTCTTTCATAGCATCAATCCATCCCTCTATGGTTTCAGCGAACCAAACATATAGTTGTGGTTCGGTTAAACTATTTCTCGGGCTACATATCATTATTTCTGGCTCTAATCCGCCAATAGCAGAAGAGTAGTACCCGTCGTAACCTAGATATATACAAAGAAACTGAGAAAAAATGTAATCGTACCACGTTGAAGAGTTTCGCCCCAATTTGTTATCGGTGATAGGAAATGTCTCTTCAATTATAGGACTCGCGAACGGAAATTGCCTCTTCAACTTTTTGACGGTCTCCAGATTAATGTATAGTAGTCGCAGATCCTTCTTAGCTTTGAAAACATACACATCCCATCGGTCTTGGACCGATCTTCCTTTATCGTCGGTGAAACGACCCTTTTTAAACTGGTGTTCATCTGTATGAACAAATCCAGATGCATACTGTAAAACGATGTTAATGTTTGGAGCAAACCACATAATATCGGTAAAAATAACCTTGCGATTATAGTTGGCAGGAGAACCAGGTCTTACCCCCATGTTATTATAGGAACCGTGATACATCGGGCTACCCTTAGGCAACACCTTCACTACCCAGGTACTTTTGTTGGTTATAGATAGGGACTTGGAATGGATTGCGTTACCTCTTTTCACCAATGCTAAAGCGACACGTAACCAGAATTCCGTTATCTTATTCTTGTATTTGGCTATTGGAATCTGTTTATACAGAGGGTCCTTTTTCAGCTGCGACTTCTTCTTACCGGTATACTCGTCGTAATAGTCTTGTAGACAATCTTTACCAAGAGTAAAGCGACTTATTTCCCTATCGTACGTCTGGAAAAAATCATAGTCGTCTTTCACCTTTCCGTAATAGTACTCATCTTGCTGTTTGCGTATAGCCTGAATTTCATCTGTAACTCTTTTTACCAGTTTCTTAAGCTTGCGATCACTACCCTTATTTTCTCTATAAAATTCCATATCCTTCATAAACTGTCGGAACCATTCTTCTTTTTGAGGAGTATCCTTGGAAAGAATAGGTATTTTTTCATAAAACAGATTGGACATATTTATTATTAATAATATATATGTTTTAACCTCCAGACTTTACTTTAAGTATTTCCCATACCGCTTCCTGAGAAAGTTTATGTAATCTTTTCTATACTGGTCGGAAAAATCTTCAGGAACGTATTGTATACATTTTTCATCACTGTCCATTAAACAGTGTGTAAACTTAGTCGCGGAAAGCCCGTCACCTCCACGTACAAACACCAGCCGACTGATGTGATCTCTGGGAACATGGCGCATGAACATAGATGAAAATTGAGGGCTCTTTTTCTGAAGTTGATCTCTCTCTTCGTCGGATTCCGCGAACGTAAAATCGAACACGTATTGTACATCTGAAGAAATGTATGATAAATTGTCCCATCCATGAGCTATAACGAGACACCCGTACTTGGAGAATATCTTACGACCCCAATCTTGCCAAATAAGGATGCTTTCGCTTTCTGGTACTCCGTGGCGAGCCTCCTCAGGGGTACGGCGACCGTACACTTGAACAACAACCACGGTTAAATTAAATTTTTGGATAGAATTTACGACACTGTAATAATGGCCTGAGTGAGGAGGACAATAACATCCACCAAATAGGCCAACAACTCTACCTACCCAATCAACTTCTTGTGGATCGATCGGAGGATTTAATCTTGTAGATACTCTACGTGGAATTGGCATTTATTAATAAAAACAAAAATGAAAACCGGTTAAAGATTTACAAAGTAGTATAAAATGAAAAGATCACGCTCTGAGATATTAGATTGTGTTGCCAACTACACTCGATCGAAAAAGAGACGATTACACCCGCCATTGGAGTTTGTATCACGAAGGAAACAGTGGCTGAGTCCATCTCGTCTTCGTAATTTCATGATTAGAGATACTCTTGCGGATTGGTTGGAACTTTACACTCGAAACGCAGGAATACATAATAGAGTTCACGAAGGGGGTTTTATTGAATTTATTCAAAATAAGGGCGTTGAATTCGAGCAAGGGATTATTGATCACATTAACGATCACCGAATCCCGATAGTATCGGTATCTGAGTACATTACGTCTACCTCGGTTAAGAGAACCATCGATTTGATGAAAGCCGGTACACCTGTTATTCATTCAGCTCCTTTGAAAAATCACGGTCACCGAACGATGGGTGTTGTCGATTTATTGGTACGAAGTGATTACTTGAGTAGAATCGTGGAAGAATGCCCCTTGACAGAAGATGAACAAAAAATAGCTGCCCCAAAATTAAACGGTAATTACCATTATGTGGTTATCGACGTCAAATTCTCTACTCTACCTCTTCGCGCAGACGGACGTCATCTTCTTAACTCTGGAAGTTATCCTTTTTACAAGACACAGACCTGGATTTATACACAGGCTGTAGGAAAGATTCAAGGATACACTCCCCGATCTGCATACATCCTAGGTAGACGGTGGAACTATACAAGCAGAGGTATAAAATACAATAGCCTATACTCCTTGGATAAGTTAGGAATAATCGATTTCGAAGGAGTTGACAAAATGTATATCGATCGTACTAGCGATGCTATTAAATGGCGTCGAGAGGTAGAGCAGTTTGGAGCTGACTGGTCTGTAAGTCCTCCTTCAAGAGAAGAACTACGTCCAAATATGTGCGTAGATTCTGGAAGATGGAACCCTCAAAAACAAAAACTTGCAGACGAAAACAAAGAGATCACCCAGATTTGGTATTGTGGAATTAAGCAACGTGAAAATGCTCACACTCACGGAGTTACATCGTGGGACGATCCTCATTGTACGAGTCAAACTCTTGGTATGGGGGGAGTTCGAGGGCCGGTCATCGATGCTATTCTTAATGTTAACCGTCAGAACCAAGATGTGATCCGCCCATCCAGAATTCGATCAAACATGTACAATTGGAGAGATTCTACTAAGGGAGATATGTTTGTGGATTTTGAAACGTTGATGGACATTCATGCTCCAATGGATGAGCTTCCCAAACAACGCAACACTAATCAGATCTTTATGATCGGGGTTTGGTACCGTCCTCAGATCACGGAACAATGGGTGTACAAGTCTTTTATATGTAGAGCACTAACCTTGGATGAGGAGTTTCGCGTTATGAACGAGTTTGTTTCTTTTATGAAATCACAAGGATCCCCAAGAATGTGGTATTGGCACGCTGAGAAAACAATGTGGGCATCCGCTGAGAATCGCCAATTCGACAACTGTAAAGATGACGAGAAAAAGGAGGATGTTCTTCGGAACGATTGGGCGTCTGCTACAGATGATTGGTGCGATATGGCCAAATTGTTTCGCGGAGAGCCGATAGTGATCAAAGACTGTTTCAAGTTTGGTTTGAAAGATATTGTCAAAACCATGAACAAACATGGGTTAATACCAACTCGTCTTGAAAGTGATTGTGATTCCGGATTGACAGCAGCTATCAAAGCATGGAACGCGTATCAGAACAGCCAAGATCCTGCCAACAGTCCTACCATTCAAGATATAGCAAAGTACAACGAGTTTGATGTAAAAGCTCTGTGCGATATTTTGACGTATTTGCGAAATCATCATTCTTAATTACAAATTGAATTTTATTAAGCCTTTGAATGCTTAATAAAAATGGAGTCAAAAAAGAAAGAAGATGAGCCGTTTCCAGCTACATCAAGAGATTGGAACTCGAATATAGAAAAGACGATCAAAGAGACTGGTGAATCGTGTAAGGGGTACAAATGGATGCACATCACTGCCGCGAAGAAAGCGGCGAAGATACATATGCTTTTGACGTGGTCTATAGTCATTATAGGACCTCTCGGGGGTCTGTTTGGGGCTCTCTATACAACGATTACGGATTCTGTGGTTCTACAGATTATCGTAATCGTTTGTGGCTTCGTAAGTGGAGTTGTTGGTTATAGTGTCAAGGAAGGAGTGTTTCAGGAACAGAGTAATGCACATAAAACAGTTGCAGCACGGTACGCTTCTCTAGAAGGAAATATACGCCGTCAGCTTAGTTTGCTCCGCCCAGACCGTGTAAACTCTGGAAAATACCTGCAATGGGTTTCAACGTCTTACGACGACGTGTGGGCGGCCAGTCCACTCATTGCGGATGATATTTACAAGGAGTGGGTCGTATTTGCAAAGAAGAACAATCTATTCATTCCGATTGAGTACGAGATGATGGTTGAAGGTGTCACCGAAGAAAACATTAGGGATTTATGCGACGTCGGAGAAATCCGTATAAATGTTGCTGAGGAAACCACTCGTGGCCGAGCCATGACCGCTCCGGAACCTATTACCCTGCATTCTATTTCGGAAGAGCCGAAGAAATCGACCCCTGCTTCTCATGTTCGACGAACTAGCGACACGTTCAAGTTTACAACTCACGGCAAAGAGACCTTGAAAAGAACCAAGACAAAACGAACCGTTGAATACTCTGCTTTCCCTGATCTCAACAGGTACGGGGACTCTCAGATGGAATACGAACTTGGAAGGATGTTTCGAAACGATTAAATTTTATTTAGCCTCAAATAAAATGAACGAAACGGAAGTTGATAAAAAAGATAACGTTGCTTATTTTTTTCTTTCATCTCTGAGTCACGAGCTTAGAACTCCGCTTAACGGAGTCGTTGGTTATACTCAACTCCTTAGTCAAACCGATGTATCTCCTATACAAAAAACATATCTCCTTTCGATGAACAAATGTTGTATCCAGCTTATGGGGATAATTAACGACATTCTCGATTATTCTAGATTAACACTGGATAAAATGAGAGTTCGTAACGAATGTTTTTCTATAAAAGAGATAATTGATACTGTAATGAATACTATGGATTGTCGGATAAAAGAAAAGAAGCAAAAAAGTCGATGCGTAATTAGTAGAAATCTTCCCACGCATATAGTTTCAGATAAACAAAAACTTATCCAAGTGTTAGTTAACCTAGTTTCCAACGCGAATAAATTTACCAACATAGGAGGATTCATATCGATACACGTGTCTCCCAAAGAATCTAACGTTATTTCATTCACGGTAAAGGACAACGGAATCGGTATTTCTAAAGAAGATCAAGAAAAATTGTTTGACGCGTTTTACCAGGTTGACCAGGCTATAGTCGGAGAGAATGGTTCTGGCTTGGGACTGGCGATTTCACAGAAGTTGGTAGCCCTTCTCGGAGGAGAATTACAAGTAGAAAGCTCTCCGGGAAAGGGTTCGTCATTCTTTTTCACCATAACATGCGAATCACGTGACGAGTTCGGAAAGAAAGCACAAAAACACGTCAAAGGTCTACGAGACAAGTATGTTCTCGTAGTGGATGATAACCCAGATAATAGAATAATTTTGAATGAGATGTTATTTGGGTGGAAAATGCGTCCCGTAATTTGTGCATCCGCCAAAGAGGCTCTTAGTATGATAAGTAGATACGATTTTGCTATAGGTTTAATAGATATTTGTATGCCTGGTATGACGGGTACAGATTTAGCTAAGCAAATTAAGGAAAATAATCCAACGTTACCTCTTATCGCCTTATCGTCTCTAGACGGTATCGTAGACTCTGTTAATTTTGACCAGGTGCTTAATAAGCCTGTTCATCATGTCCAACTTCTTCTTGCGATGGAGAAGATCATTGGTGGAAGTCTAAAGTCTATCTATATAGATGAAGATTCCAATTCGGAACTAGTAGGCCGAACCAGTACAAATATCAGAATATTAATTGTTGACGACATTGAGGATAATGTAGAAGTGTTGAAGCATATGTTGAGAATAATGGAGTATACCAACGTTGACGACGCGAGGAATGGCGAAGAGGCAATAGAAATGATCGACAGCGCGTACGAACAAAAGACACCATACGATATTATATTTCTGGATCTGAGAATGCCTGGGATGGATGGTTTCGAGGTTATAAAATATATTAATAAAAAGAACTGTAAAAAACCTAAGATTGCCGTTGTTACAGCATCTGTATTGGATAGTGACCGTGATAAGTGTAAAGAACTCGGGATCAAATTCTTTATTCTGAAACCGATCGATATTGCCCAGATACGTGGTATTATTACGTGTATATAGGTTTTTACGTTTGTGAAAAATGTAAAAAACAACGTTAAAAGAGCTATCAACGACGATAAAAAATCAACAACAAAATAATAGTAAGAACTAAGGTGCCAATGATACAGACAAATAATACTGTGTTAATGATTAGGTGTGTTTTTCCATATAATTGATATAGTGGTTTGTTATTCTGTGCGTCAGGATATAATTCATAAAAATACCGATCGTGTAGTTTTCTCCCCCCGTTAAAGTGTATAACTTTTGGTTTAGTCCCATATTGTTTCCTAGTCATCTGTCCGTTTTGAACATCAACTTCGGACGGGTCTACTTCTGCCATACTGATAAACATCTCCGATTTAGAGTCTATGATACACAAATCTTTGTGCTTCACCCAGATTTCCCCCCAATACATTTGGTCATCCTTGGCCGATTCAAATGGATTTTTCTTCAAAACTTGTTTTAACGCATCTACGCGACCGATAAGGGCTCCAGAACATAGATACTTGTGCGCTGATGACGTATCTGTCACATTTCCTCCTTCCCCGACACAATTTATATCTCTGTTACATAATAGTTCTGCTGAGATAACGATTGGGTAATTAAATTTGTGATAAGTATTTAATAATTCTTGTTTGTTTTTAGCCGTTAAGATCACATCATAGGCGTCTATCATCATCACCACATCATGATTGGGAAGATTACTCAAGAATTTTTGTAACGATTCCATCTTTACGCCAAATCCATGACCCCACGACTGGAATTTCTTGTTTAACATACTCTTTATTTCAATATTGGTATTACTTTGCTCTGCAGAATATAAAAGAAACTCTAAACCAGGGTCGTTTTTTGTCGCCACAGTTATTACGTGTAGAGACATTTTATTAATTCGGCCTAAAAAATTATAAATACCAATAAATGAGCAATCTCGAAAACTTTTCTGAACACCTTAGACCAAGGGCAGAATACATCTGGTTAGACGCGAACGGAACTTTCCGTTCCAAGACGCGAACTTTGGTAAATTCTTACACTGCTGGTTACGGACCGTCACAATTACCTGAATGGACCTATGACGGGTCCAGTACCGGCCAAGCGGAAGGCAAGAATTCCGAAGTAGTACTAGTCCCGGTACGAGTATGTAAAGATCCTTTTCGTCCAACAAAACTTGGACAAAATATTCTGGTATGGTGTGACATAATTCTACCCGGAAATGATACTGTGAACTCTACACGACGCAGGGCCGTAGATATATGTACACAACACCCGTACAAAGAACCGTGGTTCGCGTTCGAACAGGAGTACACCCTTATGCACGTGTCGAACTCGGTACCGTACGCAATGCAACAACTGGCAGAAAGTAATAATTTGTGCGAGCCCGACTGTGATCTTTCTGAGCAAGGACCTTTCTATTGCGGAATCGGCTGTTTAAACGCATTTGGTCGCGAAATCGCAGAGGAACACTATACAGCTTGTCTGTACGCGGGGCTCGATATTTCAGGGATCAACGCCGAAGTAGCACCGGGACAATGGGAATTTCAAATCGGGCATGCTATTGGAGTCGATGTTGGAGATCAGCTTATGATAGCACGATACATTCTAGATAGAATTTGTGAGAAACATAATGTTATCCCCAGTCTCGATCCGAAACCTGTCGAGGGTTGGAATGGTGCCGGGTGTCACACCAATTTCAGTACCCGTGAAATGAGAAGCGCAGGTGGTTTCGAGAAGATTCTTGAAGCGATGGTCAAACTTGAGGAGAAACATTTCGACCATATTAACGTATACGGAGAAGGGAACGAACGTCGTCTTACTGGAGACTGTGAAACAGCTCCTATGGACAAGTTTTCATGGGGAGTGGCAGATAGGACAGCAAGTATCCGTATCCCTCTTGTATCCCAGCAAAAAGGTTGTGGGTATATTGAGGACAGACGCCCTGCATCGAATGTTGATCCGTACATCCCGATAGCGTTGCTTATGGATACGATATATGGCGAGTAATGTTAAAGGTGTTTAAACTTTAACATTTGTTGTATTTTTCCAACTCCTGGTTTACAGTATAATCTGTTCCTAAAAAGTGTAACATGGTTTCTACACTATCAATGAGAGTACCTACCTTCACTTCGAAAATCCATTCGTGATTAAGATACGGTTTGCGTTCACTTTTATATCTTTCGAGAATAGCACTTTCAATTAGGGAATTTTGGTTTGTATAGACAAGATATTCCAATTGTAGAGACGGTACGCTCGTACGGTGTTGCTGGAGGCGTACGTTTACGTCTACATCATCTATACCTATTTTGTACTTTTGAGAAGTAGAATCGCTATCTGAAATAATGTATAGAATCGGTCCTTTTTCAAACTTATGGTAAGAACGTCTCTGTAATATGGTTTTGTGTTTCTTTTGTATTTTCTTAACCTTTTCGCGTTCTTTTTGCAACAGATTTTGAAGACTAATAATCTGTTGATTTGTCTTTTCTTGTCCTACGACAACCTGTCCGGTCACTGCTAATTCTCGGACCCAACGACTTACTTGAAGGGCAAAGGAGGGAGAGATCCATTGGGCGAGTTGTACGGCTAGATCGGGGTGAATCCAGGAACCTTGGGAAAATTTTGAAGTATTTCCCTTTTTAACTTCTATCAATTGTGATGTGGGAATTCCCACATCACTTTCTAGAACTTGAACTATGTTTTTGGTTGATTCAAGACGTTTCCATTCCCTGAATTGTTTCCCTCCAGCTTTACACAACTGCGTAGCGTTGATAAAGCCGTCCTCTTGCCGAGCCGATACGGCGAAGCAGTTCAACTCTAACTTGGTACATTTTTCACTGGGTGGGATTAGTAATTTTTTCTCTTCAGTCTCTTGTTTCTCTTCCCGCTGTTGTAAAAATTCATTAATCTTCTGTAATAACGGCTTCTTTTTCGTATTTTGTGTGATACCTTTAATTCCAAGCTTTCTGGCAATTTTGAACATCTGTGGACGATTATAGTGATGATCCTCGACGTGTTCTAAATTTTCCAATATATCGTCGAGTGTATCCTCGAAATCTACAGGTTTTACGTGATTAGACTCCTTTTCTTTGTCTACCTTCTTCTGACAGTCTCCACAAGTAGAGAATTCTTCTTGGAGACTAAAACCGCATCCCCCCAGACATATGCGAGGGTCTGCCAAGCGTTTGAAATGTTCTACAATGTTGTGAACCATCCTTGGTTTAGTGTCACTGGCTTTTCTCCCTATTTTAAAGTGAGATATAACATATGCTAGTTTAGCTTTGGGAATATTACTAACAAATTGATGTAATTTATGAAAGTTAGTTTTCAAGGTTTCAATATCCTTGATATATTTATCTATATTTTTATCTCTTTTCGAGTTTATTATAGCTATACATGCCTTACATTTACCTTTATTTATGTAGTACTGTGTGTCTGGTTTATTTTCATGACATGACGGGCATACCTTATAGCTGGTTATTTCCCCATCTATCCCGTAAACAATATTAGGGTTCTCCTTAAAATCTTCAAGAGTTATTTTACCAGATGCGACCTGTCTTTTCCCTAGGTTGATAAGGTTTCGACATTTGTTACATATCATTTTTATAGCTGTTTTGCTTCGAGAGAACTCGTCTATACTAGAAAAGTCTTGGCAGAAACCATTACAGTAACGTACACCATCCGGTGCGTATTTATTTCTGGATTTAAGCTCTTCTCTCTCAAGGGTTTTATTTAAGTACGTTCGATACATTTATATATTCCAATGTTTTTATGTTTAAACCGCATTTAAAACGTCATTTTGTCTAACCAAAATGAGTTATAGTGATTACAGCGATTATAGTCGTAGTGCACGTAGTGGGCGTAGTGGTTACGCCGATAGCCCTTCTCAAACAGTTAGAATCAAAGAACTTAATTTAGACTTGATTTCTCCCAATGATAAAACTTATATGAAACCTGATCAAGGTGGACATAAATTAGTAGTGATTGGTAAACCAGGTACGGGCAAAACGGTGCTTATTGCCTCTCTCCTTTACGGGAAAAAGCATCTCATCCCGGTAGGAGTAGTTTTCAGTGGTACAGAGGACAGTAACGGTTTTTATCGTAAGATGTTCCCAAGCACCTTCGTTTTCAACAAGTATGACCCTGAACAGTTGAAGAAGTTCAAGACTCGTCAAAAAATTGCGAAGCAACACCTTGAAAATCCATGGGCACTGTGTTTATTAGATGACTGTACCGATAATCCAGCCATTTTTCGTACAC
>Ga0307377_10007419_pt1 | contig 11326 bp, 15 predicted proteins | sample TR3MG_FD_202535 | JGI IMG/M metagenome (GOLD analysis project Ga0307377, IMG submission 202535) | Soil microbial communities from Risofladan, Vaasa, Finland - TR-3 | ecosystem: Environmental > Terrestrial > Soil > Coastal area > Acid sulfate soil | place: Finland: Risofladan, Vaasa | collected... | reverse complement strand
TATATTTAAACGAGTCAGATTACGTTGAGCTCTTGGCGTATCATACAGGGAATACTTCAAGGACAATTTATGGAGATTATACAGGCGCTTATACGTACTTTACGATAGCAGCTACAGATATTTTAAATTAATAATATTTTTTTTTATTAAAACATTCAGAGTGGGAATTTGATTTCTGAAACTGAGGAATCTAAAAAGCTAGATGGAATTAAAAATTAAAAATCGTAATCAAGAGAAAATGTTCGACCGATCCACTCTTGAAGATTTTCAGTAGGTCCTATTTTTCCGTCAGAAATGTTAAGTTTTCGATAATCTTTCATTATTTCGGAAAAATCAGTGACTTTAATTAAAGCCCCATCTGAAATCTTTAATTCGATAACCGTTTTAAAAGATAGAGGGCTTTGGAATCCCATGTGAACGTACATGGAGTCTATGAAGTCCTTAGCAATTAAAATTTTACCTGTGAATTGAGTTTTAAACTTTAAACTTTTGTAGGTAAGATGGAGTAATCCTTCTTTTTTAGTCTCTGGATTTACGCCATTGATTAGGGGAGGTTTTTTCTTCAGATCTTTAACAGTCACAGTCATTTCCTGTACAAGTAAATGATTCTCGGCGATCATATAAGTCATTATAAAACCACGCCAATTTGCTGTATGTGGAGAAATTGGTTCTAAACCATAATCGAAGGGTGATGGTAATCCTTCGCCTTTAAGTCCCACTATGGAATACGAGCTTTTGTTATAAATTAAATTATCTGGTACTTGTCCCGTCATTTTTATGATCAGAAAGTAATAATTTTATTTTCTTAAATTACTCATATCTTCAAAAATCTTTAAGCTTATTGAAAAGAAAGATGGAAATTAAATTTGAGTTATATTATCTTTTGAAATCACTTAAACTATGGAAAATATAAGAGCTGAGATAAAAAGGGAAGCCGACTAATTTCTTTTTAATTTCAAGCTGAAATCGAGACATGATAAATGACCAGAAAATATCAAAATCATTGAAAAAAAGTAAATCGATTGAAGGTAATCATAAATTAAAAAAAAAAAGGTTTTGGTGTAATTTTTATGGCGCATGTTTTATTCTGGGGCTGCTAATCCTATTAGTGGCATGCCTTCCACGAGATCATAAGCAATATGTATCTCATATTTAAATCCATCAATAGATTCCGCTAACATTAATAATCGTTTCATTGCGAGGTCCATGGATTCCTTCACCTTTCCGGGTTGAATAGCACTAACCGTGATACTAAACGAGCCATCCTTTACTGCCCATATAGCAGAGCGTAAAATGGGTTTAGAAATTGTTTTATCATCGGGATATTTCTTCATTGCCTCTAGATATATTTTTCCAACTTTACTTGATGCCCCATGGGGCCACCAATGTTGAGTTACTATTAACACTTCATTTTTCACCTATAATTAGTTTTTAACCTCAAATTTCAGAGGTGATAAAGAAGATTATTTTCTTATATTTAACTTTTATAATTTTGTATAAAAAAAAAATTCCAATATTTTTTTCCTCCTTTATGGCCTTTATTGCATTTCAATCCCGATTTAATACAAATAGGCTTGAATTTATGTAAAAGGAATTTTATAAATCATTAATTCTGGTGGTTTTATTATTATGAGGTTAAAATTAGAAAACTATCAATAAAATAAATAGAGAACATATTAAAGCGCTATCTTATAAGTTTAATTACAAATTATATTATTGGTGATAATGATAAAGAAAAAAAGTATTGAGCAGGAATTAAAAATTAAGAGCTCTCCTCACGAGATCTACGAGGTTTTTATGGATTCAAAGAAGCATTCTAAATTAACCGAGAGTAAGGCTAAGGTAAGTCGTGTAGTTGGAGGGAGTTTTTCAATATTCGAAGGTTCCTTAAGTGGGAAAAATGTAGAATTAATCCAAGATAAAAAAATAGTCCAAACATGGCGTGGTGATGGCGAGAATTGGCCGAAAGGGTATTATTCAACTATTACTCTTATCCTTGAACCTGTCGATCAGGGGACTTTAATAACATTTACGCATGTAGACATTCCTGAAGCCTCCTATGAATCGGTGAAAGAAGGATGGGACACTTATTATTGGGAACCACTTAAAGAAATGTTAGAAAAATAGATATTTTCACAGAAATCTGTCCATGAGGTATTTCTTTGCCTTTATATTAGTAATACTAAAATCTAAAGTATCAATGATATGCTGAGCTTGGTCATTAGCGATTTCTCTTGCTTCCTTTTCGTCCTTAGCGCTTATTTTGAATTTTCTATATGGAAAAATGTGGAATTTTACTGTAACATCATAATCTGGCAACCTGATTCCCTCTAATTATTTTAATATTATCGTAAAGGTTTTACTATACTTTAAGAAATCTTATGTTATAAAGCTAAATTATCTACCAGACAATTCTTCAAATTTATGAGTCTAAGGAAAAACAATAAAAAATAACATATGTTAGATTTCTCAATGAAGTATAGTTAAAAATTAAACGGAGCAAGAATGATGAGTGATAATATTAAAGTTAGACTTAAAAAGTTGGAAGCTATGCGTGCAGTGTTTTTTCATTCCCTCTCAAATACCCCGGAAGAAGATGCTTGGAATAGAGCAGAATCCTGGGCTAAAGAAAAAGGATTATTGCAAGTTGACTCTAGCATTCGGATTTTTGGTAGGAATATTTATCCAACGGAAAACCCTGAGCCACATGGATATGGGATTTATATAACAATTCCACCCAATTCTAAAGTAGAGAGTGAAGTATCAGTCCTTTCAATACCGGGAGGGCTTTATGCGGTGGCTAAATGCAACGGAGTGGAGGAAATGAGTATTATATGGCCAGAATTATGGAAATGGGTTGAAAATAGCGAATATCAGTATATAGGTGAAACGAAAGGAGAATACGGATTTGAATTAGGGTTTGAGGAATACATAAATTGGTATTCTATTTTAGTTGACAAAAGCGAAAGCAAGATGTTATTCGATCTTATGCTTCAGTTAAAAGAAAAATAGTTTCTTTTTCCAAATAAAATCAATTTATGAATGAATATTTTAACTATGTAAATTTAAAAAAAAAGATGAAAATAATTTAACTTTTTACCCCTAAGTAAAATAGTAAAGCGCTTATAATCATTGCAGATCTTATAAATATTAAACTAATACCAGGATCAAATAAACCGTCTAAAATTCCACCTGCTATATATAAAAAAGCTCCTAGGGACAAATAATAAAATCTTCTTCTGATGTCACCAGTTCCCTGTATGCCTTTTCTTAAAAAACCAAATCCGTCAAGAACGAGGATGGATAACAGAAAGATAAGAGCTAAGATCGAAACCATTGAATCAAAATTAAGGCTGTCATTAATTAGATCTTCTCCAGGAATAGCGGGATATGTGTAGATTAAAGCACTAGATGGGTCTAAGAATAATAGGACATCGAAAATAATGCCTAAGATTAAATAAATTACAAAAATTGACCACTTTTTTTTGGGAATAATCAATTCGGCTCCAAAAAACATGCCAAATATAGCAACCCCAGGAAACCACATCCAATTAATTAGACCAATAAATCCTAAAGAATTATCAATATTTGTTTGAGTTATGAGGACTGTTACGAAGTCCAAGAAATCTCCTGTAAAAATAAGACCAGCGAAAAAGTAAGTTAACCCGAGATATAATAGAGGATTTGAATGTGTTTTTCTTGCTTTATAAATCGCAAATAATCCGAAAAGGAGAGAGAAGAGAAAAACACCAGAGGCAGTAAGCCCATTTAACCAACCTATAGGAGTGAGTGTTATAAGAATTCACATTTTAACATATTTTATTTTTTTATAACTAACACAAAAATAATATTGTATAATAATTTCAATAAACATTAATATAAACTTTTCTCAATTAAATGATATTTGAATTTTTCAATTTAAATTCTGGGGGACTTGTATTAAAAATTAAAAGAAGTGTTAATAAAAAGAGGAGTATTTTGTTATAGATATGTTACAAGCAGCTGAAACATTCAAAGAAACAATGAAAGTATTAAAACCTAAATTAGGGGAAAGGAAGACGGATTACGTTGGAAAATTTCTTATAGGAACAGTAAAAGGAGATATTCACGACATTGGAAAGAATTTGGTTTCAATAATGCTTGAGGGAGCGAGATTTGAAGTTATAGATTTAGGAATAAGACGTATCAGCGGATCAATTCATAAAGGCAATTAATAAGTATGAGCCGCAGATTGTAGGTTTATCAGCTTTACTTACTACAACAATGCTGGAAATGGAAGAAATTATTAAAGCGATCGGAGAAGCAAATCTTCGCAATAAAGTTAAAATAATGGTAGGGGGAGCACCGGTGTCTGAACGCTATGCTTCTTCAATTGGTGCGGATTCTTATTCCAATAATGCTTCAGAAGCGATTGAAAAGGCTATTGGATTGCTGAAATGAAAAAAAACACTTTAGTCAAAAAAAAAATTGTTAAAATTTCGTTTTTTAACCTTTTTTATTACAGAAATTTGTTTCCTAGAGCTTCTTAAGGTTTTTGAAATTAAGATATATACTAATTTTTTCCCTCAATTCATAGGACAAAAAGGATAATGAATTATTAGTATTTCTGAACTTGCCTTTTCCATTAATTAGCATTGAAAAAATGTAAAACGGGTTAATCATTTAGAAAAGATTTAAATATGAAAATTATTATGTCTAGTTTTGTATTATTTTTTACAAAAAAGGCGTATTTAAAAGAAACATTACCACAGGGAAAGTTTGATAAAAATAATACACATTTAACAAAGATGATTAAGGAAATTAAAGAGTTTTAATTAAGATAATATGCTTGACGCAATTTTTAAGATCGTCATTTTTGGTGATACGGGTTGTGGAAAAACAACATTAACAAAAAGATTTAAAACAGATTTATTCAAATCAGATTCTCAGATGACTATCGGAGTTGACTTTGAAACTATAACCTTCGAGGTTGATGGAAAAAAGGTAAAGTTAATGATCTGGGATTATGGTGGTGAGGAAAGATTTCGATTCATCTTACCTGAATATGTAGCTGGTGCTATAGGAGGGATATTAATGTATGATATTACAAATTATCCATCTCTTGCTCACATTGACTATTGGTTATCCGTTATAAATGGTAAAAATGAACAAATTCCACTAGTTTTACTTGGCGGTAAAGCAGATTTAGAAATAATTCGAGAAATTCCTTTTAAAGAAGGAAAAAAAATTGCTAAAGCAAAGGGTTTTAGCGGTTTCACAGAATGCTCTAGCAAGACGGGTGAGAATGTCGAAAAATCATTTAAAAAATTAACAAGAATGATGTTAAGTAGATATTGATTTATGTCTGCTATTATCTATACGACAAGAAAGATTTAAATTCTCTTTCGTTAACTTTTATAATACATTCCTTTCCATGCGGGGTTATGCTTAGAATTGCGCTATCGATTACATCGATTGGGATTCCTTCTTTTGGCAAGACTTCATAAAACCAGTCACAAATAGCGCTATAATATGTTTCAACGGCGTCCCCATCTAAATCAGGCGTGAATGTCTTACTTTTCAAATCTATTATAATTTTTACTTCAGGTGTATAATGCTCAAAAGGATCTAGTAAATATCTACCATTTTGGCTAGAAATAGAGGTTCTTACAATGTCGTTAACTATGGATTTTAATCGGTTTAGCTTCATATAAATAAAAAAAGAATTTAAAAGTTATTTAATTTTATATTGACTTTTTAAGAAATTGGTAATGTATTCTTTGACTTTATTTCGGTCCGGTAAACTTGCTACCATGCCGTATATAGCAGCGTCCCCCTCTGAAGACGCTTCGGGATGCTCCTTAATTTCTTTAACAGCTTCCTTAAGATCCTTCAAGAATGTATCTACAATTCTAGCGTGGTGAGGATTAACCATCATATGTAAAGCGTTTGGGAATTGAATTCTGTCTAAATGCCACCCTTTCTTATCCATAATATCTCCTAAATTATAGATATCTACAGAGTCGGATGTAAAGGAGAAAACGCTCATCACAGGGTCTCCAATAATATAGAGTTCAGGGATTTGATTTATTCCATCAATTAATTCTTTGGTAGCCTGCATGACGATTTTAGCCAAGTGTAAATAACCATCGTTTCCTAAAGCCTTCATTGAAGCCCACGCAGCAGCAATTGGCCCACCAGGCCGAGTACCTCTCATAGAAGGGGATATATAAATGCCACCTGACCAGTCCGTATAAACTGAAAATTGATGTTTCCAAACTCTTTCTCTGCGATATAATATTGTAGAAGCACCTTTTGCTCCATATCCATATTTGTGGACATCTGCCGAAAGAGAGGTTACTCCCGGTACTGAGAAATCAAAATCAGGAACATTATTACCGAGTTTCTTAACAAAGGGAAGCATGAACCCTCCAAGACACGCATCAACATGCATTCCAATACCTCGTTCGTGAGCAATAGATGCGAGCTCTGAGATGGGATCCACTACGCCTCTTGGAAAATCACACGCAGAACCAACCATTAGAATAGTATCCTTGGTTAGTGCGTTTTCCATAGCTTTTACATCTGCCCGATGGGTTTCTTTATCCACGGGTACTTTAACAATTTTTACTCCAAAATAATCTGCTGCTTTGTCAAAGGATGGATGTGCTGAACTGGGTACAACCATCTCAGGTTCTTTAATATGGGGGAATTTTTCCCGTGCCCAATCTCTATACATTTTTACTGCCATTAAAAGACTTTCTGTTCCACCCGATGTCATACTTCCACAACACCGATTATCTCCTCCAAATAAGTCAACTGCCATGGAAATCACTTCCGTTTCAAATTGTTTTAAACTGGGAAAAGCCATGGGACTAAGAGCGTTCTTTGAAAAAAACATAGTAAAGGCTTTTTTAAGCATTTCTGTATGTTTTTCTGAAGCGTGATATACGAGGCTCCAAACCTTTCCATCCTTCCAATTTATGTCGTCCTCCCGTATTTCTTCCATTTTTTTGAGAAGTTTTCCTTCTGGGATTCCTTTTTCTGGTAATACTACTTTAGGTCTAGCCATTTTTTTCACTAAATAAAATTTGATAATTGAATACCTAAATTAATTGTCACATATTAAATAAACTTGAAATCATTAATATGAGATAAAACGCTATAAAATAAGACCTTTATACTATTAATGTAATACCTTAGAAGTAGATTTAAGTTTAATTAACCCCAATTGATATTCCGAACACATTTTGTAATTAGGAAAATCACAAATTTCTTTAGCTTTTGGAAGATGGCACGACCGAGTAAATGGGCACGATAATAATGATTCCTCCATTAGCTCAAATTCCTTGTTCATTTTATACCTCCTCAAATGAAAAGAGTATACTTTCTTTTCAGATAGTACGTATTAATCGAAAATTATTAAATTTAACTATTATAATCTCTAAATTCCTCAAATTATTGTTAATTTGTATAACGATTTGTTTATACAAATAAGAAGAGCTGTGAAGTCTTTAATGTATTGATGTTCTTCGCTATTTCTTCATATCAAGAAAACCGCCGGATCTCATCAATTTGCACGGTTTTAAATATTTTCTCCCCGTTAATTCTGCGAACTCGTCCAATTTTACAACGAGTTGTTTGTAGTTCTTTTTACCCATAGAAAAGGGACCAGGTGAACGATAACCGGTTGATACAGCTTTATCAATTATTTTATAATTACTAACACAGCCTTCTTCTATCATCCTACAGCCTTCATTTAATTGGATTGCTATTAGGAGTTCGATATCGACCAGGCCTGCTGTTTTTGAGCGATCTATACTAGGTTCCTTATTTTGAGACCAATCATAGAAGCCCCGACCGGTCTTTTGTCCAAGGTTGTTTTCATTAATAAGTTTCGTAAACAACTTGTGAGGGGCAAAGTCTGGGGACAGAGTTTCTTCAAAGTATTTCATCGCGTTAAAAACCGTGTCTATTCCTATATAATCACATAAGCAAAAAATACCCATAGGCATAAAATCGATTACATCAGCATCGAGTTGCTCAAAGGGGATATTTCTAGCGATAGCTTGTTCAATAAGCCAAGTTATATATATTTCAATAGTGCCTACGATTCTATTTGCGATGAACCCAGGAGATTCTCTTTGAAGTTCAATAAGTAATCTTTTTCCCTCTAAACTTGGTAACTTATGGCCAACTTCTGTCGCAATTTTTAGAGTATCTTCTGAAGTTTTTTCTCCTTTCGTGATTTCGATTAATTTATTTTCGAGTGGTGCAAAAAAATGCATTCCGATGACCTTTTCAGAGCGCCCCGAAGCTTTTCCAATTTCTGTAATACTCATTGTTGATGTATTAGTAGCGAATATTGTATGTTCGGGACAATATTGCCCTAATTTTCTAAAAACCTCTTTTTTAATGTTCATAACTTCAGGAACAGCTTCAATAACAAAATCTACATTTTCAACAGCATTTTGTAAGTTTACTTCTTTTACTAACCTTTTTACGAGGATTTCAGTTGTAATTTTATCTTCTAATTGCCCTTCTTTTTCAAGAACTTTTAAACCAGTCCTGGGATCGTTGACAATTCTATCCACGGCCTTATTGATTAATTCTATGCTAAGATCGTTAAGGATCACCTTGCTAAAACCAGCCATCAGCGCTACTTGGGCGATTGCGTGGCCTTGTATTCCTGTCCCTATTATTGTAATGTTTTTTACATAAGAAATATCTTGCATTTGAATCCAACTATTAATTGGTATTTATAGTTTAAGAGAATTCACTGTTTTTTAAATTATTCGCTCTCTTTCTTAATCTCAAATGCATAAAATGAAAAATCAATGACTCTCGTAATTTTACCTTATTAACAGCATAAGGCTCAACTAATTATATTGCGATTTCCTATTAAAATATTAAAAAGGATTTTAAAACACTTGATTTATAGATTTTATACAAATTTACTCTCAAATTGAGCATAACGATAAAAGAAGGATGAAATGTGTCACTAAAAGAAAAAAATAGCGACAGTAGCGTGCGAAAGTTAGAACTTAAGAATCAGACGGTTTTTTTCAAATCGGCAGAATACATGTCTGAATTAGAGGATGAATCTATCGATGTAGTAATAACTTCTCCTCCTTACAATCGTGGAAAAACATATTCTTCGGATTTTGGTGAGTTTCATAATGATAAGATGGTTGATGCTGAATATTACGCCTTCTTAACTACCATTTGGTCTGAATGTTATAGAGTAGCAAAAAGAAGTGCATTATTCTTTCTGAATATTGGTGATTCTGCGGGAGATCAAGGGAAATCTGAAAAAGTCGCTAAATCTGCTGAAAACGCATCCTGGAAGCGAATTCAAGATATTATATGGGTTAAATCGTTTCTTGGGAAAGGACACTACACTCCATCAGGAGGAAATCAACGGTTAAATAATCTCTGGGAACATATTTTCCTCTTCGCAAGAAATACTAAAGAGTATAAAATTGACTCAAAAGCGATAGGGATGCCGTACACAGATAAATCCAACATTGGGAGATATTCTGACACAGATTTAAGAGATCCTGGCAATGTGTGGTTGATTCCCTACGTAAAAACAACAGGAGCAACTATTAAAAAAGGTCACGAAGCTCCATTTCCAATAGGGCTCCCGTATAAATGTATTAAAATGGTTCCAAATGCAAAAACAGTCTTAGATCCCTTTGGGGGGACTTGTTCAACATTAGCTGCGAGTTTGAAATTAGGTATAAGAGGTTACGCTTACGAAAAATATCCTCGCGTCGAAGTTATTAAATCAAGAATTCTCGAAGGAGAAGATTATTACGAGAGTGAAGAAAACCTAATACCTCATTTAGAATTATCTCTAAAATTGTTAAGCGAAATGTATTCAAAAATGTCTTTAAACATTCCATTAATAAAGACTAAAGTTACTTTCACGAGTTTTCAAATCTTAAACGAGGTTTTAAACAAATTACATATTAATAATTCCTTTAAATTAAGCTTAGAAAAAAGGATAGCAAATTATAAATTTTATGTAGAAAAAAATAATCCGCAAAAAAGTAAGTATCACCAAAAAAAACTAAACCTTGGTTCATAATTCTCCTTGAATAATGTTTAAAAATTTTTAGCTCTAATCCAAAGCATTATAAAAAATATTGATAATTAAAAAAAAATATTAAGACCTAAAACCTATGCTTAATTAAACGAGTTTTATCAAAAATTAAGGATTCGACTAAATATGGCAGGACTTACATATACTCCAGCTGAATTTAACACAATAATTACTATGTTAGGGTGTTTATGTGCTACAGTACAAGCAGCAACTGGAGCATACGCAGGCTATAAGAAGAAAAATATATCGCTATTAAAAACAAATGATGTATTATTTAGGGCTCATAGGGCTTTTGGTGGATTTGCGACAACTTTATACTTTCTAGGTTTGTTTGCTGGACTTGTGGGCTTTATTGGAGCTATATTTTTCGGAGAACCCCCTTTTGAAATACTTGATTTTAGTTTCAACTTTCATGTGTGGCCTAGCTTTGCAATTGCTGTCATAGTTATCTTGAAAACTTACTTATCATATTTCAGAAAACCTCTAATCTACAAATATAATAAATGGTTAGGAATTGCTACTTTTATCGCGTGGTCTTATAATTGGATTAGTTCTTCTTTTTCCTATTATTTAAGAACATTGCCATCAAACCCACAACATCCTCCTCCTACTTACTTACTACCGTTTGAATTGTTATGGTTTCAAATTATTCTCCCTTTTATTATAGGAGGGGTAATAGGTTTCGTTATATTAAGAGCTGCGGATAAAAAAGAAAGGTAAATGCAGAGGACATTAATAAAGTCACAAGATGCATAAGATTGGGTAATTGTTAGTCTATTCGGCAAATATTCGCTCGTTTATATAGGGGAGGAATTTTTACATTATAAGAAAAACTTTTTTATAATAAGCTGTAGTCTTTTAATGTAAAAGCATAAGAGGTGTGTTTAATACCGAGATTAGTACATTTTGAAATGAATGTAAAGGATGTTCATAAGACAATATCTTTTTATGAAGATGTATTTGGTTGGAGGTTTCAAAAATGGGATGGTCCTATGGATTATTGGCTTATAATGACTGGTGACGAAAACGAACCAGGAATCGATGGGGGGTTAGGTTACGCAGAAGAAGGCTTCCCAAAAGTGGTAAACACTATTGATGTTGATGATATTGATAATGTAATTAAGAAAATTGAAATTAATGGCGGTGAAATAGTGAGACCAAAACACGCAGTGCCTAGTGTGGGCTGGTTAGCTTACTTTAAAGATTCTGAGGGTGTAATGTCGGGAATTATGCAAAATG
>Ga0307377_10007418_pt1 | contig 11326 bp, 16 predicted proteins | sample TR3MG_FD_202535 | JGI IMG/M metagenome (GOLD analysis project Ga0307377, IMG submission 202535) | Soil microbial communities from Risofladan, Vaasa, Finland - TR-3 | ecosystem: Environmental > Terrestrial > Soil > Coastal area > Acid sulfate soil | place: Finland: Risofladan, Vaasa | collected... | reverse complement strand
TGAATATGGTGATTCAGAAAAAATTATTCAGGCAGCTTCAGAAGAAGAACCAGATGAATTAAAAGTAGGAGATCGCCGTAATTATCTTAATAATCGAGGTGAAAATGTAGAAATTATGATTACAGGCACAGACGATTATGGTGGATATTATGCTAAAACTCAAAGAGGTGGTATGTTTAAAATTCCTCAACGTAAAATGCAATTTATTGGTGAACCTATAAAAGGAGAGGGATTCAAAACAAAATCTGAAGGTAATAGTATAATCACAAAATTAGACAAAAAGGTTGATTTAGAAAATATCCCCGCAGATGAAGTATAAGACTTATTCTTAGTCCTTTTTAAAAACAATTACACATATCTTTTATATAATAATAAAACCAAATCATGGATATAAAAATGAAATGGGACCTTAACGATATTGTTTTGATTCCAAGTGAAAAAAGTTATGTTAATAGCAGAAGTTCTTGTAGTTGTAAATATAATAAAACTATGTTGCCATTAATGGCATCTCCGATGGACACAGTTGTTTCTACTGATAATTATTTAGAATATATTTCCAAAAAAATTATGCCATGTCTTCCTCGAGGAAATTATATATCAAGATATAGAGGAAAACATTTTCAATCTTATGGTCTTCAAGAAATAGAATATCAACTTAATTCTGAAGATAATAATATTAATTACTTTTATCATCATAAAAATGTATTAATAGATATTGCTAACGGCCATATGGCAAAATTATTACCTTTAATTAAAGAAATAAAAGAAAAATATCCACATATTATCCTAATGGTTGGAAATATTGCTAATCCAGAAACGTTTATAAATTTAGGGATGGCAGGTGCTGATTATGTAAGATGTTCAGTAGGAACTGGAGCAGGGTGTACAACAGCAGCGAATGTATCTATTAACTATCCATTGGGATCTTTAATTTCTGAATGTTATGAACTTAGAAAACAATATGACTTAAAAACTAAAATTGTTGCTGATGGTGGTATGAAAAATTATTCCGATATTATTAAAGCTCTTGCTATTGGTGCTGATTATGTTATGATAGGATCTTTATTTAATAAAGCCATAGAATCTGCAGGTTTCAATTATCTTTGGAAAATAAAGATAAATAATAATATAGCAAAAACTCTTTGGAAATGGGGATTTCCAGTTAAAAAGAAATATAGAGGTATGAGTACAAAAGCTGTACAAAGAAGTTGGGGAAAAAGTAAACTTGTAACTGCCGAAGGCATTACAAAATATCAGAAAATTGAGTATACATTGGGGCATTGGATAGAAAATTTTGAAGATTATTTAAAATCAGCAATGAGTTATTGTAACGCAACAACATTAGAAGATTTTATAGGAAAGGCAGAATATATTTTTATTACAGACGCATCACGAAAACGATTTGAAAAATAAAGGTTAACTATGGGGTTATTATTATACATAAACGGAATAACAGAAGATTATAAACCAAAAAATGTAATTTTTTCAGAAGATGAACTTGTTCACTTATTTAGTGAATATGAATACATTAAAACACACAGAGTTACATCTATGGTCAATACTTGGTGTATCTACGGCGATAATCCAAATTTTGAAGAAAACAATAAAATTGCATCTATATTATTATCTGAAAATGTAAACACATCAGCATTATTTGTTCATGATTCGGAATTAAACCCATCATGGAATGCTATAGATAATATTTTATATAATAATTATTCTAGTTTTTTAGCATCTATTAAAAATACTATTGGACAAATAGCAATTAATATTGTTGAGGAATATGAAGAAAGCGCACAATTTGAGCAATCTTCGGAAGTTCTTCCATATTTAGATACATTAGGAATAGATGGATCGACTAATAATAAAAAAGTATTATTTGGTTTTAATCCAAATTTACAAACACCTGAATTTTATAATAATGAACAATTTCATGTATTTTCTAAAAAAATATATAATTTTTTAGAAACTAATAAACCTATAACAGAACCATTTACAATATATACTGATAAAAAAGCAATTATTATTGTTGAAAGTGCATATATTAAAGATTTTTTATCAACTATATTAGAAGAATTTAAACGTAGTGAAGAATATGAAAAATGTAACTATATTTCAGAAATGATAAATGAATGGTCAACAGAAACTTCAGGGGATAATTCTAATGAACAATAATAGTAATCTTCTTTTAAATCAAATAATAGTAGATAACTCTATACAATCATTTAAAGAGATCATACCTCACTATGAATATAGTAATAATCCACAATCTCTTGTAAAAGATGCAACGGGTAATATATATTGGAGTGCCATTAATACAATAGATTTAAGTATAAATACAATAGTAAATAATATCTTTAGCGATACGGATATATATTATGATAATAAAAGAATTGGAATAGGAAGAAAACCTTTACATAATTATAAAATTGATCTTGCTATTCCACAAAATAACTTAATGACAGCCTTTCATATTGGCGACGGTTCATTTGGTTTTTCTTTTGGTAATGGAACGAATCAAGGATTTATTCCTGAAATAATAGGAATAGGTAGTGATGAAAATGATGCAGGTTTATATTTTGTAGGCATTGCCGGAAATGATAAACCCTCAGATATTCCTCTTATTGTTTTTGATGCTAGAAGTACTTATAATACCAGATTAATTAATCGTCCAATTGTAGGAATAACATCTGGGAATTATAATGAATATGATATACTATTAGATGCTAATGGAAATATAAAAATAACAGGTGATATTATAATTAACAATGAATCTTTATTAGAGATTATTAAAAAATTACAACAACAAATTAATGTATTACAAAATAAAATAACATGAAAAATAAAAAAATAAAGTTAAGCAATGTTATTAAATATCTTATTATTAGTATCAATAATAATCGCATTATTATTTCTAATTAGGCAATTACGTAAAAAGCCAATAGTAGAAAAAATTCCAGAGTGTTATTTTACTATCACAGATTTAAAATATAAAATAGAAGAATCGGTTAGAATTGCCAAATATAGAGTATATTCCCATAATACAAATAGATATTTTCGAGATTTTCCTATAGGGTTTAAATTCTTTTCAACTGAAAAATTTAGATCAAAAATAAAAATTACATATGTTGTTTCGGGTGACGATGAAGTTGAAATAATATATGATAGAATTGTTGAATTTGAAGATAATAAATCTGAACATATTTATTATATAAATGATGTTATAATAGGTTCTATAGATATAGAAATATACACTGATTCTCAATACGGTAAACCAAAAATTGAATTCGAGATATTACAAAATAATAAATGCCGTATAACAAAAGAGTATAAACTTTTAATAGATTTCCCTGAATAAATTTTCATAAATATTTTTTTTTGTCAAGTATTTTGATTATATTTGTATTATAATTAAATCTTTAAGACATGCAAAGAATAAATAAAATTCAGCCACAATTCCAAACAAAGATTGATCTCATTGTTAAAATTTTGTTAAAGAATTTTAAAAAATCCACTGGAATAAAACTTAAATCTAAACAAGAAAAAAATATACGTGGATATGTTGCAGATTCTACACGAGGCAAAGCTTTTTGGGATGGAAGATTTACAGTTCCCTATTGGGCCCTAAAAATGGGAGATGATTATTTTACATATTACGTAGCTCACGAATTATCACATCAAATATCCTATATTATTTTTGAAGGTGATGCTGGAGCAAATCATAAAAAGGAATTTTATAGTGTATTTAAAGATGTATGCCCACGTCAATTATATTTTTATGAACTTTCTTATAAAAAAACTGCACGCTCTTACGGAATAAAATAAGGAAAAGTTTTTATTTGTCAAATATTATTGTTATATTTGTAATAAAATAAAATATATGCATACAAAATATACAAAAACCTGTTTCATTGAATCCGATGAAACAAAACTTGAAAAAGCAAAATATCAAACGTATGAAGATGCTTTGAATGTTGCAGAGACTGTAAATCATTTACCTACACAGGTTCATCCGGCAGTTCCATTTAAATGTAACAAATGTAATGGGTTTCATCTTTATCTAAAAAAATAAAAACAATGGACATTCAACAATTAGAGACACAATATCTAAAAGCTAAAGTTGCATATTACGATGGTAACCCTCTTATGAGTGATGCAATTTTTGATATTATTGAAGAAGAACTTAGACAAGCCGGTTCAAAGGTTATTGAACAAGTAGGGGCCAAAAGAAAAGATTTTGACTTCCCCCATCCCACACCTTTAAAATCTCTTGCAAAATTGCAAACAGAATCTATTAATGGTGTCACAAACTATCAAGAAGAAGCTTTTGATAAGTGGCTCTATAAAAGAAAAAATGAAATAAATCATGCTTTTAAAGATTTAATTATCCAGGATATACACTATTCTCCAAAATTTGATGGTAGTAGTATTAATATAATATATCGTGATGGTAAACTTGAATCAGTTCTTACAAGAGGAGATGGAAAATTTGGAAAAGATGTTACTGATAGATTTCGTAAACATTTACTAGAAAAGTTTGAAGGTTCTGAAGGAGCAACCAATGTTATTGAAATTAGATGTGAGGCTGTTATGCGCAAATCAACATTTGAAAAAAAATATTCTGAAGAATTTGCCAACGCTAGAAACATTGTAGCTGGTATAATTGGAAAAGATGATTTTGATCTTGAAAAGGTTGCAGATATTACACTAGTTCCTCTTGCTTTTCTTATTGATGGAAAACATCAAAATATAGAACATTTAAATTGGTTAAGTAATGAATACCCTATATTTACTACTACTCATTCTGGAAGAATTCGTCCTATTGTAAAAGATTATCTTTATATTGTTAAATATATGGAATGTCTTAGAAAAACTATAGATTTTCAACTTGATGGGATTGTTTTTGCTCTTCCTATTGAAACTCGTGAATTTCTTGGAGAAAATGATCATGATCCCGAGTGGGCACTTGCAATAAAATTTGTTCCTGAAGAAGTTATAACTCCAGTAATTGGAATTGAATGGAATCTTGGAAAAACCGGAGAACTTACTCCAGTTATATGTCTTAAACCAGTAACTCTTGCCGGAACAACAGTAAAAAGAGCATCAGGATATAATGCAGGTTATATTGAAAAAAATAATATTGGAGAAGGTGCATTTGTAAGTATTGCTAAGGCTGGCGATATAATACCCGAAATACAGAAAATACATAATCCAGGTAAAGTTGAAAGTTTTCCAGTTAACTGTCCAGCTTGTAATTCAGAACTTACATTTGATGGTATTCACCTAATGTGTAATAATGATAATTGTGTTGGACGTATCGCACGTAAACTTGGAGCTGCTGCGGCAATGCTTGATCTTAAAGGAATTGCTGGTAAAACACTTGAACCATTTGCAAAAGATTTCAAAAACATGTATGAACTTATGGTTTGGGTTCTTGGAGCTGGCGCTGCCACAAATGCAATTGAAAAATATGGAATCACTTGGATTTCACGTTCACATGAAATATTTTGTAATGCATTTTTGAATATTAAATCACTTAAATATTCACAAGTTATTCTTATGATGGGATATGATGGTATTGGAAGAAAAGTTTCTGAACAAGCAGCAAGAGAATATTGTGGTTTAATTCCTAATTACGCATCTCTTGAAAGAGCGCTTGTAAGCAAACTTCAAGAACCAGAAATAGTTAACCATATAAAGAATGCTGTAAGTGTTCTAGAATCACTTGGAATAACAATAGATAGGCCTCAAGATCCTAAAGAAGATGTTGGATTAACTGGAGTTACATTAACCGGTTCACCTAAAACGTTTGGATTTAAAACAAAAGCAGAATTTCTTGCTAAGTTTCCCAATCTTTATGAATGTGATTTAAAAGATGCATCTTTTCTTATTACTGATGATTTAAATTCAACATCAAGTAAAATGAAAACCGCAGATAAAAAAGGAATAGCAATTAAAACATATGGAGATTTTTAATGGATAGTTTTAGTAAAAGATGATTAATATTAATTATGAGTTATATAAGAAGTGGTAGTAATCCAGAAGGTCTTTACATTGTAGGGACATCTAAAGATGTAGAAGTAATGGAAGGGTCTAAAGACGTTTGGCATATTCCTTACAAGGTTTTTAACGGGTTAATAAAAAAATATGACGCAAAAAATTATGAGCCCTGCTCTTATGGGGATGCTAAAATAGAAGAAGTTTGGGTTTGTAAAGATAATTGTGAAATATTAGAAAATGATCTTACAGGGGAACAGCAGCCCATTAAAAGTAAAATGAAATTAACATATAAAGAACATTATATTTATATGTGGTATGTTACATGGGTATATATTGTAAAAGGTTATATTAAATAAACCATATGCAAACTTAATAAAATTAAAAAATGATAACACATTGGATAGAAAAAATGTTTAAATATTCTTTATCAAGAGAATGGTTTGAAACTTACTGGGCTTTTGATATACATGGAGTTGTGTTAAAACCTAATTATAGAAAAAATGATTTACACGCAGATTTTTATCCTTTTGCAAAAGAATGTTTACAAATTTTATCTAAGCGAAATGATATTAGATTAATAATGTTCACATCATCATACCCCGAAGAAATTGAATTTTATTATAAAGTTTTTGTAAAAAATAATATTAATTTTAATTACATTAATGATAATCCTGAGATAGATTCTCTTAAAGGAAATTTTGGTTATTACGAAAAGAAATTTTATTTTAATGTTTTATTTGAAGATAAAGCCGGGTTTAATCCTGAAACAGAATGGGAAATGGTTTATAATTTACTTAAAAAATATGAAAAAGAGGGATATTTGCCAAATCCAAAGTGGACAACTAAGTATGAAATGCATAATGAAGATAAAGAGTAATGAAAACAAAAGAAGAAATAAGAATAGATTTTTATGGACCTGATGATGCAAGGGCGTATGACTATGACGAACTATATATAATGGAGCAGTACGCCTCCCAGACAATGTCAGAGGAATACATCAAGTTTTTAAAGTGGTATGATTATAATGAACATACTGAAAACTGGTATAAAGGACAGGTGAACAGCTATCTCAAATCCCTATATCTCAAATCCCTAATTAAGACTAAAAGTGATAAAAACGGATAAACTTATATGAAAACTATGAATATAATAGATGCAAACGAAATTATAGCTTTGTCCTATATGCGGTTATCCTACATTTAGAAAAATCTTTGAAGATTTTGAACGTTGTCACGGATGTAATTGGATTTCAAATAAGCCATAAAATATTTTTTTATGTCAATTTTTATTGTTATATTTGTATAGATAAATATAATAAAAATGAGACAATTCATTCCTACAGTTCTCAATCAAATAATATTCGATCTTAAATATCAAGATTGGGTTAGCGATCTTACTAAACAGGCTAATGTTTACATAGTAGGAGGTACTGTACGTGATGCATTCCGTGGAGAACAATTAAAAGATATTGATCTTATTGTTGATGGGTTATCTTTTATTGGAATTCAAAAAATACTAAAACCTTTTGGAAAAGTAAGTCTTGTTGGCGAATCATTTTCGGTTATTAAATTTAGACCTAAAGGACACGAGGGCGAAGATTATGATATTGCTATTCCAAGGATAGATAAAAAAATAGGAAAAGGGCATAAAGGATTTGAAATTATTACTGATGGTGTTGATATAATGGGAGATCTTAAACGCAGAGATTTTACAATAAATTCTATGGCTATAAATATTAAAACCAAAGAATTTCTTGATCCATTTGGAGGTCTCAAAGATCTTAAGCGTAAATTAATAAAAGCAACAGATCCTAACGCATTTATAGAAGATCCTTTAAGAATTTTAAGAGGAATTCAGTTTGCGGCAAGATTTAACTATCAAATAGAAGCCGATACTAGAGTATTAATGAAAAGATATGCTCACTTAATTGAAGAAATATCTGGTGAAAGAATAAGAGAAGAGTTTGAAAAAATTCTCAAAAAAGGAGCAAACACTCAAGCTGCTTTGAATTTAATGTTTGAGGCTGATATAGATATTGGATTATTTTTACAAAAAATGACCCATTATAATACCGGCATGGATAAACTTGATGAAGTTTCTTTCTTTTATCTTCTAGGTTTACTTGGAAAAACTAATCCATTTACTTTTTATATGAAGCGTTTAAGAGGTAATACTAATGTAGGTAAAACTATACAATTAGTTGATGATATAATTGAAAAGTGGATGACGCTAGATGATCAGGATAAAAAATGGACTGTATTTAAAGCAATAAGTAAAAGCGATTTAATATTAGATGTAAAAATTCTTCCAAAAGAGGTTTTACAGATTATATCGGATATGAGAAAGTATAAAATCCCGATGTATTATAAAGATGTTAAAATAAATGGTAATACAATTATGGAAATATCTCGAGGAAGCATTAAAGAAGGTGAAGAATTAGGTAAATTTTTAATACAAATATACAAAGATGCATTAATGAATAAATTTAAGTGGTCAAATTCTGCCGAATGCATTGATTATGTTGCTAATATAATTTATAGATGAATTTAGAAAAAGCCCATAAAATATTTAATATCCTTAAATCTATAGATAGTAATTTTTATATAGCGGGTTCTGCTCGTCGTGGTAAAAAGGAGGATCTACATGATCTTGATGTTATATTTGTTGGAGAAGAAACTCCAATTATTCCTGGATACGAAGCATATGTTAAAGGAAAAGATATTATGCGATATACTATATTTGATGAACAGGTAGATATTTATCGTACAGATCCTGATAGTTTTGGTGCAATGTATATTTTTTTAACAGGACCTCAACAATATAATATCATAATGAGAGCAAAGGCAAAACGTAAAAATATGCTTTTAAATCAAAAAGGTTTATATACTCGAGAAACTAGAGAATTAATTGCTTCAAAAACAGAACAAGAAATTTATGAAGCAATGGGAATTGTATTTAAAGAACCTACACTTAGAGGTGTTAAAAAATAAAATAAAATGACAATAAATGAAACTGCAAATATTAGGAAATTAGCTACTATTGCAAAAATAATTGATATTCAACCAATCTCTGAAGCAGATAATATTGAACATGTATTTGTTCGTGGTTGGAAATGTGTTGCACAAAAAGGCAATTTTAAAATAGGAGATTTTTGTGTTTATGTAGAAGTAGATTCAGTTATGCCAGATGGTATTACAGAAGAAAAAGCTTTAGAATGGAAAGGTCTTCAAAAAGAAATGTCTAAAGCTTCTACTAATAACGAAAAAGATAGTATTAAAGTAAAAATGGCAGAAATTTCTGCAACATCTATACGTCCAGAATTTGAATTTCTTAGAGCTTCTAAGTTCAGAATTAAAACTCGTAGAATTTTTGGTGAAATTTCTCAAGGAATTGTGTTTCCATTAAGTATTCTTCCTGAAAAATTAGCTAATATAATTAAAGAACTTAATATTAGTAATCAAGCTGTAATTAAAATATTAGAAGAAGCAGAAGATAAAGTTTTAGGAATATCAGAATTAATTAAAGAAGGAGAAACACAACTTGAAGGAATGGATGTTACTGAACTTCTTGGCGTAACTCAATTTATTCCTCCAGATCCAGCAGATATGGGTGGAGATATTAAAGGAGATATGGAAAATCTTGGTATTCTTGTTTCAGATGAAGAAAGACTTGAAAACCTTTCTCATAAATACGAAGAATTAAAACAATTTAAGTATTACAAAACTGAAAAACTTGAAGGAACTTCTTTTGCAGCAGTTCTTAAAAATGATGTATTCAGTGTAACTGGACGTACTATTGAGTTTAAAACCCCTGAACCCGAAACTCCAATAGCAGAACTTAATGTTTATTGGAAAATGGCAAGAAAACTTGATCTTGAAAATAAAATGAGAGAAATAGCAAAAACTTTTAATGTTGAAAATTTTGCCATTCAGGGAGAACTTATTGGAGAAGGAATTCAAAAAAATATTTATAAACTTCATGGTCAAAAAGTATATTTTTATAATATGTTTGATATTGATCGTCAAGAATATTGGAGTTATGGTGCATTTATAGATAATGTTACAAAAATGAGTCTTGATATGGTTCCTATTCTTGAAGAAAATTATGTTCTTCCAGAAAAGGCTATTGATTTACTTGAAGAAGCAGATAGAACTTATTCTGTTTTAAATCCTGAACAACTAATTGAAGGATTTGTGTTTATCGCTGATGAAATATACATTAAACCAAACACTAGAATTACTCGTTCTAATTTTCAACGATTATCTTTTAAAGCAAAAAGTAGAACTTATGATGAAAAAAAATAATTAATTATGGATTATCGCAAAATTGACAACATTGAATTTGATGGAATTGATCATGAAGATTATCCTGATTATTCTGATGCATTTATTAGTAGTGCAGACTATGATGGTCGTGAAATGACAGAAGAAGAACTAAATGAATTAAATGAAAATAGAGATTTTGTTTATAACACTTTAATGGATCGTATATATTGAAAAATTTTAGATATAACTATATAACTAAAAAGCTCAAAAAACCTATTATTAAGTTTAATGGTGGGAAGGGAGCTATTTTATGTTATGAGTGTCAAACAGTTATTAAAGAAGATTTAACATTTGATGAATTTAGGGGTAAAACAGATCTTTTATTTTGCCATGAATGCGCATTAAAAATGATAATGAAAATGTTTAAAGGCACTTAAATTAAGACGAATGAAAACAAAAGAAGATATACTCGCAAAACATGCTGGTGTTTATAAAGAAATGTTGTATGTTGATCCTGATGCAAAAGGAGTATCGTTTATTGAAGCTATTAGAGCAATAGCAGAATATCACTCCCAATTTATCCCTAACGATGAACAATGCGAAGAATTAATAGAAGAATTGAGTGAAGTGATGTTTGAAGTGTATAATCTTGAGCCTATACCTCCATTTGAAAAATATAGAAAAGGCCTATATGATGTTGTTAGAAAATGGCATGAGTGGTTTTTAAAGCAATCTTAATTAAAATTAAAAATTAAGAAACTGTTAAAATAAGTCCGATAATATTTTTTATTGTCGGATTTTGTTGTTATATTTACTATAGAATTTAAATATATAAAATAAATCTCCTTAATGAAAAAACTTGTGTGTGAATCTTTATATTCCTTTTTAAATGAAACAGATACATCTATAGGTGATGATGAAACAAAAAAACCAATAGTTTCTGATAAAATAGAATTAGATAAAGATAAAGAAGATTTAAAACCCATTGCATGGAATGTTAAAAGTGATCCTGCACCTACCACACCTATTAGTAAAGAGCCCCATATTTCTAAACAAAAAAC
>Ga0307377_10007417_pt1 | contig 11328 bp, 8 predicted proteins | sample TR3MG_FD_202535 | JGI IMG/M metagenome (GOLD analysis project Ga0307377, IMG submission 202535) | Soil microbial communities from Risofladan, Vaasa, Finland - TR-3 | ecosystem: Environmental > Terrestrial > Soil > Coastal area > Acid sulfate soil | place: Finland: Risofladan, Vaasa | collected... | reverse complement strand
CCGCCCAGCATACGCAGGTTGTAGGCGATATTGCCCGCGCATCCGCCGTATTCGCGGCGCATTTCCGGCACCAGAAACGCGACATTGAGGATATGGATTTGCTCTGGCAGGATATGTTTCTTGAAATGGTCTTTGAACACCATGATGGTGTCGTAAGCCATGGAACCGCAAATCAGTGTGTGCATCGTTATACCCAAGCCATGTTGAATGGCGCGAATTGTAGCATTGCGCCGGCCCCTGCCAGAAGCAGGATGCGCAAACTGCCTCAGCGTGTCGGTTGCTTAGCCGTTTGAAATCCCCGATAATTTGGCCGTTGCTGGTGCAGTACACAAAATGAATCAATACTAAAGACGCCATCCTTTTCACGGGCAACCCTTTTCGGGTTTAGCACCAAACTATAATCAAAATCACCGGCGAAATTATCCAGATGAACATCCCAAGATGAATATAAAGTTTCAGCGCGCGGTGGACCGGTATGCGGGTGTTCCGATTTGCGCTTTGCTGTCGCTGGTGAATCGTGTCGTCTCGAATGAGCCCGACGGTGCCGCGCCGAAAAATATCCTGGTCATCCTGTTATCCGAAATGGGCAGTCTGGTGCTGGCCCACCCGATGTTCATGCGCCTGAAGCAGCAATACCCGGAAGCGCAGATCCACGTGCTGATGTTCGCCAAGAACCGCGAAGTGCTCGATCTGCTCGATGTCATCCCCCGCGAAAACGTGTTGACGCTGGACGACGGTTCGCTGAAAGGCCTGGTTGGTGACAGCCTCAGGGCGATCCGCAAGATGCACAAGCTCAAGATCGACGCGGTGATCGACTGCGAATTGTTTGCGCGTATCAGCAGCATCTTTTCCTATCTGTCCGGCGCCGCTTTGCGGGTGGGGTTTCATCGCCACACCCAGGAGGGCCTGTACCGGGGTTCGTTCATCAACCGCCCGGTGTTGTACAACCCCTATCGCCATCTGACCCAGCAATTCCTGACCCTGGCCGCGGCGCTGGAATCCACCACCGATCCGGTAGGCAAGCTGTTTCCCGCGCCCTATACCGGCAAGACACCGGTGCTGGAATTTCCCCGCGAGGAGCTGGTGGAAACCTACCGGGAGCTGCACAATTTCTTCCCGGCAATCAGGGACAAAAAACTGGTTTTGATTTACCCGAGCGGCGGCATCCTGCCGATACGCGCCTGGCCGCTCAAGAGCTATTTCCAGCTGAGCAAGACCCTGCTGGACGAGGGCTATGCGGTCGGCGTGATCGGCCTGAAAGGCGATCGCGAGATCGCCCAGGAGGTGGTGGATCACTGCAACAGCACGGTCTGCGTCAATCTGGCCGGTTATACCCGTTCGGTGCGACACCTGCTGGCGGTATTCCATCGCGCCGATCTGCTGGTGACCAACGACGGCGGGCCGGGACAATTCGCCGCGCTTACACCCCAGCTTCCAGCCATCATCTTTTTCGGACCGGAGACGCCGGTGCTGTATAAATCGCTGGGCAACAATGCCTATTGCTTCCATCGCCAACTGCCCTGCTCGCCCTGCCTCACCGCATACAATCACCGCTCTTCGCCCTGCGATGGCGATAACCAGTGCCTGAAGCAGATCACGGTAGAACAGGTACTGGCAAAAGCCCGCGAGATGCTTGCCGCGAAAAAAGATGTGCCGCCAAGCGATGCCGCGGCGCAAGATCGGCAACCGGCATGAAGCGGATTACGCAGCACCCGTTGACGCTGTGGGTATTCAGGAAGCGCTTCATGAAATTCGGTGCCGTGGGTGCTTCCGGCGTGGCAGTAAACCTGGGTGTGTTGTATCTCTGCCAGGAATTTTTGTTTACCGCTATCCAGTCCACCAGCATGCGGCTCAATGCCTCCCTGGCAATAGCGATCTTCATTGCAACGATTAATAATTTTTTCTGGAATCGTGCCTGGACCTGGAGTGATCGATTTCATCGCCCCGACAAGCATCTGCTGTTGCACTTCGGCCAGTATGCGCTGGCCTGCTGGGTTGGAATCGTCGTGCAGGTGATCCTCACCAAACTGTTCGTGATCTATTTTTACTATATCGTTGCCAACGCAGCCGCCATCGTGTTGGCCAGCGTGTTCAATTTTGTGGTGAATAATTTCTGGACATTCCGCAGCCACAAGCCCGTTGAGGAAATCGCGCTGCCCATCATTCCGGAACCGGAAGACGCAATTGCCGAAGCAAATACCGGGCAGGAAAACACCGGCAAATGAAGCCTACCGAATCCGGCTGGCGCACGGCGTGGTATCTGTTGGCCTGCCTGCTGGCGGTGTTGGTTTATTTCTACGGACTCGACAGCCAGCACATCCCGAAGAACGGCGACGAATATCCCTATGAGCACATCACCCGGCTGACTGCCGCCAGTGGCAAGCTGCTGCCGCTGCAATCCCGGCTGGACCACATGCGCAACACCAAGCCGCCGCTGCTGTTCTGGCAGGGCATCGCATCCACCGATGGGGGCAAAAATTGGACGCTGTGGGACCTGCGCTATCCCAGCGTGATCTACACATTGCTGAGCGCGGCGATGCTGTTCATGCTCGGACGAAAATTCACGGGCAAAGCCGAAACCGGCTTTGTCGCCGCCCTGACCTTCCTGGCATTTTTCAGCACCTACCGCTATGGCCGCCCGTTCCTGACCAATCCGCCCGAGGTATTCTGGATATTCCTGCCGTTCTTTGTGCTGCTGTATTGGCGCAGGGCATTCGAGTCGCGTTGGTTGATCCCGCTGCTGCTCGGTATCAGTATCGGTATCGGCTTCCTGTACAAGTCCTTCGCGCTGGCCCTGCCCGTCACGCTCGGCCTGTCCGGGTGGTATTTGCACCGGCGCAACTTTCGCACGACGGAATTCCTGCGCAAGGATGCGCTGAAGGTGGTCATCGCGGTGTCGGTCGCGGTCGCATTGTTCGCGATGTGGTTTGTGCTCGACCCCGATCCGATGGCGGTGTGGAAGGAATTCGTGGTGGGCGAAAATATCGGCAAGCTTGATCCGCATGGGCCGGGTTACCTGTCGAAACTGCTGTGGGGCGGTTCCAGCATCTGGACCTACGCGCTGGCCTTCCTGACCAATCCCGGGCTGCTGACCTTCCCGGTGGTGGCACTGTTTTTTGTTGCCTACAAACGGCGGCACCGCTTGAGCAACGAAGAACAATTGCTGTGGATCTGGATCGCCGCCCTATTCCTGAGCTTTGCGTTGCCGAGCCAGCGTTCGGGTCGCTACCTGCTGGATGCGATGCCCGCGGTCGCGTTGCTGTGCGCGCTCAACTGGCAGCAGATCGGGCGCAAGGCGTTCATCGCCAGCCTGGTATTGGCAGCCGCGCTGATTGCGGGGATTGCTTATCTGGCCGTGCATCTGCAGGCTGCCATGCCGGATGCGCAACTGTACCCGCTGCCTTTCTGGATCTTGATCGCGGGCGCGGAAATATTGGCGCTGCTGGCCATTGCGCTACCCGCATACACCCGCCCTTTGGTCAATGTGGTTTGCTTGCTGGTGCTGCTGTGTCTTGCCGTGTTGCTGCGTCCGTTTGACGGGGCGCCGGGTAATTACAGTACACAGGCACAGCACGAAGCCGACGGCAAGGCGGTCGGTGTGCCGTGCAACTTCAGGGCCATGGACGAAGGCTATCGTTTCATGCTGCCGGGCGCCGAGATCAGCGGCTACAGCGAGGATCAGCATCTGGACGCAAACGAACTGGCGACGCGTTATCCGCTGTTTGTATTGCAGCTGCCACTGGATGACGGTGCGTTGAACGGCGGTTGCAGCGCATGCAAAATCATCGGCCAGCGCCTGGATATCCGCGGCCGGCAAAGCTCGGCTGAACTGAAGCAAATGTTCCTGCACGGCAAGGTGTTTGAATATCTTTTTGCCAGGGAAGTGCTGCTGGAATCGCCCGCGGGTGCCAAGGTCATGCCGGTGCAGACTCCCGGCGAGATATGCCGATGATGATACCTTCCGCCCGGCAAAAAATGACGCGCTACCTGTTGTTATTGCTGGTGGCGATCGCATTCGGCGCAGCCCTGTACAAAGTCGCGCATCATCCCGGCGCGGCCCTTTTTCAAATGCCTGCAAACAGCGCGGGAGAGGCGCAATCGGGCAGCGCCAGGCCGGAGTTTCACACGGACTTTGCTTCTACCCAGCAAAATATTTCCACCCATGCGGCATCGCTGGTCGAATTGGGCGACGGCCGCATTCGCGCCTTCTGGTTTGCCGGCAGCCACGAGGGCGCACCGGATGTGGTGATACGCACTGCGGTATTCGATCCGGTGAAAAACACCTGGAGTCCGGAACGCAGTATCGTCAACCGCGTGGACACAGAGCGCGCCCTGCTGCGCTATGTAAAAAAAATCGGCAACCCGGTGGCGCAGCGCGCGCCGGATGGCAAGCTGTGGCTGTATTACGTGACCGTGTCGCTGGGCGGCTGGGGGGGGAGTTCGATTACCGCGGTCACCTCCACTGACGACGGTACTACCTGGAGTTCGCCGCGGCGCCTGATCACCTCGCCGTTCATCAATATCAGCACGCTGATCAAGGGCACGCCGTTCCTGTATAGCGACGGCACGATGGGCCTGCCCGAATATCACGAGTTCATCGGCAAATTCGGCGAACTGTTGCGCATCGATAACAGCGGCCGGATCATCGCCAAGCAGCGCTTGAGCGACGGGAAATCAACGCTGCAACCGGTGGTGCTGATAACCAGCCCGCAACGGGCATTGGTGCTGATGCGCCGTTCCGGCAACAGTCCCAGTCGCGTAATCTCGACTGCGACGGACGATGCGGGGCAGCATTGGAGCAAGACTATGCCCACTGCACTGGACAATCCGGATGCCGCAATATCGGGCGTGGTGTTGCCCGACGGGCGGATGCTGGTGGTGCTGAACAATATCGAAGACGGTCGTGCCGCGTTGTCGCTGGTGGTTTCGGCAGATGGCGGGGTTAGCTGGAAAACGGTATACCAGCTGGAAGAGCAGCGCGGCCAGCCCACCGACCCGGTTCACTTCGGGCAAATTTCCGCCGAACTGGCCAAGGCCACCGATGCCGGCATCACCGATGCGAGCGCTTATGGGAAATCCGCACAGCGCAACAAATGCGTCGCACAGCATTGCGATTTCGAGTTCTCCTACCCTTACCTGATCCAGGCGCGCAATGGCGATTTCGATCTCGTCTACACCTGGAATCGCAGCTTCATCAAGCACGTCCGGTTCAACCGCGCATGGCTGGATCAACGCATGGAAAAATCCAAAAATGCCGAACTTCACTGACTTGACCGGGCTGGCGGGTGTGGCCAGCGCAACAGCAGCGTCCATGCTGCTGTTGCCGGGAATTGGAAAACTCTCCAGGCCGCGCCGGGCATTGTTGCTGGGTGCGGTGTTTGTGCTGATGCTGATGCCGTTCGGTGCCATGCCGCCAGCCGCATATGTGCGCGGCATGACCGGCGACCTGAGCATCACCACGCTGGTGCTGCTGTGCTGCGCGATGCTGCGACCCTGGTGCGATGACGTTGCGCTCCGTGACAAGCGCCGGCTTGCGCTGCTGGGCCTGATCGCGCTCACCTCAATCGCGTTCTATCCGATGGCCCTGGGTGTCGGCACATATGATCCCTATCAACTGGGTTACGGCAATCTGCCGTTCGTCGTTGCGCTGCTGTTGATCGTGTTGGCCGCATGGTTGCGGGGATATGCGCTGATCACGCTGTGCATCGCGCTGGGCACGCTGGCCTGGGCGGTCGGCTGGTATGAATCCGATAATCTTTGGGATTACCTGATCGACCCGTTCGCGGCGATCTACGCGCTGGCCGCAATCATGATTTCTGCTGTGAGGATGCTGCTGAAATTGCGAGGCCGCCCGCACTGATTGCAGCGCTACTTGCGGTATTTGGATATGATTGCCGTATCTGTCTGCCAAGCAAAGGTTGAATCGAGCCATGTTTTCCATACCGAAAATATTCGAAGGGAAACCGGATCATCCCCTGTTCGATGTTAAGGAGGCCGGAAGACTGCTGGCTGAATTGCCGAAAGACGAGCCTTTCAGGGCAGTGGAAGAAATCACTGCCTGGCTGGATTCGGTAAAAGATGTACCCGGCTTTCGCCCCGAGGCACGCGCAAAAATCATCATGTTGCTGGACGAAGCGGGCCAGCCGCTGTACGCGGGACTGTTGCACCTCTATCTCGGCGCACCGCATTTGCAGGATTTCAGGGGCAAGCATCTGTGGCGGGGCCTGCACGGATTTGTGCAGGCATTGTCCGGGGCATATGCCGTGTGTGTTGACGAATACCGGCAGACAGAAAAAAAATCCTTCGATCACCGGGAATTCATGCCGGTCATCTGCGTCCGGCTGCTGCGCGCGGTTGCCGAGCAGATGAAGCTGCAGTTGATGCACTATGTGGACATCGAGCACACGGTCTGGGAGCGGCTGAGCAGTTGTTACAACTTTGCCGAAGCCGGCCAGTTTGCCGACAGCATGGTTTTTGCCTACCCAAAACAGGTGATCCATGTCAGCCCGCAGCGCGAGTTGTTGCGGGCGCTGGTACTTTATGAATCGTCTCCCGGCACGCTGGCGCCGGACCAGATCGAGGTGTGCTTTCGCATCGCCGGGCGCATGGTGAGTTTTTTCGATTTCAGGGATGCGCCCGACCCGGATTGTGCATATTGCTTCGATCTGGCCGAGCCGGCCCCGCCCAGACGGGCGGATGAAAATCTCCGGGCCACACCGTCGATGCGCTTTTTCGGGGCTTCCAAGGCGGTGCCAAAAGTAGCGGACATCATCGCCCAACATGAGCACGGCCATATCCAGCAGGAACAGCGCTTCGGCAGCGAGTTCACGCCGGCGGGAAAGCTGACCGTGCTCAAACATTTGCAGCTGTACTGGGGCAAGGACCAGCCGCATCGCCATCAGGAGCGCAGAGGTATCAGTTCCGCCATTGATGTGATCCATAGTTTCCGGACGATCAGCAGGCTGGTTGCGCGCATGGATATTGATAATGCGCAGAATATCTCCGAAAAGGATGCGGCTGCGTTGAAAGAACGTTCCGGCATAAATCTTGCCGCTGACAGCGACGAGATTGATTACTCCACCGAAAACTGGACCGTGACGGATTTGAGCGTCGATGGAATCGGCGGGACGATCCCGAATAACGGGGGCGACTGGGTAAAGATCGGCGACCTGTGCGGCCTCAAGGCCAAAAACAGCTCGATATGGTGGATCGGCATGGTACGCAGGCTGCATACCGATACCCGGGGGGTAGTGCACGTCGGTATCGAAATGCTCGCGAGGAAGCCGCTGTCGGTGTGGCTGCGCACACTCGGCAAGGGCACCGAAAAAGTATCCAACTGGGAGACCAGTTCGAGTTCCTTTGAGTACGATTATCTGCCGGCCATCCTGCTGCCGGATGCGGGCAATTCCTACGCGAACGCCACGGTGCTGATGGAATCGGGCAGTTATGTGCCTGAAACCCTGTATGAAGTGATGTTGGGTGAAAAAAGTCGCGATATCAAACTTACCGATTTGCTGGCGGAGGGCGAAGACTACGAGCAGATCGGCTTTAAGTGGCTCAATGCCGCGCATACATAATAAATTGGGACAGGATTGATGAATATTCCGAATATGGCTCAGCTGAGTACATGGTTTCACATTGCCGACTCACCGCTGCGTGTGGTGATCATCCTGCTGTTATCCTGGCTGCTGCTGGTCATCAGCCGCAAGTTTATTCGCAGTTTTCGCCAGTACATGGAAAAACGGGCCGCGACATCCGAGGATATGCAGCGGGTAGAAACGCTGGAACGTGTATTCCGTTACGTCGCCACGGTCCTGATCTCGCTTGTCGCGGGCATGCTGGTTCTGAGCGAATTGGGCATTTCCATTGTGCCATTTCTGGGTGCCGCCGGCGTGGTCGGTATTGCTGTCGGTTTTGGTGCACAAAGTTTGATCAAGGATTATTTCAACGGATTTTTTATCCTGTTGGAAAACCAGATTCGCAAGGGAGATGTTGTCGAGGTAAGCGGAAAGAGCGGGCTGGTAGAAGACGTCACCTTGCGTTATATCACCCTGCGCGACTATGAGGGCAGCGTCCATTTTGTGCCCAATGGTCTGATTACCACGGTTACCAACAAGTCGCGCGGATACGCTTATGCGGTAATGGATGTGGGTATCGCCTACCGCGAGAGCATCGATGAAGCCTATGAAGTGATGCGGGAAGTGGGGCGGGAAATGCGCGACAGCAAGGAGTTCTCCGCCAAAATTATCGGCGATCTCGAGATTGCGGGCGTTCAGAGCTGGGCGGATTCAGCCGTTGTATTGCGCTGCCGCTTCAAGGTCGCCAGCCTTGAGCAATGGGGTGTTCGCCGCGAGTTTCTGTACCGGTTGAAGAAGGCGTTCGATGCGCACAACATCGAAATCCCCTACCCGCATCTTACGCTGCACGCGGGTCAGGACAAGAGCGGAAATGCGCCGCCGTTGCGGGTACTCAACGTGAGCAAGAATGGCGACTAGGCCATGCGCGGCTTGAGTTAACGGTTTTATTGCCCCGGGACGAACAAAACCAGTCCCCAAACCACCAGCGCATTCACGATACTCAGGAACACCGCCGCGCTGGCGATGTCCTTGGCGCGTTTGGCGAGCGGGTGCTGTTCCAGCGAAGTGTGATCCACTGCCGATTCAAGCGCGGAATTGAGCAATTCGACGATCAGCACCAGCAGGATGCTGGCGATCATCATCACTTTGCCGAGCGGGCTGGCGGGCAGCAGAAGTGCCACCGGTATTGCGATTGCCGCGACCAGTACCTCCTGGCGAAACGCGTCCTCGTGCCGCCATGCCGCGCGCAGACCCTGCAGTGCAATGCCGGTCGCGCGCCAGGCGTGGGTCAATCCGGGGCGATGTTTGCCGGGATTTTCCACGTTAGCGTTCTTGCATCAGGCTTCGCCATATGACTCGATAGGCGGGCAGGAACAAATCAAGTTTTTATCGCCGCGCACATTGTCGATGCGGCCGACACTGGGCCAGAATTTGTTGTCCCTGACCCATTGCAACGGAAACGCCGCCTGTTCTCGGCTATAGCCATGTTGCCAATCGTCCGCGACTACCGATCTGGCGGTATGTGGCGCGTTGTTCAGCACATTGTCTGATTTGTCCGCCTTGCCCAAGGAAATTGCGTCGATCTCCTTGCGTATCGAAATCATCGCCGCGCAGAACCGGTCCAATTCCTCCTTGGATTCGCTCTCGGTCGGTTCGACCATCAGGGTATCCACCACCGGGAACGAAGTCGTGGGCGCGTGATAGCCGTAGTCCATCAGGCGTTTGGCGATGTCGCTTACTTCCACACCGGCATCATGCTTGAATGGAGCACAGGCCAGGATCATTTCGTGCGCGCAACGGCCGTTCTTGCCGCTATACAGCGTGGAGTAATGGTCCTTCAATGATTCCTTGATGTAATTGGCATTCAGGATTGCGATGCGCGTGGCCTCGGTCAGCCCTTCGCCACCCAGCATCTTGATGTAGCCGTATGAGATCAACAGAATCAGCGCGCTGCCGTAAGGTGCTGCCGATACCGCATGTATTCCCTGCTCGCCGCCGGTTTTGATCAATGAGTGGCCGGGCAAGAACGGCACCAGATGCTTTGCGACACCGATCGGACCCATGCCGGGGCCGCCGCCGCCGTGGGGGATGGCAAAGGTCTTGTGCAGATTCAAATGGCACACATCCGCACCGATATTGCCCGGACTGGTCAGGCCGACCTGCGCATTCATGTTGGCGCCGTCCATGTAGACCTGGCCGCCGTTGGCGTGAATGATGCCGGTAATTTCGCTGATGCTTTCCTCGTAAACGCCATGCGTACTCGGGTAAGTAACCATCAGGCAGGCCAGATCATTTTTATGCTGCTCGGCTTTTTCGCGCAGATCGGCCACGTCGATATTGCCGTTCTTGTCGCATTTCACCAGTACGATCTTCAATCCGCACATCGCGGCGCTCGCCGGGTTGGTGCCGTGTGCCGAGGTGGGGATCAACGCGATGTTGCGATGCGCATCGCCGCGCGACTGATGATAGGCCTGTATCACCAGTAGCCCGGCGTACTCGCCCTGGGCACCGCTGTTCGGCTGGAAGCTCATTTTGGCGAAACCGGTGATCTCGCTGAGCGCCTGGTCCAGGCCGGCGATGACTTCCTGGTAACCGGCCGCCTGCTCGATCGGCACAAAGGGGTGGAGGTTGGCGAATTCCGGCCAGGTGATCGGAATCAGTTCCGCAGCGGCGTTCAGCTTCATGGTGCAGGAGCCCAGCGAAATCATCGAATGGGTCAGCGACAGGTCCTTGTTTTCCAGGCGCTTGAGATAACGCATCATTTCCGATTCGGAATGATAGGTATTGAAAACCGGATGCTGCAGGATTGCGGAGTTGCGCAAATTGATCAGTGGCTTTTGCCCAAAAATCTGCGCTTCGGTAACTTGCGCTGCGGGCTTGCCAGCGGCTTGCGCGAGCACCGCGATGATCGCGTTGATGTCTGCGGCATCGGTGGTCTGGTCGAGAGAGATCGTGATCGCATCGGCTTTATAGCGGAAATTGATCCCGGCCGCTTCGGCCAGTTTCCTGATTTTTGCGTTGTCTGTGCCGTTGATTTTCAGCGTGTCGAAGTAGACCCCCTCTTGCACTTTATAACCGAGCTTGTTCAGTTCACCGGCCAGCGCGACAGCAGACAGGTGTACCTGCAGCGCGATGCCCTTCAGCCCCTCCGGGCCGTGATACACGGCATACATGCCGGCCATGATCGCCAGCAGTGCCTGCGCGGTGCAGATGTTCGATGTCGCCTTGTCGCGGCGGATATGCTGCTCGCGGGTCTGCAATGCCATGCGCAGCGCCGGATTGCCGGCCGAATCAACCGACACGCCGATGATGCGCCCGGGCATGGCGCGCTTGTAGCTTTCCCGGCAGGCAAAATAGGCAGCGTGCGGGCCGCCGTAGCCCATCGGTACACCGAAACGCTGGGTGCTGCCGATCACCACGTCGGCGCCCCATTCGCCCGGCGGCGTCAACAACACCAGGCTCAATACGTCGGCAGCGACCGCAACGGCAATTCCGTGCGCCTTGGCCTTGCCTGCAAAATCGGCATAATCGCGCACCCCGCCATCGGCACCCGGATACTGCAGCAATACGCCGAAAATGCCGCTGTCCAGCTTGGCTGTGCCGACATCGCCGATCACCAGTTCGATCCCCATCGGCGCCGAACGCGTCTTCAGCAGGTCAATGGTTTGCGGAAAGCACGCGTCGGAAACGAAGAATTTGTTTGAACCGCTTTCGACCGCATCGCGGGTACGGTGGTGAAACAGCATCGCCA
>Ga0307377_10007415_pt1 | contig 11330 bp, 15 predicted proteins | sample TR3MG_FD_202535 | JGI IMG/M metagenome (GOLD analysis project Ga0307377, IMG submission 202535) | Soil microbial communities from Risofladan, Vaasa, Finland - TR-3 | ecosystem: Environmental > Terrestrial > Soil > Coastal area > Acid sulfate soil | place: Finland: Risofladan, Vaasa | collected... | reverse complement strand
TTGGTTTTATGAACATCTCAGGTAAATCACAGTTACAGATCATTTCTATAACATCGCCCAAGGTCTTTTCTGAAATCTTCCTATACAAGAAAGGTCTTAATGAAATTGGGTAAGTATCAATAGCGGGGAAAGCAATCTTAAGTTGTTTCAGCGCACTCTTGATAACTTCAACAGTACCAACGACCAATGTATCTTTCCTGATATCTAATCGTCTGCGGAAAAGTTTTTTCTTATTGAAATATTCAATAAGAATGTCCCGGCTAGATAAAACATCGGCAACTACTTTCTCTTCGTGGCCTAATGTGTGATGTTCTCTTTGGATGAATGCTTTTGTAATCATATTTCATCTACGATGGGGGTTTCTTTCAATTCTTTTAATGCTTCCCTAATTTTAACCACAATATCTACGAGATTTTCTGGTGCAGCATCAACATAATTTACCACTTCTTCATAATCTTCCAACATTTTACATATTGTTACATCTAACGCTTTAGCTTTCACTTCATTCTGTACTCTACCTTTTGGATTGTATGCTTTACACCTAGTCAAAAAGAAATTAAGGTTATTGTAACTATCATGAGTATCACTTACAAATTCCTTGAAACTATCTCTTTCGTTCTTACCATAGATAAGAGAAAGGAGTAGGGGGGAATCAGTAATAATAATATCAACTTTCCCGATGAGTCTTTTTATTTTATGGTTCTGCTTGGCAAACACATATACTTGATCATCGAGAATCGCTAGAGATTCTTCCCACACTTTTTCTTTGGCGTATTCGTGAGCCATTTCGCAATTAACACCATCCCATTTTAGAGCAGCAAAAACACTTGCCATCATGGATGATTTTCCGGTGCCGGGGCCAGCAAAAAAATTAACAACTAACGTTTCCATTTAAACCAACTCCCCCACTGAATACATTTTTTTATGTTTACAAATATAATCCCAAACTTCCTCACCAAGATACTTTTTCATATTTGCGACACACACAAGTTTGTGTTTAAGATACTCTCTTACTTCAGAAGATGAAATATTCATTATCTCATTTTCTGCTCTCAGGAAAATATGCGGTTGTCTGAGATACCAATCAACTTTATGATCCACGTCAACACCCTTCCGGGTTGTCACAACAAAACGTATGAGTTTTTCAAGCTCTTTGTAGTTGTACCATTTATCAAAAGTGTTTGCGTTATCTTGGCCAATTATCCAACTGAAATTATTTGTTTCTGAAATCGGATCATCCATTAAACGGTTAATCAGATGAAAAGTTTCACCCGCAAATTTATTCTTGATTTCATAATCACACACCTTTATACGACCATCCACTTTCACAGCAAGTTCACACATGGCTAACCGATGCTTAGGGGAAACCATTTCCTTATTATACATATGCTTGAAACAGGGCAGCAACCATACTTCATCAAACTCCCCCGAAACGTTTAAAACGAATTGGGCAACTTGAATATGCCCAACGGTTGGAGGGTTGAAAGCCCCACCCAATAAAGCAACTTTCTTTTTTCTGGAAAGACTTTTGTACTGTTGCTCTCTGGACTTAATTAATTGAAGTGTTTCTTCTACCAGTTCCGGTGATTTCCAGCCACACTCTTCAATTGCTGTCAGTGTGGTGCAAAGCAGTTGTCCTAACTCACTTCTTAAATTTTTGATATCCGTAAAGCGAGAAACTTCCTGCGCTTCATTGAGAATATCTTTCTGTCTTGCAGTGAGAGAAGTTCTACCAAATGTCTCTCTAAACCGCTTGGCTACTTTTTTTTGCTCTTCCAACATAGTCTTCAACTTAGTATAAAAGTTTTATACCATTTTAGCAACAACTTTTTTGATTAATTTTAAAGGGTGGGGTACTTCATTGTTGTTATGCATAAATTATAAACTATTGACATGGATAAAAAAGCCAAATTTGAGAACTTTTTGGAATCCCTTAAAGGGCATAAACAAGATGGGTTAATTGAAAGCATAAAAAAAGGATTTCTGGTTTGTTTTGAAAGTACCACTCAACTCACAAAATGGTTCGGAAAATCCAAAATAGTCGATAAACAGGGAAATCCACTCAAAGTATATCACAATGGTTATTTCGATAAAACTTCACATAAGATTCCAAATATATCCAGTGAAGGTATGCACTTTGGGACACAAGAAGCCGCTAGGGAAAGGGCGTATGTTAAATTTATAGACGACTGTTACGAAGACATAAAAATAGAACAAGATAAACATGGTAAATACCACTGGAAGATGAAAGGTTACTCTTCCTATGATGTGGATAAAGAAGGATGGTATTCAGAAGAAGAAGCTGAGATGAATGCAGAAGAAAAAGCAAGGGAACTGGGTGACGATTACGCAGGGGAAGGATTTCATATCACCACAGCATACCTCAAAATAGAAAATCCCAAATATATACCTGACCAAAAAAATAATTGGAAAAACGAAATCGATACGGCCAAACAACAGGGATATGACGGAATTATTTATAAAAATAAAGTTGAAGATTCGGGTTCTACTTCATTTGTTGTATTTCATCCGAAGCAGATAAAAATCATTAACTAGAATTCTCATTAAATCGTATTATAAAGGAACTCAATTCCAACAGGTTCTTTTAGAATGCCCAGATGCATAGCAGGGGTCATCCATCCCCGATCCTTATAGTTCTTCTTTAAAAAGTAATTCCCGAAAAACTTATAGATTTTCAGATGAGCATTGAGCATATTCAGGTTCTTACAGATATGCCATGTCTTCCTTCTGAGCATTGATATATTAGCTCTCATACAGGCTATGGCGTTATTAACGCTGATGATATATTAAAAAACCGTCTGGAAAATCAAATAACATTTTGATAAGTCATTTTAGCTTGCAACGTAAAGCATTATATGAAGTTATGAAAAAGTAGCACCATTATAGTACCCCACCCTTTAATTTTAAAAAATTATAAGTCTAGGCTATTAGCGATATCGGACAGAGCATCTGCTGTTTTAAGATCTTCAGACCGTAAATCTTTTAGCTTTGATTCGAGGGCTTTGATTTTCTTATCTTCTGCCATCCATTTAATAATTTTGGCTTTGAGTTTGAAATCTTCAATCCACTCTTCAATGGAGAACCCATTGTATTTAGGTGATTCATATTCCACTTCTAATGCTTTGGCTGCTTCCATGTATGAGCTACGTTCACCAATGATGGCAGCTATCGAATGAATACAAATATCCAATGTATTAACGGTATTAATATTAATACCACGGGTATCATCGTTACTTTTTAAGATACCGTTTGTTTTAAGAACCATTCTGGGCTTTGTACCTAATGCATCTCTTTTCGCTGTTATGGCATCGAGTAACTTTTTAATTTGCTCGTCATTTTTTGACATTGTTTATTCTCCTATGTTTCTATTAATTTGTAAGTTGCGCCTTTTGAATTAACCATTGAAGCCATGTAGAAATCTCTTGTTTGAAGCACTTGGAACGAGTTCACAACTTCTATTGTTTTATCCGTATATACCGTATCAGTGCTCCCACGATATCGATTAAATTCTACAGTAGTTAAATTAATTGAACCATTTATAATTTCAGGAATTGTAAAAGGCTTCTTTGCTTTGGATACAACATATTCCCCGTGATCACTGCGAGAATAATAATAGTTACTTTTTTTCACTATATGTGCGGGATAATAATTATCACCGTCTTTGATAAATACGTGCTTACCATATTCTGTATTCTGTTCTGTGAGATTTACCTTTTCAAAATTTACTTTTGTTGGTAATAAACAATGGAAACTATTAATCAATTTTTCATATATATCGGGATAATCTGAAATAGCTTCATCGGATGTTCTTTGGGCGAGTTTAGTGAATCCGGTTTCAGTTATGTACTCTGGGTTCTTCTTTTTTAAATGTTTAACATTTATAAATATGTGCTTTTTACCACAGGGTTTTAGATACTTTCTGGATGTATCACTAGACCAATCATTTTCTAGTGAAAACCACGAATGTCTACCGAGATACATAACATTATTCATGTCTTTCATCTGATAGGTACATCCCTCAACTACTTGATCTTTGGTAACTTTTGCAGATTGGCTTGCGGTATATTTTTTACATTTTTCGTATTCTTTAGAGCAACAGGGGAGAAGGACAAGTTCTTTTCCTTCCCACGCATAAACGAATTCACCTTCCAGCCCTTTACCTTTAATGGACGTACATTCTTGAAGGATGAACAGAAGATTCGGGATGCTAATTTCAAATTCAAAATCCCTTGGATCATAAACACGAACTTTTGCGATGCGGTCATTCCAACCCCAACCACTTCCAACTCCACCCGCCTTCCTGTTTAATACAAACCCTTCCATGGGTTCATTGGCAATTATATCATTTTTAATTTTTTTATCTCGCCAGCCTTCCCAACTAGTTTCTTTACGCAGTTTTCCCTTGGCATCAAAGTAAATAACGTAGCCGAGTTTTCCTGTGTATGTACCGCCACGTTTTTGATAACCCACATTAATTTTTTCGGGAATGTTCATCATAGAGGAAGTCATTGTATATTCTCCTTATATCACTCTTAAAATTTTAAATTAATACAATCTTGTTTTACACTTGCTATTAAGAGTAAACATGGAAGGGCATTCCATAGACAATTCCCCCATTTCCCCATTCAAATCAAATGCTGCGTCACATGCTAAATACCCATTACCATCAGAATCATAATCCTGACATTGAATCCTGATATTCTGGGCTGCTGGATATTTGAACTGTACAAATTGAGTCGCAGCATTTATGTTAACTTCTGCATCAGAAGAACCCCCTAAAAATCGGGAAATAATGATCGTTGCTATTATTCCAACGATTACTATAACCACTATCAATTCAACTAAAGTAAAACCTCTTTTCATTTATTCTCCTTTTAACAATCGAATGGTATTAACGTTCCGTCTTTTTCAAATCGACTGCATTCGCATGCCAGTATCATTCTTTTACTGCCTTTTGAATTAACATACAGCACAGGTTTTTTGGGTTTCTTACAATCGGGGCAATCAATATTCGGATTTTTTCCCCTAACTTCTGGATTATTTTTGGATTTCTTGCCTGACATTATCTTTTTCTTTCAAAGGTAAAAAATTTACGGAGACTGTTAGTTGATGATGTTTGTAATATAAGTTGTTCGCATGCATCTTTCAATATATCCACATCGACAGGGTTTTTTTTCATTAATTGTTTCTTCCATTTTTCTTTATTGACAAACAACAAATCTAATTTGGTTAGTTTTTCAAAAAAATGGTTTGCATAGTAACATTCGTAGTAAGAAATCAAGGGTTCTATAATCGTTTTGTTATGTTTTCTGGTATAATTATTTTGATGCTCTTCCGCTTCATTGGCAATATCTATTGCTTGCTCTCTAGTCCTGAACGCCCAATCAGGGGCATCTGTTTGATTTTCATAGGATGTAGCTTTTCTAAAATCACTATGTGGTAAAGTAACGAAAGATGTTTGTTTTCCGTATTGAGACATTGCCCTACTAGGCGCATCTACACTTATTTGTACTCCGTCATCAATATATCTGTATGTTAATTTTAATGCTTGTTTAATTGTACTATAAGCATTTTCAGGATTCCTGATATTCTTCATACAAAGAAACCCATTAAGGGTGAAAAAACTCTCGCATATATGTTCTGCACCATCACCGTTAAGCAATACCCCATGAGCAACTGCTGATACCTGCACTGGATTTAATATCATCGGTAACTTTGTTTCTGGTTTCTCAAATTTCATATTCACCCTTTTAGCGAAATTATTGTTCGACAGATTTTGTCAGTTACAAAATAAATAATAAAAAATATCAACACGAAATGCCAGTAAGAAATATGATGAAAGAGTTTTGGAATAAAAGTTAAATAAACAGGTGCTGTTACGTTCCACGCAATAAAAAAGGGGATTGCTGACAAGGCGCAAACCAATAATTGATGGACAAGTTTAAGTGAAATATCACAAAACCTAATCCATAAAAATGGTATAACGCCTATTTCAGATTTCTCTCTCATAATACTTAATCAATCATCACTACCACAGTCACCACCAGAATCAGTTGAATCATAACCTGAGTCACTTGATTCATATGACGAAGATTCTGAACTGTAAGTCCTTACTGGTTCTGGTTCTGGTTCTGGTGCATGATCTATGCTAGGATCAGGCTCATATGTAGGGGCTTCAAACAATGATGGATTACTTGATTCTGGAAAAGTCTGGATTGTTTCGGGTGGTTGTTCAAAGCTATCTGTATATGGTTCTTCAACATCTTCTATGTCTACACCTACTGTTGTATCCATTGAATCTTCGCCTATAAATTCTTCTTCATAGAAAAGATCATAGTCTACGGGAAAAATATCAAACCCACACCCAATATCAAGAATACAATCATACAATAAAACATCATACCAGTAATCACCAATATCATATGAATCATATGACCTAAGCAAACGGCCATGAGAGATATTTCTTTTATGTTTAATTACATTCTTATGTATATCAGCATGTGCCTGATAACACGTTGTAATAGTTCCTTCGGTGATAGCTTTTTTAATTAAATAATCTTCAACTGAATTAAATTTTGTGTTAACTATTTCAGCTATCTTAGCTTTTATTTCCTTTGCTGTTGTTTTGCTTTTATCAATTGATTTTATAAAATTAGTGATCTGTACAGATATAAAGCTGACATCTTCTTCAAGTGCTTCATATTGCGAATGACCATATGCTGAAACCTTGACCGTGTAGGGATTACCAAATAGATAAACCCAAAAGAAACCCATCCACGTTTTTACCACGTTGAATAAAGCGGAATCCTCGATTATACTTTGGTATTCTTTATAATCAACAATACCGTCCGTTAAGGACTTTTTTATTAATATAAAACTTTTATAATTTTCGCCCATAATACTTCTCCCTTTAAGTTCAACTAAATATAAATATTTAAAAAAATAAATGAAAGAAAAAAATATTTTTTTATGCCATTTTAAAAATGTTTAATATCTTTTCTTTCCAGACGCTAAAATAAAGTTTTTCAATATCATATTCCGTGTTAAGCATTTCTCTATGCCGTTCGTTTAGATATTTCTTCGTAACTTCAGTGTAATCATCCGTAAAAAGAATGGGTAGTTTTCTGAAAGGTTCCATGCAGATATGTCTTTCTACAATAGGTATAGTCTTTAGATAAAACGCTTCCCATGTTCTGAAACTATCTATACCTCTTCCATTGGGAGATAAACAAAATTTATGATTATATAACTGCTCTAAAAACCTTTTTCGTGTTATTGGATATTTTCTCCATTCACCAACTGCTATCGAAGTTGTCCATACTTTTTCTTTAAATAAATTAAAAATCTTTGGTCTATTTTCATTTGTATTTAGGGCAAAATTGCTGTAGAGCATCCGGTTGTTAAACTTATTACCCACACATTTAAAAGATTCATACTCATTTCTATTTCTGAAATCTCTACCGATTGGGATAGGAGATAATTTTGCGTGTTTGAATTTAACATTTTTTGAAAAAATTTTTACAACGTTATCGGGTACTTTATCCATTATTTTTTTGGATACCGCACGATGATCTCTAACCGGGGATTTAATTATAATAAATTTATTATTTGGGAATTTTTCACAACACTTGAATAAATTTTCCATTAAACCCACCGGACACATAACGATGGCATTTTCTTCAGGCACACCACCCCTAATATTTGGGCTTTGTACACATAACTTAAAATCCTCTATAACATTTTGGGGGGTATCCGGCCAATATATGTAGCTACATATTGAAAGATAATTTTCGGTTGTAATATATTCTTCTTGGGGTATCCCACTACCGTTGAAAAAATCCTTTAATAACATATCATTCTTCGCCGTAATTAATAAAAAAAGCCTATTAAGAATATAAATCTTAATAGACTTTTTGTGGTATATTTTATTTTTTCACATTATACATGGGATTCACATTACCCATGATAACGGAAACATTTTCTTTCTCTTTAGCCATTTCAATACGTAACTTTTCGATCTGCAATGCTTGATAAGTCAAAAACTGTTCATTGGTAAAACCAAACTTTTTAGCGTAAGCTTGATCAGCAAGTGCTTTATTTATTTCTCTTTGTTTTCTCTCTAGTTCTCTGGAAGCACCAGCAATTTCAGTTTTCTTTCCTTGAGTTTCCTTTGCCGTTTCATTTATTTGCGCTACAATATTAGGTGGTAAAGTTACCTTCCCTATTACAACTTCAGTTATGGTGATTGGAAGTTTTAGCTCGTTAACATGCGCAATAAGCATTTCCATAATTTCGGTTTGTCCAATGTCAATAATATTACTGTCATTGGTAGACAAAGCAAATGATTTATTAGAACGGATATAGTTTCGTATGAATCGTTTAAATTGCTCCGCTACATTGTTAGCGTACCAATTTGTACCAAATGTATCGTGGAGAAAATTAGACTTTCCGGGTTGAACTTTATAAAACACCGTTGAAATAAAATCTACAGCAACTCTATCGTTAGTGATAAGATCATCAAATGTTTCGGTAATTTTAGCGGGTTTTAAATTATATCTAATAAGTTTATTACTTCTCCACAACCAAACTCTACCTGTAGCTACTGTCATATCCATATTTACGCCTTCATCCCCTACCATGAAAGGTTGTTGAATAATTACACCTTCCTCGCCATTATCTACTTTTTCGGAATGAAAGCATATAATAAATAAGATTATTAATAAAACAGGTGTCCCTATCCCGAAAATTGTTAATTTTGTACTAGTTTCCATTTTATTCTCCTTTAATGATTGGTTTGATTGGTTTGATAGGTTTGATATTTTTTGTTCGAGTCGCTTTTCAAGAAAAGTCTTCATATTATTTTCCCAGAGTAGTGATCAACCCTTTAATGTTTTTTCTGGCTGACGCTTCATATTTTTTCCTGAATACAGGCGCATTGTAAATAAATTCATTGTTTAAAAATGATTGTAATATCTTTGCTCTCTCTGTTTTGTATACATCAATGGGAACGAAAAAATATTCCCTACGAATGTTATCTTCATATTTATCAAAAGTTGTTTTATCTTCGCCAAGGATAGCCATATCCATATCCAGAAAATGTTCTAAGTCACTAACTAAACTTGCTGGCATTGACTGCTTATCTGGTGTATGGTGGTGTATGGTTGCTAGTATGAACACGCTAACCCACCCCCACAACATCTCAAGTGCATGTTCGCTTAATTTTAAAATGTCCTGCTGTTCACGGATGTAATCATTGAAAAAACTCACGCTTTCAATTTCATTATCAGTCTTGTGGGGATTGTAAATTACATCATGGAACAAGATAGCCAGATGTACAATATCGTGATTATAAATGGCTAGATTATTATGGTTAAACAACTGAAGCATGTGATCAATATGTTCCATTGTATGGTAATTCCGATGTGGGCCTTCATACATCGGTGTTATATCTTTTTTAATCTGTTTAAAGTTCATACAACAAATAAATATTTGGGTGGTACGTTATCAGTTAGCCAAACATTATTATCACTGAGATAAAACTTAAAACCGTCTTTACACATTTGCACAGCATCAACTGAAAAAATAAAAGGAGTGCCATGACGTTTACCAACATTTAAAGCAGTGCCATGCAAGAGAGAAAGATGTACGTGTTGTCGCTTCATCTTTTTCAAACCATCTTTAAATATTAAATCTTTTTTATTAGTTGAAGTCCCATGATATAGAACTTCCGGGGGTTCTTTTTCAGCATAACCCAAATCAACGGGTTTAGAATGTCCTTGGGATGCTCTTATAAAAGTATGATATCCTCTATCTTCATCAAATGCAAATCGCTGCTTGTCATTCGTTGCAACTACTTCTTCCAGTTCAGCTTTAGTTATTCCAACTGCTTTTAATAAGTCCGAAACTTTTACATATCCCTTTTTATCCAACGTGAGATTAGCTTTTTCTGGCGTATGCCTGAGAAGCAATGATATGTATTTGCTTTTGTTAATTAAATATTTTTTATCCATCTATTCTTTTTTTCTTCCACTTAATGGCATTGAATGATGATTCTGGAACATATTGATTTATCACTTTTTCCCATCCATCAAATCCTATTAAACCTTTCACAAGGCTGGAACTTATTTCACATAGATGACGTGGGGGTATTAAATAAATTGTAGTTATATGGGGATCAATGTCACCGTTTATATGGCGCATCCCATTTTCATACATGTAATCATTTCCATTACGAATCCCACGAATAAGAAACTTTACATTTTTTTGCTTTGCATATTTCACTAATAAATCATTTTTAATATATTCTAAATGGTATGCCTCTCCGTCTTTGTTACCTAACGCATTATCAATCATGCGAAAGCGATCTCTAAAAGAGAATGCATATTTTTTATCAGGGTTTCTTGCAATTGCAATTATCAAATTATCAAATAGTTTTAATGCTTCCTGCATAACCCAAAGATGCCCGTTGGTGATGGGATCAAAACTCCCTGCGTAAATTGCACTTTTCATGTTTTTGAACTTTGGGGAACTGCGTCTTTTTTTATATTTATTTTATTGTTATTTGCTTTCAGGTATTTATCAATGTAATTTGCTTCATATACATAGTTATGCGGTATTTTTTGTTTATACTTATTATACTTTAATAATGCATCCGTCCATTTGAAGTGATTAACTTTCACACCGTTATGCCTCTTGCCTTGAGTTTGTGTGTTATGAACACCACCATCTAAAAATTCAACATACCCCTTGAATGCACAAATCTTATTACTGTTACGGTTATATATCGCCTATGATAATAGGGAATTGTTCAAATATATCAACATTTGGAACAACCTTGAGTAATTCCCCCGTTTTTGTTGTTCGGTCTTGAAATTTCCCGCCAATGATTTTTATACCCTTCCGATTACACCTTTTAAGTAACTTGGTTAAAGGTTCACCGTAATCATGAAATTCATCAACATCAGCAATGACGATCCATTTATTTTTAATTTGTTGGATGGTGTTGAGTATTTTTTCTAACTTGGTTTCTTCCGTATATTCCCCTAACCATAATTCTGGAACAATTGGCGATAAAATCTTAGTTGCTGTATCTATATTAACTTGTTTTCTTCCGTTCAAAATAATATGAAAATCGGTCACAGCTAATTTCTTATAGTATTCTATGAAGTGCGGGATAAGATCTCTGTGCCAATCGGCACCAATTACAGATATCAGATGAATTTTCATTTCCAATCCTCCCCACTTGCACGTTCTTTCACTGCTTTAAGGGCAGCATTTACTGTTGGTATATCATTCCTGCCTGTGTAACG
>Ga0307377_10007412_pt1 | contig 11334 bp, 11 predicted proteins | sample TR3MG_FD_202535 | JGI IMG/M metagenome (GOLD analysis project Ga0307377, IMG submission 202535) | Soil microbial communities from Risofladan, Vaasa, Finland - TR-3 | ecosystem: Environmental > Terrestrial > Soil > Coastal area > Acid sulfate soil | place: Finland: Risofladan, Vaasa | collected... | reverse complement strand
TGATAGGGAAGCGCCACGATCGGATCCAGCAGCGACTTCGGAAACGGGTCCGTCAGCGAGAAGAAAGCCGCCGTGAACAGAATCGGCGCCGTCTCCCCGGCCGCCCGCCCCACCGACAGAATCATCCCCGTCATGATCCCCGGCAGCGCGTTCGGCAGCACCACCCGCCGCACCGTCTGCCACCGCGTCGCCCCCAGCGCGTACGACGCCTCCCGCAGCCGCGACGGCACCTGCCGCAGCGCCTCCTCCGAAGCCGTGATGATCAGCGGCATCACCAGCAGCGCCAGCGTGCACGCCCCCGCCAGCAGACACCGCCCGAACTGCAGCAGCGTCACGAACAGCGCCAGCCCGAACAGCCCGTACACCACCGACGGCACCCCCGCCAGGTTCACGATCGCCAGACGCACCAGCCGCACCAGCGCCCCCGCCCGCGCGTACTCGCTCAGGTACACCGCCGCCGCCACCCCCACCGGAGCCGCGATGAGCGCCGTCAGCATCACCAGCGCCGCCGTCCCCGCAATCGCCGGCAACAGCCCCCCCTCCACCGACGCCAGCATCGCCCACGTAATCGCCCGGCCGCCCTTCACGAACATGATCGCCAGAATGGCCACCCCCGGCACGACCACCGCCGCCCCCATCACCCACAGCGTGGCGAACGCCGCCGCCTGCGACACCTTCGGCGAAGGCCTCGGAAGCGCGCTCATCGCGTCATGCCTCCGCTCCGCCTGATGGCGATGTCCGCAATCGTGTTCGTGGCGAACGTGATGATGAACAGCATCAGCCCTATCGTGAACAGCGCGTGGTAGTGCGGCGTGGCGTAGGCCGTCTCGCCCATCTCCCCCGCAATCGTCGCCGTCAGCGTGCGCACCGGCCTCAGGAATCCATCAAACCCCTCCGGGATGACCGCCGCGTTTCCCGTCACCATCAGCACCGTCATCGTCTCCCCGATCGCCCGCCCCAGCCCCAGCAAGACCGCCGCGATGATCCCCGAGCGCGCCGCCGGAATCACCACCCGCCGGATCGTCTGCCACCGCGTCGCCCCCAGCGCCAGCGAGTTCTCCCGCATCGCCCTCGGCACCGCCCGAATCGCATCCTCCGACACCGACACGATCGTCGGCACCGCCATGAACGCCAGCATCAACGAGCCCAACCCCGCGAACAGCGGCACCGGCAGATTCAGCACCTCCGCCAGCCACGGCCCGATCAGCAGCAGCCCCAGGAATCCGAGCACCACCGATGGGATCGTCGCCAGGACCTCGACCGTGGGCTTCAGGATCTCCCGCATCCACGGCGGCGCCACCTCCGAGATGAACGCCGCCGCCCCCAAGCCCAGCGGCACCGAGATCACCAGTGCTCCCGCCGTCACGTACAGCGACCCCAGCAGCAGCGGCAGCATGCCGAACTGAGGGGGGGCCGACGTCGGCAGCCAACTTCTCCCCGCCAGGATCTCCCCCACCGGCGTCGTCCGCAGCACGGGCAGCGCGTCCCGCAGCAGAAAACCGAAGATCAGAACCACGAAAACGATGGCGGCCGCCCCCGCCGCCCGAATCAGGATCCCGACACACCACTCCCACGCTCGCCGAGCCCTCGACCTCAAGCCGCCCGCTCCTTGGATCTCATTCCGTTCCTCTACACGCGCCCTCGCCTCACCCTCCTTTCACGGGCACGAACCCCAATTCCTCCACGATCCTCTGTCCCTCCGGCCCCTTGATCCAATCCATGTAACCCTTCAACTCCCCCGTCGGCTCGCCGTTCGTATAGCAGTACAGCGCCCTCGAAATCGGATACGTCCCCGCCGTCACGCTCTCCACCGTCGGCGCCACCGCCGGCCCACCAGCCGCGGGGACCACCGGAACCGTCTTCACGGTCTCGCCCAGATACCCAAGCCCCACGTAACCGATGGCGCTCTTCGTCTGCGCCACCAGCGCCAGTATGCCCTGGTTCGACGTCTGCTTCAGCGCCGATGCCGCATAGTCGCGGCTCTGCTCCTTCCCCCCCATCGTGATCACCAGCTCCTTGAACGCCTCGTACGTCCCCGAGGCGGAATCCCGGCTCACCACCTGTATCGGCCTCAACCCACCGACGCCGAGGCCATCCCAATCCCCCACCTGCCCCGAGAACACCTTCGATAGCTCCTCCAGCGAGATCGCCTCGATCGGGTTCGAGGGATGCACGATCACCGCGATCCCATCGTAGGCCACCACATGCTCCACCGGCTCCACTCCCGCCGCCTTCGCCTGCTCCATCTCCTCGGCGCTGATGTCCCGGGAGGAGTTCGCAATGGCCGCCGTTCCGCTGATGAGAGCCCTGATCCCCGTCCCGGACCCCCCGCCCGACACCGCAATCTGCACCTCCGGGTGCTCCCTGTTGTACCCCTCCCGCCACTTCTCCGCCAGCGGCAGCACCGTCGTCGAGCCGATCTCCTCGATCATCCCCCGGCCCCCACTCGGCCCACCCCCGGCCGCCGGCCCTCGGCCGCAGCCGGCCATCGAGAGCGCAACCAGAAGCGCGCAGCCGACCACCGGCAGCGCCGCCATCATCCATCTCCGCATCACGGTCATCCTCTGTCTCTCCACAACCGCGGCTCCTCTTCCATGACCCTCTGCTTTCACTCTGTCTTCGGCCGCTCGCGCCGCGAAGCCTGTCAGCATGCCGACCAATCGTCCTCCCTCGGGCCGCTTCGTCTCACCCCCCGCGCGGCCGCCGGCACAAGGACACCTGACCGCCCCAATCGAAATCGTCCCCACAGCACCCGCAAGGAGGCAGACAATGGATCTCTTCGAGGCCATCGCCAAGCGCGCGTCCGTCCGCACCCTCAAGCCCACCGCCATTCCCGACGGCGACCTGGAGCGCATCCTCGACGCCGGCCGCCGCGCCCCCTCCGGCCGCAACACTCAGCCTATAGAGTTCATCGTCGTCCGCGACCCCGCCTCCATCCAGAAGCTCTCCGCCGCCCAGGGCTGCATCGCCGACGTCTCCACCGTGATCTGCGTCGCCGCCGATCCCTCCAAGTCCGAGTTCTGGCTCGAGGACGCCGCCGCCGCCGCCACCAACATGCTCCTCGCCATCACTGCCCTCGGCTACGCCAGCGTCTGGATCGAAGGCACCCTCCTCCGCGCCGAAGCCGCTCACAAGCAGACCCTCGGCATCCCCGAGGCCATGCGCCTCATGGTCGCCCTGCCCGTGGGAGCCCCGGCCGAGGCCACCCCGCAAAAGGAGAAGCGCCCCCTCAAGGACATCGTCCACTGGGAGCGCTACGGCAACAAGAAAAAGTAACCATCTGTTCGGCACGAGCCCTGGGCGCGGCGGCGTGTGTCCCGCGCACTGTGGGAGCCCCGTCCGCGGGGCGACGACCTTCGGCGACTCGCCGCCGAAGCCAACCCCTTCACAGCAGCGCCGTGCTGAAGTACCGCTCTGCCCGGTCCGGCAACACCGTCACCACATTCCCCTGGATCCTCGGCGCGAGCTGGCGCGCCGCCCACACATTCGCCCCCGACGAAATCCCGACCAGCAAACCGTAGTTCCTCCCCAGCTCCCGCGTCGCCTCAATGGCGTCCTCGTCGCTGACCTCCAGCACCTCGTCTACCAGCGACACGTCCAGCACCGCGGGCACGAACCCATCCCCGATCCCCTGAATCTGATGCAACCCCGGCTCGTGCCCCAGCAGCGCCGCTACGTTCTTGGGCTCCACCGCCACCACCTTCGCCTCCGGCTTGCGCTCCTTGAGGAACGACCCCACGCCCTGGAGCGTGCCGCCGCTTCCGACCCCCGCCACGAAGCAGTCCACCTCCCCCCTCATCTGCCGCCAGATCTCGTGCGCCGTCTCCTCGTAATGGACCCGCGGGTTGTTCGGGTTCTCGAACTGCTGCGGCACGAAGATCCTCGGATCCTCTGCCGACATCCGCCGCACCCGCTCCACCGCCCCCGCGATACCCTCCTCATCTGGAGTCAGGATCAGCTCCGCCCCCAGCGCCGTGATCAGCTTCTTGCGCTCCTCGCTCATCCCCTCCGGCATCACGATCCGGACCGTATACCCCTTCAGCCGCCCCACCAGCGCCACCCCGATCCCCGTGTTCCCCGACGTCGGCTCGCAGATGATCGAATCGGGTTTCAGCAGACCGTCCCGCTCTCCGCCCTCGATCATCGCCAGCGCCACCCGGTCCTTGATACTCCCGCCCGGGTTCAGAAACTCCGCCTTCGCGAAGATGCAGCACTCCCGCAACTGCACCATCGGTGTGTTGCCAATCAGATCCAAAATGTTGTCGGTTACCATCCATTCACCTCGAAAGGGGGCCCTCGCCCAACGACTTCCGCGCCCGAGGCATCTCTCCCTCTCCCCCTCCCTGCAACCTCCTACGCGATCAAGTCCTCCTCCTCTTTCTCCTCCTGCCGGATGCTGATCTTCCCCTCATCCGCCAGCTCCCGCACCCGCATCACCACCTTCTGCTGCGCCTCGTACACGTCCCGCCTTGGCGTCGGCCCCAGCGACTCCAGGTCCTCCTTCAGCCCCCCAGCCGCGTTCTCCGAGAGGTTCTCGAAGACGACCTTCTTGATCTCATCCGACGCCCCCTTCATCGCCAGCGACAAGTCCGACGCCTCCACCTCCCGGAGCACCATCTGGAGCGTCCTCGGGTCCAGCCGCGGCAAGTCCTCGAAGATGAACATCGACTCTCGCACCTGCTCCCCCAGCTCCGGGTCCCGCTCCGCCAGCGCCTCCAGCACCGCCGTCTCCACGCTCAGGTCCGCGTAGTTCAGCGTCTCCACCAGGGCCCTCGGGCCCGACGTCGTCGCCCCCTTCATCTCCTCGTCCAACCGCTGGTCCGTCCCCAGCGCGCTCGCCTTGCTCGCCAGCACCTCCTCCGTCTTCCTCAGCGCCTCGGCGAACGGCTCCCCCCCTTTCGCCAGGCGCATCACCACCTCTATCCGCGCCTCCTCCGGCAAGCCCGAGAGCACCTGCCCCGCCTTCTTCCTCGGCAGATGCCCCAGCACCACCGCCAGCACCTGCGGCCGCTCGTCTCGGAGCACCTCCAGCAAATGCGCTGCATCCAAATGCGCCAGCGACGAGAAGGGCCGCGCCGACCGCTTCTGTCTCACCCGCGACATCACTTGATCCGCCTTCTTCGAGCCCAGCGCGTGCCGCAAAAGATCGTGCGCCGCCTCCAGCCCCTCCACCGCCTCCCCCCCGGCGCTCAGCTTCGCAAACTCCTGCATCACACTCCGGCGCAGCCCCTCATCCACCCCCTTTATCCGGGCGACTTCCGCCGCCAGCCTCTCCACCTCCGGTTCCTCCAGCTCGCAGCGCGCAATCGCCTCCGCCGCCTTCTCCGGCCCCAGAACCACCGCCAGAACCGCCGCCTTCCGCAATCCGCTCAGATCCTTGCTGGTCTCTGCCGTCGCCACCGGCCGCCCCTTTCCTTTCGACCGCTTACTGCGGCTCGCGCGACACGATCTCCGTCACTCGCAATCCGAACTTGTCATCCACCACCACCACCTCCCCCCGCGCGATCAACCGCTCCTTGATCATCATCTCCGCCGGGTCGCCCAGCATCTTGTCGAGCTGAACCACCGACCCCGGCCCCAGCTCCATCACCTCGCCAATCGTCAACCTCGCCCGGCCCAGCTCCACCACCGCCTCCAGCTCGATCCCTCCCAGAAACTCCAGTCCGCGCCGCGGCCGCGCCGCCTGCGCCACGGCTCCGCTTCCGTCTGCCGCCGCGCCGAGCGCCGCCGCCTCATCTTGCCCATCCCCACCCGATCCCGCGGGATCCGGAGCGCCCTTTCGAGCCGCTTCCTGGGCCGCCACTTCGCTCGCGCTCCCATCCAGTTCGACCGCCTTCTCCTCCGTCGCAGTCTCCGCCATCTCTCTCCCCTTTCACATCTCCCCGGCTATCTCCGCCGCTACTCGGTCGCCGCTCCTCACCGGCCGACATCGGAACTTCGGCTTCCCCGCCACCAGCATCTCCAGGTCCGCGCCGGACGCCCTGTCCAGGCACAGCACGTCCCCCGGCACGAGCTCCGCCAGCTCCTCCGGCGACATCGACACACGCCCCAGGCGAACCGCGCACGTCACCTCCGCCGCCATGGCCGCCGCCGCCAGCCGGCCTCGGCGAGAGGCAGTGTCCACCGCCTCATCCCCCGCCCGCGTCTCGCCCGCCCAGCCCAGCTTCAACGATATCGCCGGCACGCAAATCCCGAGCCCGCCTTTGAACGCATCCACCTCCATCGCGAATCGCGCCGCGACCATCGCCTCCATCGCCTTCGCCGCCTCCGCCGTCCGCACGCTGCCCACCATCTCCGTCAGCTCCGGCTCGAAGCCGCTGAACTCCTCCCACGCCGTCCCAAGCTCCCCCAGCAGCCGCGACACGGGGCCCCCGAGCAGAGCCTTCTCCACCTCAGTCAGCCCGCCCCGCGCCTCGTCGATCTCCCCCTTCCCCCCCAAGAGGTAGTCAACGATCCACGCCGCCGTGCCCGACTCGAGCTGCAACAGCCCCCGTCCCGGCAGCGGCCCCATCCTGAAGATCGCCACCGCCGCCCGCTCCGGCGCCGACTGCACGTACCGATCGTACGTCTCCTGCGTCAGCCCCAGCGAAGACACCTCCACCTGTGTCCGCAGGCAGGCCGACAGCGCCGCCGCCGCCGCCCGCGCGAACGACGAGCACATCCGCTCCAACGCCTGCACCACCGTCCGCGGCAGCGCCTCGCTCCGCGAGAAATCGTGCACCCGCGTTTCGGACGTCCCCTCCTCCCGCCCGCCGGCCGGCCGTGCTCCTACCCCGACCTGTTGTGCCTCAGGCCGCTGGGCACCCCCGACCCCGCTCCCCGCGCCTCCCTCACCCTCCATCCATCCCCCGATCTTCCCCGCTCATCTCTTCACTATCGGAAGACACGCCTCTCGGCTTGAGCCCGAAATGACGCTGGGACGAGCCATCTGGCTCGTCCCAGCCTCGCTCCTGCACCAGCTTCGCGGGTTCACCCCCGAGAAGCTGCTTACTTCGACTCGCTTTCGCTCTCCGGCCCGGCCCCTCCCCCGCTTACCTGCTTCGACGTCGCCTCCTCCTCCAGATACTCCGGCCGCACCGCGGGGACCGAGGCAGAGAAGCCGTCATGGAAGCCATCGATTGAGGCCCGAAAGCGGTAGATCGGTTGGACCGTGTCGCAGGAGATGCCGGGGGGAGCTTCATCATATGCGATCCCGATCTCCTCAATGACAGCGCCGAAATCCTTGCCAGGCAGGTTCGGTCCGGAGAGCGTCCCGCGGCCTGCCTTGACCGCTTCCAGCGCCTCTTCCGGCGTCAGAATGGGGTACTTGGCGAGCGGAACGAGATCCAGTGCGTTCCGGTAGACTCCGGAGATCTCGCCCTTCCCGTTGATCTGCAGTACGAATTGACCGACCGGATAGCCGTCCAGGTAGCGCTGGTAGACGACTTCGCTCCCAACAGCCATTTCGTGGACGTCACCATGCCCAGGCTGAACAGCAGGCACGGAGACAGAGGTCGACACTCCCCCCAGCTCGCACCCCTCCGGGAGCAGTCCGGTCCGTTCGACAAAGCGCTCGGCGATCGCCAGAGCCTCCTTCTCCGTGGGCGCCTCGCCCTCCGAATCAGGACGCGTTCCCCGAAGATTCAGCGAGAAGCTGCCGCTGTCCATAACTGTCATGCTGAGCACCACAAGGTTGTCCCCTGTGATGCCGCCCACTCGTTCGGAGACGTAGGACACGTACTTATCGTCGGGCGCCAAGTTGCTCTGCTTCGCCATGATATCGGAGGTCAACTCGCCGATGAGCCCGACCCGGCGATGCGAGCCCTCAACCGTCTCTGGCATGCTTGCGCGAAACTGTGGCACGACCGACACCCCCACCCTCTCCGCCAGCTCACAAATCCTCTCGCGGGTGGGCTGCGTGTGTACGACATCGTACACCATCAGCTCGCTGGGAGCTGAGCGCGACGCCCCCTCCAAGACGCCTGGCGCTGCGCGAAAGACGTAGCGGGAGGGGTCAGCGTGCGATATCCAGCGTATCGGCGGTTCCAACTTCGGCAGCGGTGCGGCCGCCTCTCCCTGGCGAGTCATCCCGCATCCCGAACTTGCCAGACAGACCAACGACCCCAGCACCGCAGCGGCAATGGCACACACGCCACTGCGCGTTCGACATCGTGCTGTCATCTCAGCCTCCACGGCTCATCGGCTTCGGCGTCGCCTCCTCCTCCGCCAGGTACTCCGGCCGCACCGCGGGCACCTGCGCCGTGAACCCCTTGCTCTGGCCCTCCACGCTGCCGGAGAACCGGTAGACGGGCTGTACGGTATCGAGGCCCCAGCCGGCAGCCCCCTCATAGTACTCCAAATCCACTGCCTCGATTGTCGCCTCGACGGTCTCGTCGGCGCTGGGCGGGCCGTCGATGACTCCATCTCCAGCCTTCAGTGCCGCAACCGCTTCTGAAGGAGAGAGAATCGGGTACGAAGCCAACGGCTTCGTGTTGCGCATGTTCCGAAGGACCCCATGGACTCCCCCTCCGTTCACACGTACAGCGAATACACCGTCCTGTATCCCATCTCGATAGCGGGTGTAGAGGACCGACTTGCTGATGACCTGCTTCTGTATCCCTTCTCGGTCCGGGTCCGTGTACTCGATGTAATCGCCCTCCTGGACGCCGAGCAGTTCGCATCCCTCGGGAAGCAGTCCGGTTCGGTCGAGGAACTCCTCCGCCAGCGCCAGCGCCTCGTCGTCCGATGGAGCCTGATCTGTGCTGGTCGGCGGAGGCACTCGGAAGGCGAGCAGGTAGTTGCCATTGTCGAGAACAGTCACGTCGAGGTCGCCCAGATCCGACGCCGTATCCTCACCGCCGAGCGTGACCGTGTACTGCCGTCCATCAGTTGAGGCGCTGGGAAGCCCCTTGTATCTTGATTCAGATATCGTTCTGCCGAGGCGTTCCGCAAGCCCACCCGCCGTATCCCGTGTGGGCGCATCCCGAACGACCTCGTAGACCATCATCTCCATCGGCGCCTTCGCCTGCGCCTCCTCCACAACGCCCGGAGACGCGCGAAAAGTGTAGCGCGACGGAGCGCTGAGAGCCCGAGGCAATCTTACTGCCGACAGGCGAGGAAGATTCCTCGCCTGTCCAGTTCCGGTCTCGACCGTTCCCGAGCAGCCGCCGGCGAGGCAGAACAGGAGAAGGGGACAGAGAGGAACAAGCCGTCGATGCTTCATAGAACCGTCTCCTTCGCGTCGTTCATCTCCGGCCGGCTGCCGAGCAACAGGAGCAGCGCTCCCACGACGACAGCGGCTTGCCCACCGAGTGCTATTCTACCAGGAATGGGGGGTGTCAACCCTCCATTCCCCTCCCCCAGCAGGACCCCTCCCCCCATCCGCCGAACACCCTCCCATCCCCCCGGGGGAGGAACGAAGTGAACACCTTCCGGCTCGTGCGCCTCCTGCGCACCCTGTCTTCCGAAATCTACGTCATCTGGCGAGGCGAGCAGCGCGTCGGCCAGGCCGACATCCACTTCGCCGATAACTCCGTCCAAGCCGACCTCTTCCTCGAATCCGCCCTCGACGAGGACGATCAGAAGGACCTCATCCGACAGCTCGACGACGACATCGTCTCCTCCTACCTGCCCAGTTTCGACCGCGACCAGTTCATCGTCACCATCTTTATCGGCCAGGAAATCGACTCGTTCAACTGGCCCCCCGGCGACGACGACATCGACGGCCGCTAGCCACCCGCCATGTCGAGCCAAACCCTCCCAGATCGCACCGACGCGGCCTCTGACGCGGCCCTCCACGCGGCCTCCCGCGCGCGCCGCCGCGCCGCCATCCTCCGCGCGCTCCCCTTCCTCCTCCCCAACCTCCTCGGCTTCCTCGTCTTCACATTCATCCCCGTCCTCGCCTGCTTCGGCCTCAGCCTCACCGACTATCGCCTCGCGCCCATCGCCAGCCTCGCCGACCTCCGCGAGCAGATCACCTTCGTCGGCCTGAGCAACTTCATCCGCCTCCTCGGCTTCACCCGCGAAGGCCCCAACGACCCCGAGTTCTGGCGCTACCTCGGCAACACCCTCTTCCTCATGCTCGGCATCCCCCTCTCCATCGCCGGCTCCCTCCTCCTCGCCCTCCTCCTCAACCAGCGCCTCCGCGGCATCACCATCTTTCGCACCATCTACTTCCTCCCCACCGTCTCCTCCGCCGTCGCCGTCTGCATCGTCTGGAAGTGGATCTTCCACCAGCAGCCCAACGAAATCGGCCTCCTCAACAGCGCCCTCATGACCCTCGGCCTCGCCCACCCGCCCGACTGGCTCGGCACCATGCAGTGGGCCAAGCCCGCCTTCATCATCATGGTCCTCTGGCTCGCCATCGGCGGCTACAACTGCGTCCTCTACCTCGCCGGCCTCCAGGGCATCCCCCAGGAGCTCTACGAAGCCGCCGACCTCGACGGCGCCGGCTCCTGGGCGCGGCTCCGCCACATCACCTGGCCCCTGCTCTCCCCCACCACCTTCTTCGTCACCACCATGTCCATCATCGCCGGACTCCAGGGCTCCTTCCTCTTCACCGCCGCCTTCCTCATGACCGCAGGCGGCCCTGCCGGCTCCACCACCACCCTCATGCTCTACATCTACAACTACGCCATCGCCTGGCACCAGCTCGGCTACGCCGCCGCCGTCGCCGCCGTCCTCTTCCTCCTCGTCTTCACCTTCACCCTCATCAACTGGAAATACGGCCAGCGCCTGGTCCACTACACATGAACGGCCCCTCCCCAACAACCCGGCGCCGCCTCCTCAATCTCGCCGCCTACCTCCTCCTCTCGGCCGTCGGCCTCACCATGCTCGTCCCCTTCGCCTGGATGATCTCCACCTCCCTCAAAGCCCCCGCCTACGCCGTCGAGTTCCCGCCCCGCTGGATCCCCTCCGAGCCCGCCACCGTCACCATCGACGGCCTCGAATGTAAGGTCGCAACCGTAGGAGCGACATTCCTGTCGCGACCTGTGGGAGAGGCGTCCTCGCCTCGACCCCTCCGCGTCGCCATCCTCCGCTACTCCCCCGAAGGCGCGCACGTCCGCATCCTCGAACCCCAATCCCGCGCCGGCGAACAGCTCACCGTCCCCGAGGCCGACCTCTCCCTCGTCCGCGAGACCAACCTCCACTGGGAGAACTACGCCGAAGCCTGGCGCGCCCAGGGCGTCCGCGTCCGCGAGGCCTTCTTCGGCCTCGCCCGCCGCGTCGACGGCTTCCTCGTCTTCTACACCAACTCCATCTTCGTCACCATCTGCATCACCCTCGGCACCGTCTTCACCAGCTCCCTCGCCGCCTTCGCCTTCGCCCGCCTCCGCTTCCCCGGCCGCGACGCCA
>Ga0307377_10007411_pt1 | contig 11336 bp, 4 predicted proteins | sample TR3MG_FD_202535 | JGI IMG/M metagenome (GOLD analysis project Ga0307377, IMG submission 202535) | Soil microbial communities from Risofladan, Vaasa, Finland - TR-3 | ecosystem: Environmental > Terrestrial > Soil > Coastal area > Acid sulfate soil | place: Finland: Risofladan, Vaasa | collected... | reverse complement strand
TACTTGCGGAGTTTGAATACCGATTAAGTCAAGGAGGTACTGAAGAAATTCAATTACAAGCCCTTCTCGCTAATATTGTTATGCTGCATGAGACTGAATAATTTCTGTTTGGTCGAAAATTTTATCTTCTGTTTTAGAAAGAAATTATTCATTCTCTCTTTTGATTTGGCATCAACTGTGAATTGTAGATTTTTTCCATAATTAATATCCCACAATATTAATCCTAAGGGATCAGCGGGTTGATATGAGTAGGTTTTGGAGGGATTAAATAAATTTAAAAACTGTTCATAGTTAATTATTCCTAAACCAATTTCAAAAATCTTAGCAACCATTCTTCTAATCTGTTGTCTTAAAAAAGCCCTGCTCTTGAAATCGAAAATTAGGAAATCATCGTCTAATCTCAGGGATGCTAACATAATATCTCTGATAGTTTTTTCATTATCTTTCTCTTGTTTGGAAAAGTTACTAAAATCGTGTCTTCCCTCAAATGTTTTACACGCTCTAATCATTTCATTTAGATTATTTGAGGTTATATTTCTACGAAAGATAAATGAATAGGGAACAATATACTTGTAATGTCTATATAGTGCATTGTATCTTGAGAAAAAATCTATTGGTACTTCGGAATACCCCCAGATTCCAATATTTTTTGGGAGAGCTGTATTGATCTCCATTAAAATAGGTCTTTTTTCAGAAACAAAAGAAAAAGTAGATCCTCGAGCTGAAACGTACTTATCGGTTCTGCTTGCTACTTCGAAACCCGATTTTTTTTCATCTTTTATATATTTTCTCTCCTTTAAGGCGCTTAAAAGACATTCTTCTACAGTTAGATAATCGGGTTGGCGTTGAGAACCATAATAGTTTTTCGACCCAATGTAATAGAATTTAAAGAGATACCTCGTTTTCTCCATTCCTATTATTTACATAATTAAAATTTTAATAATTTAATGTATGAAATAGGATTTTTATAATAATTGAATTTCGTGTTATAATATCAAGACCAATTAATTTGTTAAAAAACAATCTTTTAATGTTTTCAAATCTTTTAAATTTCATAATTATTATACCGTTTAACAATAAAAATAACGAAAAAATATGTCCTTTATTTACTCATTTCTAAAAAATCTCAGAGATCGCGCAAGAGCAAGCGTAACAATAAAAACATTTAACATCATGTTTTTCTTTGCTCTCTTTTTTGTTGTGTTTTTAGCCATTTTAATAAGACTTACACCGATTGCGTCTGGTAATTACCTTATAAAAGCATTTGACCCATGGATACAATACTACAACGCAGAGTATTTATCAACGCATTCTATATTTGAATACTTTAATTGGCACGACATCAAAAGTTGGTTTCCCGAAGGATATGACCGTGGAAATCTCAGACCTGGATTGACTTTCACAGTAGTAGGAATTTATCAAATTGTGAATTCCTTAGGGATTCCAATATCTTTATACGATATTTGCTACTTCTTTCCAGCGGTTATGGGAGGTGCATCTGTTTATGCAATTTATCTGGTAGGTAAAGAAGCGCTTGATAGAAGATGCGGATTAGTCGCCGCTTTTTTTTTAGCTTTTAATCCTGGTTTTATGCAAAGAACGACGGCAGGATTTTTCGATAATGAAACAATTGGTGTTTTCGCTGCTTTAATGACCTTTTATTTCTTTATTAAAACAGTGAGAACAGGTAAATTCTATCATTCGATTTTAGGAGGATTCTTTTCTGGTTATTTAGCTTTAAGTTGGGGAGGCTTTAATTTCGTTATGTTAATTCTTCCTATTGTGGTTTTTATTATGATTTTATTGAAAAAATACGATTCTAACCTCTTAATCGCTTATGCAGGAATAGAAGGAGTTGGAATACTTGTCTATGCTTTTAGTATTAATTTCCCATATAATTCTTTCTTTACTAGTGTGGAACTTGGTGCAGTTTTTTATTTTACTATTTTTCTAGCCATATTCCATATTTTATATACAAATAGAAACAATTTTTCCCGTCTATATGATGGTTTAATAAACGCCATAAAGTGGGGGCTTATCCCCGTAATCGCTATATTAGGCGTTATTATATGGGTTGCACCAAATATAATTCCTTTTGGATTTGGAGGACGATTAGTAAGTGTATTAAGTCCTTTAATTCGAGATAGTTTGTCTCTTGTAGCTTCCGTAGCAGAACATATGCCAAGTTCATGGGGTGTATTTTACTATAATACTTTGATTCCTCTGACTCTTTTACCCCTTGGATTGTTTTTCTTATTTAAACGAGCTAATGCCGCTGATATTCTGCTACTCGCTTTTCTAATTTTAATTTTTTATTTTACTGGTAGCATGATTCGAATAATATTATTATTTGCTCCCGCGGCATGCTTAGTTGGTGCGTATGGATTAGTTAATGTGCTAAAAATCTTTGGCAGCTTTTACGGAGAAAGAAGAACAGGTGTTAGTAGAAAACGCAAACGACAAGTAAAGCGGATGGTAGGTAAATCTGAAATTGGAGCAGTTTATTTCATTGTTGGGATTATGTGTATAGCCCAAGTTATGCACGCTTCTAACATCGCTATAACTCAACTATCGCAGAGTCAATTGGTGCCAGGAGGGGGAATACACGATTGGGAAGAAACTCTAACTTGGATGAAAACAAATCTGCCTGGTACATCCGTTGTTGTCTCGTGGTGGGATTACGGTTATTGGATAACCCCGATAGGAAACATGACAACGGTTAACGATAATGGAACAATCAACCAAACTCGAATAGGCATGACGGGCATGGCAATGATGCAAACAAACGAGATATATAGTGCTAAAGTATTTAAAGCGTTACAAGCAGACTATGTATTAGTCTTTTTTGGAATGCTCTATTCTGGTTTAGGCGGTGACGAGGGAAAATGGCCTTGGATGGTAAGGATTTGTAACGATAACTACCAAAAGTATAAGAATTTTGGAATGGAAGAAGACAATTGGGCTTCGAATTCTGTATTTATAGAAGATGAATATTTTAACGCCACATCGGGAAGACCCACTGCAAAATGGTTCCAAAGTCAGTTAGTTAGGTTAATGCTTTATGGAAACCCAACGGCTCCTCCAGCAAATCCTAATAACCTCCAAACATTTACTGAGTATTACCAAAATCAAATTAATTCATTAACAGACGATCAAGGAAACCTATATGTCACACACATCCCTGACAATGGTAGATATGACTTTAAGGTCTTTAAGGTAGAAAAAATCTCAACAAATGGAATGGTGAAATTGTTTAAACTTGATTACACTGCTTTAGAATCTAGCTTTCTAATACAAAATCCGGAAGTATTCGATACTGGTTATGCTAGTTTCAAGTTGAAAAACACAGGTTCAAGGGATTTAACGATTAGCGATGTAAAAATAAACGGAGAGAGCTACAATTTTAATATGGGCAAAGCTTTTGAAACTAATACTTTAAACGCAACTGATGATGATTTGGTTTGGGTAGACATTAAATCTAGTGGAAATTCTTTTGAAAAAAACGATGTAGTAAACATTGAAGTCGAGGCTCAATCAACTGCGATTGATTCTTCACTTTTCACTTTCACAAATGATACGAGTAATCTATTTGTAAAAGAAGCGAAGGAAGGAGATATTAGGATTAATAAAATAAGCAGTAAAGTCGTTCAAGTTGATGACTCGACTAGTGAAATTAATCTCGAAATTGAAAATACAGGACTAACTACAGTAATATTGAAAGATTTCTACATCGATAATGAAATAAATACCCTCAACGATACTACATATGTTTCTGGATCTCCAATTTTAGAACCTGGTCAAAAAGCACGTGTTAAAATCACAAATACTCTCTATCAATTTGATCCAATAAGAACTGAGCACAAAATTGGTGTAATTACTCCTAACGGTATAAAGGATGAGGTACTTTTCACTTCAAACTACGATCCATTTAAGATTTCTATTCTTGATGAAAGCAGAATAGCCTCCCCAGAAGCACAAATCACCACTCAAACCGATTTTCGAAAGCATATTCCAATTAATCTCGAAAAGACATATGCGTATACTTATGATAACGGTACCACTCACGTAAACTTAATGGTTAAAAACACTGGAGGTATTATACTAGGACTAGACTCGATATATCTAACTTCTTCTTCCACTTGGACATCTGTATTGGATTTTGACCCCTTTAATTTAATGCCTGGGCAAGAAAAAAGTCTTACTATAACTGCCTCAGATTATTTAACAGGCATTGAGGTAAACGATGAGATAGGAATTATAGTGACTGCAAATTTCGACGGCACTACAAAAGCTTCAGATATTGGCTTCGTTCACACAATCGCAGATAGACCAGATATTGAAATCGTTGATGTCGTAGAAGGTCAAACTGCTTCTTACATATTTGCTAACGAAACAGGCAAAATTTTAATCAAAAACACGGGAGATGAAGCAATTACTTTAGATAAATTATATCTGAATAGTTCAACAAGTTTAAACTTTACAAGCGATGTAAATTTTGAGTATGGAAATATATCATTAGATTTGCAAGAGTGTGCTTTAGTATCCTTCAATATTACTGGATTGAAGTTAAATTCCTCTAATATTGTAAATGTGAACATCACTACAAACAATTCTGCTCAATACAGCATGAACTTCTCCGTATTTGTAGATTCAACCTTTTACGAAATAAATATCAATGATACTGGAACGAGTGCATCTAATACTGGTAATGTTGTAATCAAAATTGAAAACATAGGATTTTATAATCTTACGGTAGATTCAGTTTACATAAATAATACATTTATTTCATTGAGTAATTTCGTTGAAAACATTTACGAAATTGGAGCAGGAGACTCAATTCAATTTACCATCAGCATGATAAATCTCGAAATTATACTTGGGTCTGTTGATGTCGGCGAAATTTTAAATATTTTAGTTCGAACCAAGGAAGGTGCAGAGGATATACACGACGAAATCGTTGCCTCTTAAATCCTTACTTTTTATTTATAATAGTAAAAAAAATAAACTATATTACATTAAAAAATCTATAGACATATCGTCTATAAATTAAGTTTAACTTCATCTTTAATTAATCATTAAATTTTAGTGTTTAAATTGTGATATCTAATTTCAAAATTGAATCTAGTTTCAAACCTAGTGGAGATCAACCAGAAGCAATCAAGACTCTCAGCGATAACATAAAAAAAGGAATTCAGTTTCAAACTTTATTAGGTGCTACCGGCACGGGGAAAACATTCAGTGTTGCGAACATAATTCAAGAAATTCAAAAACCTACTTTAGTTATGGCCCCAAATAAAACGCTTGCAGCACAATTGTATAACGAACTTAAAGAATTATTTCCTGAGAATGAGGTACATTATTTCGTAAGTTATTACGATTATTATCAACCAGAAAGTTATATGCCTATTACAGGATTATACATCGAGAAGGATTTCAGCGTAAACGAAGAAATTGAAAGACTTAGATTAGCTGCCACACATGCGATTAGAACAAGGAACGATGTTATCATTGTTGCAACTGTATCGTGCATATATGGCATCGGTGATCCAGAAATTTGGACAGCAATTTCCCTGAATCTTGATGTTGGTCAGACTATTAAAAGAAAAGAAATAATAAAACGATTAATATTAATGAATTATGAAAGGAAGGAAGTAGAATTTAAGCCAGGCGTAGTAAGGGTTAGAGGAGATATAATAGACATTTTTCCAGCTTATTTAAACACTGCTATTCGCATATCCTTATTTGGAGACGTTATTGAGTCAATTCAAGAAATTCATCATATTACGAATAATATAATAAAAGATATCTCAAATTGTAGGATTTTTCCTGCTACTCATTTTATCATACCTGAAGAAAACAAGGAAAAGGCTTTAGTATCGATAGAAGAAGAGTTAGAAGTTCAAGTAGCAAAATTTACGAAAGAAAAAAAATACGCAGAAGCACAATGGATTGAGAAAAGAACTAAATTTGATCTTGAAATGATGAGGGAAATGGGGTGGTGTAAGGGAGTGGAAAATTATTCGAGACACCTTGATGGCAGACCACCTGGCAGTCCACCGATGTGTTTAATTGATTATTTTCCAAAAGATTTCTTAATAGTTGCTGACGAGAGTCATATAACAATTCCTCAAATTCATGGTATGATTGGGGGAGATAGATCAAGAAAAAAGAACCTCATTGATTTTGGGTGGAGATTGCCATCTGCATACGATAATAGGCCTCTAACTTTTGAAGAATGGGAATCGAAAATAAATCATATAGTTTTTATGAGTGCGACTCCCGGAGAATGGGAATTGAAAAAAAGCGGTGGAATATCCGCTGAACAAATAATTAGACCAACAGGTTTAGTTGATCCTTATGTGGAAATTCGTCCTGCTAAAAATCAGATTGATGACTTGCTAGACGAAATAAGGAAAGTTATAGCCAACAAAGGAAGAGTATTGGTAACCACTCTAACAAAACGAATGTCGGAAGATATCGCGGAGTATTATTCGGAATTAGGTTTAAAGGTTGCTTACTTACACTCAGAAGTAGGAACTGTTGAGCGATTTGATATATTAAGACATTTAAGAGATGGGACTCACGATGTTTTAGTAGGAATTAATCTTCTTAGAGAGGGATTAGATCTACCAGAAGTTCAACTAGTAGCAATTTTAGACGCAGATAAAATGGGATTCTTACGCGACACGCGATCGCTTATACAAACCATTGGTAGGGCTTCTCGTAACATAGAAGGTAGCGCGATATTATATGCCGATAAGATAACTCGAGCTATGAAAGAAGCAATTGAAGAAACAAATAGAAGAAGAACAAAACAGATAGTTCACAACAAGAAATTCAATATCACGCCTCAAACAATTAAGAAAAACATCTTAGATTCGCTTTCTGGCGAACAGGAGTTTAAGGAAAGAGAAACAAAGAAATTGAAAAGAAGTATTAAAGAGAAGATTGAAGATTTAGAAAAACAGGGAGATAAAACTTTTGTAATTGAATATCTTGAAAATAAAATGTTTCTTGCAGCCAAAGAGTTACGGTTCGAGCATGCTGCCTATTTAAGAGATAAAATTAAGGAAATTAAGAAAGTATATAATGTAAAAACATGAATTTTTTCATTACACATAAATTGATGGTTAACAAGAGTCATTATGAATCATAATTCTATTATTATTAAAGGAGCAAGACTTCGGCAAATATGAAGGATTAAATTCATTTGAATTTGAAACAGAATCAGAGGGGTTTATAGATACTGATGTTGATAAAGTTATAAAAAAGGATCGACCAAAAGTTTTTATGAGGAATGTACAAAATGAAGAGGTGCTTGACAGATATAAAGTACCCAACCAAGAGAAGATTTTAATAAGGGAAGAATTTTCAGCGGGAATCCCAATTCAGCGAATACAAGAAATCATTAATAATTATGATGAGGATTTTAAAGATGATTTCATCGAGACGCTTCAAATTTATTATAATGAAATGATTACTAAAGACCTACAAAGATTATCATTAGGCGTTAGTCGTACAGATAAAATCGTAAACGGATTTGAAAATATGATTTATTTGGATCGCTCAATTTTTAAAGCTTCCATTAAAAAAATAGAGCTACTTATTAATAGAGAAATTCAAGTCATTAAAGATTGGCGTAAACCTCGAAGGGGGCGAATATCTGGAGTGAGAATACAGATTACAGAGGAAGGCATTAAAATTATTAAAGATGAATTGAAATCAGGGATTCCTATTCAGCGATTATCGGGAATAGTTAATGATTATGGTGTCGAAGATAGTTTTATTCAATATATAAAACATATGCTTAAAACTACTTTAAAATCTCACGAAGAAGAAGTTAGAATTCCTTTGACAAAGATGGGAAAATTCATTACTAATTGGGAGAACATTCTATATAGGGGATATGTGATTTCAGAATCTGATTTCAACAAGTTAAAGTTATTAGTTGGTAAGGAAAACCCAATTTCACATAAGGTAGTTTATGGTAGAAGAAATCTTGAAGTCGTCAAGTTGCTTAAAAATGGAGCTCATGCAGAGTTAATTGGAACATATATTGTGAGAGGGTCTATTAGAACAGACCGAAATGATTTATATATCTCCTATAACGGCGATGATCATCCCGATTATATTTCTCATTTAGAAGAACTAATTATAACAGTTTTTGGAAGACCTTCATCCTTGATGGGTACTAGAGATCGGTTCTATATATCAGGTCCAGATGTTATTCAATATTTAACTTCTCAAGGTTTATCAAACGAGACTAGGAGAGTTCCATCATGGATTAAAAAATCACCATCTTGGATTCAAAAGAATTTAGATAAATGGAAAAAAAAATACACCCCCCTTGTTATTGCTTGTTTAAAAGGTATGATTAATGGTTCTGGTTCAATTGGTGTGGCATCAGGACAGGAAAGGATTGAGATTTACCTTTTAAACTCTGATAGATCTATATTAAGAGATTTTAAAGAAATGTGCAATTCATTAGATATTGAAACAAGCGAAATTAAGACACAAATTCGAGAAGATGGGCGTATTCTGTATTATATTTATATTATATCAAGAGATCAAGTAAGGTCGTTCCTTATAGATATTGTTAAGCCAAAAAAATGGGAATGTATAAAAGAAAATATACAACAGATATTGAATGCACGAGGAACCTCTATTGAACTTGTATTAGAAATGGCTCCCGAATTTAAAGATTTAAGACGAAAACTTTTCCAACATCAAAAACAACAATATTCATTTCTTTATAACTCCACCCGAATTAAAAACATTAAAAATAAAATATTACGAGATTGTTATTATAATTATATCGAAAATATCTCTTTCGGACTTTTCCCTTCTAATCAGTTTGACATGAAGACCAACATTCGCCCTAGTAGTTTAAAATTTGTTGGTGAACATTTAAAGGATAAGAACGGAAAGACTATTCATAGAGAAGTTATTAAGACCGACTTTGTGAAGGATCATCTTATTAACGATAATCCCCATATTGAAATATATTATTATAATGATTTATCAGAGGGATTTTACAAAGATCTCTTAGATATTGTTCGTCAAGTTTATGATGAGTTTCTTAAAAACAATCTTGGACGACCTTGGCATGAACCGATACTTCAAAAAATTATGGTTAATCTATCTAATGCAATGGCGTCTGAAGTCCCTGTTTGGAATAAGCTAAAAAACGGTAAATACTATGTTGGGCATATAGATCTGAATTTAATTAATGATGATACTTTCTTTATTGCTGATTTAAAGGATGATGAAATCGATATTATCAAAAGTTTATCCCAAATAACATCATATGGCATAAATCAAAAACGGCTTATTTTCAATAAAATCAATGATATTGATGCTATTAAGTTTAAATGTATTGCTTTTACTAAGGATGAGCTTTGGGTGTTTGATCCAGAGGGTTTAAAATATGACATTATTAAATTCATTAAATATACCAATAGTATCAGATCAAGAAATTTAAAAAGCTTGCCTTATTCAAATGGACTTAAGCGAACAGACCTTTTAGAAGATATCGAGAAAGTTGTTGCTATTTTTCAAAGATATATTAAAGAAGAGGAAGACTAGGATTTAGATGTTGATAATTCATAAATTGCATACCCAGATTCTATATATTATTTTTTAATTGTTAATACAAGTGTAATGTTTTATACTATCTTAGTTAAACTTTTTTGATTTCCAGAATTAAAAAGAAATAATAAAACATGAATGAATTTATTATCATTAAGGGTGCTAGAGAGAACAATTTAAAAAATATTGACGTAAAAATACCACGTAATAAGCTTGTGGTTGTAACTGGCATTAGTGGGAGCGGGAAAAGTTCATTAGTAATTAATACTCTTTTTGCCGAAGGCCAAAGACGTTTTCTCGAGTCATTATCAAGTTATGCCCGACAATTTCTTGGAGAAATGGATAAACCCGATGTAGATTCAATCGAAGGACTTTCACCTGCTATAGCTATAGAACAGAAACCGTTATCAAAAAATCCAAGAAGTACTGTAGGAACGGTTACAGAAATATATGATTATTATAGGTTACTTTTCGCTAATATTGGAGTTCCTCATTGCCCCAAGTGTGGTAAAGAAATTACGCCCCAAACACCTCAGCAAATCATTCAACAAATTCTGCAAGGACTTGATGTGAACCAAAAGTTTATTATTAAAGCACCTATAATTCGAGATAGAAAAGGCGAATACAAAGACCTTTTAAACGATCTTAAAAAACAAGGCTATGTTAGAGTTGAAGTAGATGGTATACAGTATACTTTAGATGAAGAAATTTCAATGGAAAAAAATGTAAAGCATAACATTAATGTAATTGTGGATAGGCTAGTCATGAAGGATGATATTAAAACTAGATTAGCTGATTCAATAGAAACTGCCCTTAAACTAACTGAGGGAATCGTGGTTGTTGAAGTTCTTAACATTGGAGAACAAATTTATTCTGAACATTTAGCGTGTGTAGATTGTGGCATTTCTTTTCCCCCCATTGACCACAAAATGTTTTCTTTTAATATCCCTCACGGAAGTTGCAAATATTGCAGTGGTTTAGGAACAGTAATGGAATTTGACTACTCCTTAGTTCTAGGAAATGATTTGGACTTTCCACTCGAAGACACTCCTATCAGAAATATCCCTGGATTTGGGTCGTTAACTGGGTACTTTTGGCAATCATTAAATCAAGTAGCTAAGCACTATAATTTTGATACTCATAAAACTGCGATAAAGGATATTGATCCCAAGAAATTAAACAAAGTTTTATTTGGATCAGAAGAGGAAGCAATTGAATTCCACTTTAAGAGTGAAAATAACGGTTTCAATAATCAAAGAGGAGAAATTAAATCTTCTTATCATGTAGTAAGACCCTTCGAAGGAATTATTCCAATGTTGCATAGAAGGTACATGGAGACGCGATCCGATTGGGCTCGCGATACCTACGAAACTTTTATGAATCAAATAAACTGTCCTCAATGTAAGGGGCAAAGGTTGAACCCTGAAAGTCTTTCAGTTCTTATTAATAAAATTAATATCGCTGAATTATCAGATTTAGCGGTTAAAGATTCTTTAGATTTTTTTAACGATTTACAATTAGACGATATCCAAAAAACGATTGTTAAAGATGTGTTAAAGGAGATACTAGATAGGTTATCTTTTTTAGAAAATGTTGGTTTAGATTACATTACTTTAAGTAGAAGATCCCACACGCTATCTGTTGGCGAAGCAGAAAGAATAAGGTTAGCCACTCAATTAGGATCTAGGCTTGTTGGGGTGTTATATGTGTTAGACGAACCTTCCGTAGGTTTACACCAAAGAGACATA
>Ga0307377_10007410_pt1 | contig 11337 bp, 12 predicted proteins | sample TR3MG_FD_202535 | JGI IMG/M metagenome (GOLD analysis project Ga0307377, IMG submission 202535) | Soil microbial communities from Risofladan, Vaasa, Finland - TR-3 | ecosystem: Environmental > Terrestrial > Soil > Coastal area > Acid sulfate soil | place: Finland: Risofladan, Vaasa | collected... | reverse complement strand
GCTTGAAAGTGGCCCGATAGACTCTTGGCTCGACGATCCACTTTCCGAATCCAGCGAAAACCTGAAAATGCTCGGGATTCAGGCTGACAAGCTCCCACCCACGAGAGCCATACGCCTTGAGAATCGCCTGTAGTCCGACGAGTGGCGGATTCTCAGCGTACTCGACTACCCAGTTCTTGTGTTTCTTCCTGTCATAACTGATGCTGACCGTGAGGTACTCCCATTTTCCCATCCTCATTCTCCTTCCTCGAGTTCCCTGGACAGTATATCCCAGCCTGGCAGCAAAGGCAAACCCTCGCACCGGCCCAGTCCACCCAACACCAAACCGTCCCGCATCTTTGACCGGTTCCACTCTAGTCGCTGTTAGCTCGGCAAGTGGCCGCTGTGGGCGCAGGCCAAAGCCCGCCTTCAAGTAGCGCCGGCCACCCAACAGACCGTGTCGGTGACCGTATCGAACCTGGACACAGCCGCGGGCCACCAGGGAAACTTGATCCTGCGCGTGACGGACATCACCGGCACCGAGGTGCTGCGCACCACGACCCCTGTCTCGCTGGGAGCCGGGGGGAGCCAGAATTATGACCTGGCCTACACGACACCAGACGAGGGGCTGTACGTGCTGGATGTCGCACTGCACTATGGCGACGAGACAACACTGGTGATCTGTGATCTGTTGACGGTGCGAGAGAACCGGATCTACTTGCCGGTGGTGCTGCGGAACTAGGACGCCGGCGCTCGTGGTGTTTCTCAAGCGGCCCTCCTGGGACGCCATAGATGGGGAGACGCAGCCGGCCACGCTCGCGGCTCTGCCCGGTATCCTGCCGGCTGCGGCCGAGATCGAGCACGGCGGGCGGCCGTTGATTGTGGTAGAATATGAGGAGTGGAAGGCGCGCGTCCTGGAGCGCCAGCACGGAGAGGAGAAGCGGGAATGAGTGAGCAGACACAAACACCTGAAGATCTGTCACCCGAGGAATTGGAACGGATCGTGGTGGACTTTGTCGATCGCGACGGCCCTGGCCCGGGCGACCTGCCGGCCGACACGTTCTTTGCCGTGTGGGAACGATTCGAGGCCGAGCGTCGAGAGCAGGTCATCGAACTGGAGCAGGACATCATCGGGGGCGAGATCGTGCTCTCGGTCGCGCCCACCAGCCCGGACGTGGTGCAGGTCGAGCAGAACGAAATCCGACTTGAAGACGGCCGGCGCATCGTGTTGCGCCTGCGTCGCCCGCGCCAGCAGACTGCTGCCATGCAGTGACTGAGACCCTAAGGGTTTTCCGAAACCCTTAGGGTCTGGTTATCGTCAAGCCTGGTTTCTCACATCAGCCCCGGAAACGGAAACGCCCCCGGCCACATCAGCCGGGGGCGCTGCGCACCAACCCGCCGGTGTCTCAGAACGACTGGTGCTCCGTCCGGGCGATGATCTCGTCCTGGAGCGCCTGGCCCAGGTCGCAGAAGTAGTCGCTGTAGCCGGCCACGCGCACGATCAGGTCCCGGTACTCCTCGGGGTGCGCCTGCGCGGCGCGCAGCGTGGCGGCGTCGACGACGTTGAACTGGATGTGGTGGCCGTCCAGCCTGAAGAAGGTGCGGATCAGGTGGACCAGCTTGTCCAACCCCTCGTCGTCCTTGAGCAACTGCGGCGTGAACTTTTGGTTCAGGAGCGTGCCACCGGTGCGGGCGTGGTCCATCTTGGCCACCGATCTGAGCACCGCCGTCGGGCCGCGCCGGTCCGCCCCCTGCACCGGCGAGATGCCCTCGGAGAGCGGCTTCTCCGCCAACCGCCCGTCGGGCAGCGCGCCGATCACCGATCCAAAGTAGACGTGCGCCGTCGTCGGCAGCAGGTTGACGTGGTAGGTCCCGCCGCGGGTGTTCGGCCGGCCGTCGACGGCATCATAGTAGGCCTCGAACGCGTCCACCATCACGCCGTCGGCGTAGTCGTCGTCGTTGCCGTACTTGGGCGTCTTGTTCAACAGCATCTGGCGCAGGCGCTCGTGACCGGCAAAGTTGTCCTTGAGCGCGGCCAGCAGTTCCGCCATCGTCAGGCTCTTTTGGTTAAACACGTGGTACTTGACGGCCGTCATAGCATCGGTGATCGAGCCCACGCCCACCCCCTGGATGTAGGACGTGTCGTACCGCGCGCCGCCGTCGTGGTAGTCCTTGCCCTTGGCGATGCAGTCGCTGATCACCAGCGAGAGGAACGGCGCGGGCATGTATTGGGCGTACAGCCGCTCGACGACGTTGTTTCCGTGCACCTTGACGTCGATAAAGTGGCGCAGTTGCCTCCGGTACGCGTCGAACAACTCCTCAAAGGTCTCGAACTGGGTGGGGTCGCCCGTCTCCAACCCGATCCGCTTCCCCGTCCGGGGGTCGACGCCGTTGTGCAGCGTGATCTCGAACACCTTGGGCATGTTAAAGTAGCCGGTCAGGTTATAGTTCTCCTTCCCAAAGGCGCCGACCTCGACGCAGCCGCTGGAGCCACCGCTCCGCGCGTCGGCGACCGACTTGCCCATCCGGACCAGCTCGTGGACGACCAGGTCGGAGTTGAACGCCGAGGGCTGGCCAAAGCCTGTGCGGATGATGCGGGCGGCCCGCTTGACGAATCGATCCGGGCCCTTCTTGCTGACCTGGATGGAGGAGCTGGGCTGCAGCAGTCGCATCTCCTCGATCACGTCCAGGATCAGGTACGTGACCTCGTTGACTCCATCGGAGCCGTCTTCTCTCAGGCCGCCCGTGTTGATCTGGGCGAAATCGGTGTACGTGCCGCTCTCGGCTGCCGTGACCCCCACCTTGGGCGGGGCCGGCTGGTTGTTGAACTTTATCCAGAAGCACTGCAACAGTTCCTCGGCCTGTTCGCGGGTGAGCGTCCCCTCCTCCAGCCCCTGCTCGTAGAACGGGACCAGGTGCTGGTCCAAACGACCCGGGTTGAAGGCGTCCCACGGGTTCAGTTCCGTGGTCACGCCCAGGTGGACGAACCAGTAGTACTGCAGCGCCTCCCAGAAGTCGCGCGGCGCGTGCGCCGGCACGTGGGAACAGACCTCGGCGACGCGCTCCAGCTCCTGCTTCTGCCGGGGGTCGGCCTCCTGTTCCGCCATCTCGCGCGCCTTCTCCGCGTGCCGCTCGGCGAAGCGGATCAACGCGTCGGCGCAGATGCGCATGGCCTTGAGCTCCTCCTGTTTGGCGTAGGCCTGGGGGTCGTTCAGGTAGTCCAGCGATTGCAGGCTGCGCTCGATGTCCTGCTTGAAATCGAGGAACCCCTTGCGGTAGATCTTGTCGTCCAGGACGGTGTGACCGGGGGAGCGCTGCTCCATGAACTCGGTGAACACACCGGCCTCGTACGCGGCCTTCCACTCGCCGGTCATCTCCTGGAAGAGGATGTCGCGCATGGACCGGCCGCGCCAGAAGGGGATGATCGTCTCCTGGTACACCTGCCGGGCGTGATCGCTGACGGCGAACGAGATCTTTTCCCGCGAGTTAAGGATATCCAGATCCTCCAGGCTGTGGCAGCACAGCTCGGGGTAGGTGGGCGTCGCCTTGGGGGCCGGTCCTTTCTCGCCGACAATCAGCTCACCCTCGCCGATCCAGATCGTCTTGTGCTCCATCAGGTACTGGAAGGCCCGGGCGCGGCGCACGGGCGCGGACATCAGTTCCTGGTTCTGGCGGTAGAATTCGGTCAACAGCTCGGCCCGCTCGGTCGAGATGGTGGGCCGGGCGTCCAGGCTTTGCTGCCTGAGCCGGGCAACCCGTTCAGTCGTGGACATGGATTCAACCTCCTATTTTCACGTGTAAGCCAAATCCTCGCAGCACTTGTACAATCTCGGCCATCCTGCCATCCGAGGGAGGCCGCGCGTCGGGCAACTCGTAGACCTTGTGCAACCGATGGTACTTTTCCGTGCCCGCGTGGTGATAGGGCAACAGGTCCACACGCTGGAGGCTGGGGAGAGCGGCCGCGAACGTCCCGATTCGACGGACGTTCTCGTCGTCGTCGTTGATCCCCGGGATGACGGGCACCCGGACGACGACGTCGTGCCCCCGTCGCGACAGCGCCTGCAGGTTCCGCAGGATCAACTCATTGGACACGCCGGTGTATCCTCGATGCCCAGCCTCATCCATCAGCTTGAGGTCGTACAGAAACAGATCCACGTATTCCCGCACGCGATCCAGTGTCTCCCAGGGCGCGAAACCGCACGTGTCCAGCGCGGTGTGGATCTCTCTTTCCTGGCAGGCCCGCAGGAGCGCGAGCAAAAAGCCCGGCTGGAGCAGGGGCTCCCCACCGGAAAAGGTCACGCCCCCACCGGACTCGTCGTAGAAGGGGACGTCTCGCTCGATCTCCGCCACCACCTGGGCCACCGTCATCTCCCGGCCCACGATCTGGCGCGCTTCGGCGTAGCAGACCTCGGCACAGGCCCCGCAGGCCACGCACTTGGCAGCGTCGGTGGACATGACGCCAGAGTCCCGGGAGATCGCGCCCCGCGTGCAGGCGGACAGGCAGGCCTCGCACTGGATGCACCGGCTGGCCCGGACCATCAACTCCGGCCCCAGGGCCTGGCTCTCGGGATTGTGACACCACCAGCAGTGGAGGGGGCAGCCTTTGAAAAAGACCGTGGTGCGGATGCCCGGCCCGTCGTGGATCGAGAACTTTTTGATGTCGAAAACCGTCCCTGTGATCAAAACCGCCATCTTATCCTGGGCTGCCCTCAGCGTGAGTCTCGGTCACCGATCGAGGCCTGTCGCGTTTCATCCTGCTTCGCTATCCCTACCGTGCCGTCAGGTTCGATGACCAGGTGATCGCCCTCCTGTATGGCTTCAAAGTCCCCCTGAGATAGAACGACGATCGGCACGGTCTGGTGGTACATCTCGTCGGCCACGATCGCGCCCAGGGCCAGGATGGGGTCCACGTTCAGGTTGATGATCGCAGCCGGGGCTGTCCCGGCCTTGATGCTCTCCATCAACACGGCGCTGGCGGTGCTTGAACCCTTGCCCTGGGGGAAGACGAGGACCTTTCCGGTGACGATGGCCCCCGAGCGCTCGTGGCGGCGGTCGATGATCTCGCCGGTGCGCGGGTTCAACCCACCCCAGAGACTGAGCGATTGCCTGGATACGAGCGCGATCCCTTCCGCCGAACCCGCGACCACCGGCCGGCCGATCAACGTCTTCTCCACAGAGCCTCCTCCCGACGTACGACCCCCTGCGTCGCCGACCGGATGCAGTCGCGCAGGCTGCCGAAAGCGACCCGCACGCCCAGCTCTCCCGGCGCGTAATAGGCGCACTTGCCCGAGTTGGTCATGATGACCCTGGCAGCGGAGGAGATGATCGGCGACAGAAAGACGCAGGTGTCGAGGACGATCTCGACTCCAAAGTCCACGATCGTGGGCAGAGACTCGCTTCTCTGCAGGAGGCCGTATGAAGCCTGGCTGGTGAGCACGATCACCCTGACATCTGGATGCAGCGGGCGACCCATCGACTGGATGGCTCGTGCAAGCTGGCCGAATTCAGCGTACGAAAAGTGCGGGCAGCCCAGCACGACCGTATCCAGCCGGGTCCCCTCCTCCGCCGTGGACATATCGGACCGGGCGGCCATCAAATCGGAGAGGTACACGTCTACGATCTGCACTGGAGCACCCCCGTGAAAGGCATCCTCCAGTGTATGGGCCTCGGGGGTCACACCCACCGCGTGAAAGAGCGCCACCGCGCCAGAGGAGGCAGCGGCCGCACCCAATGCCTTGAGCTGATCGCTCGTCGCATCGGTGGGCAATCCTTCGATGACGGGGATTCGGTCCTGGGCCAGATGCCCGAGCAGATGGCCGAACACCGGGTAAAAAGCATCCCCGGTCAGCATGGCGGGCGCGATGTCCACCAGGCGCAGCAGCAACTGCCCCCTACGGTTCTGCTCCAGGTGCAGCCCGGACCGGGGCACCCGGCCCGCGATGGCGGCACAGATGTCGATGTAATCGCCGTACCGGTTGGTCCGCGCGCCGAGGACAGAGTTGGCGTAGGCGATGGCGTTCGACTCGCCCCAGGCGATCTGTTGGCCGAACCTGGGGGCCAGATACCCCTGGTAGGGCGCGCACGTCCACGTGGGGATGCAGCCCATGTCCGTGTACGCCCTGGCCAACCGGAGCGCCTTGCTGGCGAACTCTTCGGGTATGCCCAACTTGCCCCAGTTCTGGAGATCCAGCGGCACCACGTTCAGCGTCGTCGGGACGGAGACGTGTCCCCCCATCGCGGCCAGCGTCTCGGCGAACTCCAGGCCAGAGTCGGTGAGCAGGCTGCAGCCGTCGATGTGGGCCTGGCTCACGTCCATCATCTCTGTAGCGCCATAGACCTCGGCCATGCGCACCAGGATGGACATGGCCATCCTGGCCGCCTGCCCGTGCCGGCCCTCCAGCATCTGCTTGTCTTTCTCGCCAAGTTTTACGGCCATAGTGCCTCGTGTCCGCGATGTGTTCCTCGGGCAGATGAGACCTGGTGCGTGGTGCACATCACCCGTTCGCCCGCTTCGCTTTGTCTGCTCTGACCTGGAGATTATATAACCTGCGGCCAAGATGGGCAAACTACGCGCAACAAGGGGATTCGAAGCAGGCCGACATCATGGATTCACGCTGTAGAAAAAGCAGCGACTGGCTCCCTGGAGGGGAGCCAGTCGCACAGAAAGCTTGCTCGGAGCCCACGAATTTGGGTTACTCCACAAGCTGCTCACCCAATCGGAATGCGCGCGTACCAGCCTGGATGACTTGGGTCGTGGTAATGGTCATATGGCCCCTCTTGCCTGAAACGTTCGTGACAGCGCTTCAACGCTGAGGGTGAGAGCGTGACGCCCAGACCAGGGCCATCCGGTACAGCAAGCACGTTGTTCTTCGGTCTAAATGGTCCTTCCTCGATCACATCGTCGGTCTGCCAGCGGAACAAGGACTGGCTGGGTTGATGAATATGCTGGGTGGCGGCGGCGACGTGCAGGTACGCTGCACTTGCAATGCCAGCGTCGCCGCTGTAGAACCAAAGACCAAATCCCATTTCCTCACAGGCGGCGATAAAGTTGCACGTTCGGGAGATGCCACCCAGGGACGCCAGGTTCAGGACGAAATTGTCAGGTACGCCAAGCCGCACAGCCAGTTTCAGGTCGGGAACGTGGGTGGAGAAGGGAATAAAGCTGTGCTGGCGCAATTTCGCCATATCGTAGAAGGTGGCAACAGGGTCCTCAAAGTTGTCGATGTTCCACTGTTCGATCTCGGAAAGCATGTATCGGGCAGAGGTCAACGAAAATCCCATATTGGCATCCAGACGCAGCAGCGCATCATCACCAACCGCCTCGCGGATCTTTCTGACTACGTCGACCGTTGTTCTGGGGTCACCTGGGGGGCATTTCCCCTCAAAGAAGGTGGACCCGTGGAGATCTCGCATTCGGGCGCAATAGGTAGCGACCTCTACGGGCGTCGATTCGCCGCCCACGCCTCCTTTTTCCTGCCGGAACGCAAAGTATTCAGTGAAAGGTATTTCTTTGCGAACGGTCCCACCTAGCAGTTTGTACAGTGGCTGCTGCCATGCTTTCCCGCGCAAATCCCACAGGGCCATTTCTATAGCTCCGAAAGCCCTAAGAGCGGACGTGTCAGCCGTATTGGAGTCGATCTTGGTCTCGGGAACGCACAGACGTTCACAAGCCTTGATGTCAAAGGCATCAGTCCCGATGAGCTTGGGTGTCAGCAAGTCAGTGATGATCGACGTGCAACTCAGGGATGGTGCCTCTCCGAGGCCTACCAATCCCTCGTCTGTCATCACTTCCACGATCACCTTTGTGGTTCCAGGGTACGTGCCCACAGACCAGAAGAACGGGACCTCCAGCGGAATATTGACCGGTGTAGCTCTAATCGCAGTGATTCTCATTGGCTAACCTTCCTTTCCTGTCTTGTCTTTCTGATGAGCGCTACCGTTCTTCGCAAGAGCCCCACCAGGCCATCGGGGAAGGCAAGCATCACCGCGATCAACAGCAGGCCATAGATGACCAGGCGAAGCTCCATCAGAGATTTTAGGTATTCGAAGAGGGGGATGAATATGAAGGAGGCCAATACCCCCCCCCACAACGTCCCCCTTCCGCCGATGTAAGACAGAGCCAGGACCTCCACAGTCTTATCCGTCGACATAACATCCGGGGTCAGGACACCGACGAAATGGGCATAGAAACCTCCAAGCAGTCCAGCAAAGGCACACGCAAGGGTGAAGTTGAGTACCCGATATTTGGTGGGGTTTACGCCGGAGGACTGAGCGGCCTCGATGTCCTGCCCAATAGCTCTAAACGCCAATCCAATGTTGGAATGGATCACCACTCGCAGGACAAAGTAGATCACAACCATCATCGCCAGCAAGACATAGTAGTAGGTGGGTTTGCTGCCCGCGCTTGCCAAAAGAGGGACGTTCAAGCCCCAGTGTCCCCTGGTCAGGTCTACCTCGACCGCCGTAAGCGCCATCAGCGCAAGCCCCAAGAACCAGGTCATCACGGCGGCATATATTCCCCTCAGCCGTAGGGTCAGGACACCCGTGAGAAAGCCCAGCATGCCTGCGGTAATCACCCCTCCGAGCATGCCCAGCCACGGGCTTAGACCCAGTCCGGTGACCAACAGTGCGGAGGTATAGCCGCCGAGGCCGACGAAGGCCGCAAACCCAAAGTTGACGATGTTGATAAAGCCCGTTGTAAAGTCGAAAACGATCGTCTGGGCACCAAAGAGCAAACTTACCACCATCAGATGGAGGATGTACTGATCCCTAATCACTAACGGTGCGAGGATCAACACGACCAGGACCGCTACATTGGCCGGGGGAATACCCCAGGACCGTAACTTGGCTAACACGCTGTTCTTTGCCCCGATTGTCAGAATACGCTCCAGCTTGTTCATGGCTGCTCTACCTCTCCAATCTGCCCTTCACTTCGGTGGTGCCAAAGAGTCCAGAGGGCTTGAACAAAAGGATCAGGATGAGCACAGACAAGCTCACCACATCCTGCCACCCGCCCCCAAGGAAGTAATAAGTCACGGTCTCCAATATGCCGACCATGAAACCACCGACGATGGATCCACCAACGTTTCCCAGGCCAACCAGCATCACGACAAACCACGATTTATTGTTGGGCGTCATTCCCATGCTTGGGTAGGCTGGCAGAATAGAGAGCATGGCTGCCCCAGCGAGACCAGCCAGCATACTGCTCAGCGCAAATGTGATGCTCTGTATCCTGTCCAGGTCGATACCGACCAGTAGCGCGCCGGTTTCATTCTGGGATACCGCGCGCATAGCCCGGCCAAACTCGGTTCTCCGCAAGATCAGCCAGAAGATGACGATGGCGGCGATAGAGATCACAAAAGCAATGGCCCGATCGTAAGCCAGGCTCACGCCTGGCAGGATCCTTATCGAGTCCTCCCAGTACTGGGAAATTCCTCGGAACTGGGCTCCCCAGATGGCCTGAGCGCCGTTCTTGAGCACAAACGACAGGCCTACCGTAACCAGGAAACTGTTCATCAGCCAGTCTCCCTTGGAACCCTTTCGCAACGGGTAAAACAGGCCCTTCTCAATCAACATCCCAGCGACGAAGCTTGTGATTCCTGCCGCCACAATGGCCAGGATTGGGCTGAACCCGAACACCGCATAAGCAAAGTAGGCCGCATAGGCACCGATGGCGTAGATCTCACCGTGGGCGAAGTGGGCGATATTCATCACGCCAAACACCAGAGCCAGCCCGAGCGCCATCAAGGCATACAGCCCTCCCCTCACGAGCCCGGTAACCGCCAGGGCCAAAAGACCTGTCAGATCCATGGATCTTTACTCCTTTCTGAGCAGCCACCCGTCCTACCTATATGCCCAGGTAAGCACTCTTGACGTGTTCATCCTGCAACAATTCTGCACCTGCACCTTGCAGCACAATGCGGCCTTGCTCCAGGACATAGCTTCGTTCTGTCATCTGAAGCGCCGTGCCGACATTTTGCTCGACGAGCAAGATGGTGACACCCTTTTGGTGCAACGCCTGCAGCGCCTCGAAGACGGATTCTACCAGCAAAGGCGCCAGCCCTAGAGAAGGCTCGTCGACCAAGAGCACTTTGGGGTCCGACACCAGGCCACGCGCCAATGCCAGCATCTTGCGTTCTCCACCGCTCAAGGTGCCTGCCAATTGCTTTTGTCTCTCCGCCAACCTGGGGAAAAGGTCAAGCACGAAATCCATAGAGGAGGCCAACTTATCCTTGTCGCGAATACCATATGCGCCCAGCAGGAGGTTTTCGCGAACCGACATCTGTTCAAACAGGTCGAGATCCTCCGTGACAAAGCTGAGCCCCATCTGGCTGATTCTATTGGCCGGCAGGCCGCCGATTGGCTTTCCCATAAACTCTACCTCACCTGCCATAGGTTTGATCAATCCAGCGATCGTTCTCAAGGTAGTCGTCTTGCCGGCTCCATTGGGTCCAACGAGCGTGACAAACTCCCCCTGCGCGACATGCAGCGATATACCCCACAGCACCTGCAGGTGGCCGTAACGTGCCTCGATATCCCTTACCTCAAGCATCCCTGTCTTCCCTCCCACGACTATTGGAGATATTTCTTTCCCAGGTAGACATCGATTACCTGCCGGTCGCTCGCGATCTGATCGGGTGTGTCCTCTGCAATCTTTTTGCCGTGGTGGAGCACTGCGATCCTGTCGCTGATTCCCATGATCATCTTTAGCAGATGCTCTACCGCGATGATGGTGATCCCTTGATTCCTTATCTTCCGAATGAGGGATATCAGATCCATCAACTCCGAAGGTGTCAGGCCGGCGCCCAGTTCGTCCAACAACAGCAGCCGGGGCCTGGTGGCCAATGCTCTGGCCAGGTCCAGGCGTTTCAGTTGAACTGTGTTGAGGTCCTCGGCCAACGTGTTTATGGCCACAGGAAACTCTACGAATTCGAGCATTTCCTTCGACAATGGGCGCGGGTCTTTGACCGCCGCCGGGGTGCCGAAGGCAGCGGCGACCATGACGTTCTCAAGGGTGGTCATCTTTGGAAAGGGGCGACTGATCTGATAGGTCCTGGCCATCCCTTTCCGGCAGATTCGATACGGTCTCAGCCCCGTTATCCTTGCATCGGCGAGCCTGACCGTGCCATTGTCCGGCTTATAGGTGCCAGCGATGACGTTAAGCAGGGTCGTCTTGCCTGCACCATTTGGCCCGATCAGCCCAAATATCTCCCCTTCCCGCACGGCCAGGGATACGTCGTCGACTGCCACCAAGCCACCAAACTTCTTTGTTACGTGTTCTACCTCAAGCATCATAGGACATCCGCCTTTGGATTGGGGACGGGGGTGGCGGCGGGGAAGTGCAATTACCCCCGCCCA
>Ga0307377_10007409_pt1 | contig 11342 bp, 7 predicted proteins | sample TR3MG_FD_202535 | JGI IMG/M metagenome (GOLD analysis project Ga0307377, IMG submission 202535) | Soil microbial communities from Risofladan, Vaasa, Finland - TR-3 | ecosystem: Environmental > Terrestrial > Soil > Coastal area > Acid sulfate soil | place: Finland: Risofladan, Vaasa | collected... | reverse complement strand
ATGCTGGACTTGGTGCAGACGTTGGAAAGTTTAATACACAAATAGGAATCCAACAGGCTTTGCTTCCTTATACTGCACAAGCTCCAATAATGGAAGGTCTTGCTGGGGGTTATGGAACTTGGTATTCACCAGAACAAACCTATCAACCTGGGATAGCAAGTTGGGTAAGTGAATTAGCTCCATGGAATTGGTTTAAAAAGAAAGGTGAGGCTTAATGCAATTTTTTGCCCCAAGAGGCACATATAGACAAGGAGAAGCTCCTTACGATATATTTAAAAATCGTATGGCTGCAATTAAATCTATTGTAGAAACAGTAAAAACCAACATCGCAAATAAATATTGGGATCAATTAAATCAAGTAACTATATCAGAACTTCATAAAAAATTATCCAAAGATCAAGAAGTTGAAAAGCTTAATTTATATGGTAATGAACCTTCGAAAAATATATATCCTCAAAATACAGAAGAAATAGCAACTCAACTTGTAGATTATACCATGGGAAAGATGTTAGGCAAGGAGATAATGATGGGACGATTACCTGCTATGGGAACTCCTACATCAACTGATTTAAAATATCAACCACAAACCGAACCTGATTTAAAATATCAGCCAACCGAAGAGGTAATGATGCCCAAAGTAAATAAACAGAAATTACTCGATTATGTAATGTCTGGTGGCGAAATGGATTGGGGAAAAATCTTGAAAGTTATGGAGGAGAGACCATCATCCTTGGGTGAATATTCTGATCTCGAAAAAGCAGCATTAAATAGCGTGATGGGAAGAGATGTGATGGGCGAATTAGAAACGGGAGTTAAGAGAGCTAATCTTATCGCTGATTATTTCAAAGAACCAGAGAAAAAACTAGCTACAACCATGACAGAACTTGCACAAACGGATTGGGATAAATTTGTAGAAATTAAAATATTAGAAGAAGAACTTAATATGACGACAGCACAGAAAAATATGATAATGTATACCGATATGTATAACGAAGAAAAGATCACGAGAGATGAATATATGCAAGCTATAGGAACTCGTGTTGCACCTGCGAAACTTTCCGATTTTGAAAGAAAACTTGAACTTCTCAAAGAAACTGGAATGTGGAACACAATGACAGATGATAATAAATTAAAATTTTTTAGTGCTTATGTTGCACCTGAAGAAGTGGGTGGAGGATTAAAAGATTTAACTGGTGCTGATATAAATACTTATAACAAAATATTCTACGGAGATGAGGAAAATTGGGGAGTAATTACCCCAGAAGAATATACAGAAGCAAAAGATATGTGGGAAAAAACTAATAAAAATTTACCAGCACCTACATATTTAAAAATAATGGAAAGAAATCTAAAAGAATGTTTGGAGGACGATAATACAATAATAAGTAGAGATGACAAAGATAAGGTTACTGATTATTGGTTTAATCAATATGAAAGACTTTATCCTTATTATGAAGAAGCCCTCGACGGAAAAATGCCTAAATACTTACCGCCAGACAAAATACATAAAGTAGGAGGTATTGAAGGTGCTATTACTTTTGGTGGTGTTGCGAAGGGACAATATGGTTCTGCTTTAGTAGAAGGACAAGAAACTAAAAAGGGAACTGAGGAAAAAGTCCCAAAAGAAGCTAAAGAAAAAGAAGATGAATTTGGATATATCGTTGGAGCAGTTTATAAAAACGCCGATGGTAAACTTCTAAAATATCTAGGAAAAAATGAATTTGAAGAAGTGAATCCAGGTGAAAGTTCTCGCAAAAGACAATAATTTCACTTGATAACAAAAATTTGTTGGAATAGAATATCGTATGTTTAATCAAAAAGAACGCAGTAAGAAATATTATAAAAATAATCATAAAAAAGAATTAGAACGATGTAGGAAATATCGCATAGATAATCGTGAAGAAATAAATAAACGACAAAGAAAACGTTATAAAGAAAATGCACAATTTATTGGAGAGTATAAATTATCAAAGGGTTGTGCTATTTGTGGTTATAACAAATGTCCAGATGCCTTAGATTTTCACCATAATGGAGATAAGAAATTTAATATTTCAGATGCTGGTTACAAGAATCTAGAGGAAATTGAAAAAGAGATGGAAAAATGTACGGTTTTATGTAGGAATTGTCATGCAGAGGAGAATTATAAATCTCGAATACAGTTCAAGGAGAAAGAAATAAGGTGAGAAGAATCTACACGAAAGAAGAGGCTTTTGGTGGTGGAGAGCCAGAAATTATAGAAAAAGGGAAAACCATGTTAGTTGAACCAGAGACTGGTTGGAGAGAACGGATGAAGGGTATTGGAGAGATTCCTACATTCAAAACACCAAAACCCTTATCTCTGGAAAATTTAACTTTAGTAAGTTTACCCCAAGAAACAGAATTGGATATCTTAAATGACAAAATTGAAGGAACTTATACAGAGTATCTCAAACTTCAGAAAAAGATAGAGGAATTTGATACTAGTTTATCCGAAATTCCTAATGCTATGAAACCAACTATTGTTGCTAATTACAACAAAGCAGTTAATGAATTTAACTCCTTAATTGGTGAATTACAAACTGATATTGCAAAAAGGGATCAGATTATATCCATTCAAGAGGAAACTCAAAAGAAGCAAGACTTTATAAAGCAAAAACGACTAGCTGAAGCAGAAACAGAACCACAATATACCACTTTGGCTGCCTCAGGTACGGGTTGGCAACAAAGAATGGCAGGCATGGGTGAATTACCAGGACGAGTAAAAGTTCCTATCTCTAAATCAGATGAAAGCGATCTAAAAGATATAATGGATGCTTTTATTTTAACTGGAAGTGGAATCTTACAACAAACCAAAGATTATTTTAAAAATGCTTTACAGCATCAGATTTTTGCACCTATCGAAACGAATCAATTATATGGAGTAAATATAACTGACGAACAAAAAAAGAAGATAAATATTGAAAATAAAAAGAAATTAGAACTTGCAGACGAGGGATATTTGAGAAGTCTAGCTAATTATTCAAAATGGTTAGAAGACAATCCTCAATTACAACCCCGTAAAGAATGGGAAAAGGGAGTTTTTGAAACCATCAAGAATAATCCCGAAGTCTTATTAGATCCTGCCTATTGGGCTTATGTAGCATCAAACACAGCAGCATTTACCTTTACTGCAATGGGAACTACTTTAGGTGTCACTACTTTAACGGGTAATCCTTTAATCGGTGCAGCAGCAGGTGTAATGGCAGCAATACCTTTTCAGACTCAAGATCTTTATGAAGATTTTATTCGTAATGGTGGAACTGACGAACAAGCAAAATACTTAGTTCCTTTTATGGGTGCAGCAATTGCTTGTGTTGAAGTCATGGGAGACTTGCCTATCTTGGCTAGCGTATCTAAGCCATTTAGAGATTTGCTATATAAGAATATAAAAAATACAGTAGTACTTAAAGTAGCTGCATGGGCAATGAAAAGCAAACTCACGAAATTCGCTACCTTTGAAATTTCAGAAACATTAGAAGAGGTGGTACAGGCTGCCCTTCAAGATGCGTGTGTTATGACTGTAAATGAGAATAGGAAATTCCTAGGAGATCTAAAAGAAATTGTGACAGCCACCCCTATAGCAACTGTGCCTTTTTCAATGTTTGGAGTAAGTGCAGATATAAAGGCACAAGCCAAAATACAAAGTCAGATTAAAGCCAAGATAAGTAAATTAGTAAATGATAGAAACCTTAGGGATGCTATAAGAATTCAGTTAGAAGAACAGGGTATTATTCCTAGAGAACCACAACCTGTAACTTTAGCCGCTAAAACAGAAGAAGAAATTAAAGCGGAAACCAAAAAAAAGGTTAAACCTAAAATTAAACCAATGGGCGAATCTTTTAAAGAAATGTTGGAAGAACGAACTGAAATCGCAGAAGCAATTAAAGAACAACAACCAGAAGAGATTCCAGTTTTTGAAGGAACTTATAAAAAAGTTATGGTAGGAGATGATTTATTTTACACACGAGATAATAAAAACTTTTTAACTGAAAATGAAGTTGCAGGATTAGCAACCCCTGAATTTGTTAAAGAAATATTAAAAGCAGAACCTAAAAAACTGACACCCGAAGAACTCAGAATTAAACGTGAAGCATTAAGAAAACGTGGAGGGATACCAGAAGATTTACTTGCTAATGATGAATGGGTTAAGAAGGCTAAACGTACCGTAATCCCTAAAATAGAAATCATAGGGGGAGAAACCATAAGTGACCGTCTTGAAGATTTAGAAAAAATAACTGGTTTTAAAGAAACTAAAGAAATGACGAAGGAGATAAACTTCGATGAAACTCCAGAGGTCAATAAAGCAATAGCCAAAGCAGATGAGATTATTGAAAATTCAAAATTAAATATTGAACCTACTCCTGATAAAATCGATATTGCTATTAAAGAATTAAAGGATTCCATGACTGATAAAACAATGAAGGAATTGAGTAATGACCAAAAAGAGAGATTGGGAGATGAATTATTAGAACTTCAGGGTATTAAAGAATTAATTATCGAAACCAAACCTACAAAACCATCTAAAGTTGAAATTCCAAAAGCGAAAGAATTAGAAGAAAAAGAAAAACCAACGATTAGAGGGATTAATTATGAAGAAAACCCCGAAGTATACAATGCATTAGCTAAAGCAGATGACATAATAGAAAAATCCAAATTAAAAATAAAATATCCTCTTGGTGAGATTGACACTGCTATCAAAGAATTGAAAGATGCCATGTTAGATGAGACCCTCAACACCAAAGATAAGAGACAAATTAGTAGAGAATTTATTGAACTTAAAAATGTGCAAAAACAAATAAAGATGAAACCTACCGAATATACAGAAATAGAAATCCCAAAAGCAAAGATGCTGCCAGAAGAAAAAAAGAAGATGATTCCCGAACTCGAACCATTAGCAGAGGAAGCAAGGAAGTATAAGAGTGTAGAAGAGTTTATGGAAGCACAAGGGCAACCCTTGTATCATGGAACAAAATTTGACGCAAAATTTGAAAGATTTATAGAAGGGTATGGGAAAGGATTTAAAGAACGAGGAATATTTTTTACGGATAACATAGATGTAGCACGAGCTTTTACTGGTGACAAAGAATTTGAAAATATAAAAGAAGCGTATCTTGATATTAAAAACCCATTAATTATTGATGCAAAAGGTGCACATTGGACAAAGATTGAATTTGAAGGAAAAAATATAGATATAGATAGTTTTGCTGGGATAGCAAGAAAAAGAGGGAATGATGGTGTTATCGTAAAAAATGTTTCTGATGTGTTCACTTTAACGGGCAATACATATATAGCCTTAAAACCAGACCAAATCAAGACCAAACAACAGCTTACCGATATCTACAACCAAGCCACCGCAGGAGTAAAAGCCAAAGAAGAAATCACGAAAAAAGTTATTGAACCACCCAAACCACCTGTGCCACCCAAAGAAGTAACATTGGCACAGCCAGAGCCAGAGCCAGAGTTTAATAAAGATATAAAAGTTGGAGATGTTTACACAATAGGAGAGAAAACCCCGACCAAAAAAGTGAAGGGCAAAATCAGAGAAGTTACTGGACAGACTAAAAAAGATAAAATTCTGATCTCTGAACTTGATATACTTGACCTTGTCTTGAAAGGTCAAGAAAAGGCAGCCAAAAAAGCATTTTCTGAAGGTAAAAAAGAGGGAATATTCGCACAAAAAGAACATTTTGAAGAGGTTGTAGCCAGAGCCAAAGAAAGAAAAGCACAGAAAGAATATATCAATAAATTAATTAAAGATATAAATAAACTCCCGACTGAAAATGTTGCTATAGATTATAAAGATAAAATTGAAGCAATTAAGGATATGTTCGATCTGAAGAAAAGACAACAAAAAACTCTGCATGCCAGAGAAGAAACAGTTAAATTTATCGAAAGAGAAATGGAGAAAGGCGATACAGTCTTGAACATTCCTCAAAAAGTCCTTGATATAATAAAAACGATACCTTTAAATGATATGACTATAGCACAGTTAGAGACTGTCCACGATAGCATTATACATCTTGCTAAAATAGGAAAACTTAAAGGTAAAATGATTAAGGTACAAAAGGGGAAAGAAATAAAAGAACTTGCTCGTGATCTTGTTGCAACACTTTATGAAAATAAGGTTAATAAAATAAGTCAAGAAAAATATGGATTAGATTTTAATGAACTCAATAGAACGCAGAAACAAGATATTATAGAAGATTTTCAGAAAAAAACAAGAAATATTAAACAGGAAATAAAAGACATAAGTAGTTTAAAGCAAAAGGTCAAAGATCCTTGGAATCATTATTGGATAAATACCACACTAGATGAATCACTTTTCGAGAAAATGGATGGAGAAGAAAGAGGACTATGGCATGAAACCTTTTATAATACAATCAATAATTGTACAAATACCGAATTACTAAATACTTTTGAAAAAATAGAAAAAATGAGAAATCTTTTCGATGATAATAAAATAGATATTGATAAATTCTTACAAGAAAGAACGGGAGATTTAATGCTCACGCATTCCCAAAGGGCTGGTCTATATCTGTGTTCTTTAGATGAAGATGCCCTAAGACACGTTCAAAACGCTGGTGTAATCATAAAGAAAGGGTTAGAACCCTATCAATTTACAGATAAGGATATTGAAGATGTAAGTAATAGCTTAACCAAAGAGGAAGAGGCTGTAGTTAAATTTTATCAAGAATATCAATTGACACAAGAAAAAGAACTCGATGAATTTGATGTAAGAGTACGAGGAGTACATTTAAAAGGGGTTAAAAATCGTTTTGCTATTCAAGTTTTAGGTGAGGATTTATATAATTCCGTGTCGGTAGAATTAGAACATAATCCCTTAACGAGAAGAGCTTATATGGAAGAAGGTTTTCGGAAAGAAAGAACACATCGTGCTGAAAATGTAATTATGCTAGATTGTATAACTAATATGCTGCGAGACATAGCAAAAGTTGAACATTACAAAGCTTACAAAGAAGCCGAAATGGATATAAATAATTTATTGTCTAACCCAGAACTTAAAAAGGCAATTCTTGGAAATCCCAAATATGGAAGGGTTGCTTATGAAAATATCACACAATGGTTTAAGGATTCTGTAAAAGCCAAACAGAATAAAATTCTCAGCACTTCAGATAAAACTCTCATGTTTCTGAGAACGAGTGCTTTTATTTCTATGTTGGGATTTAATATTCTGTCAGGAACAAAACAGCTTATTTCGCTTTCTAACGCAGTAGGATTAGTAGGATTGCCAGCAGTTTTAAGTGGAATAGAACAAGTATCCCTTCACTACAATGAAACTAAGCAATTTGTTTTTAAGGCAGATCCCCAGGCAAGAGCTAGAAAAGGAATAATCGATAGAGTGATGCAAGAATGGATGGAAACTACCGAAGCCAAACAAATACTTAAAAATCAAACTGGGGATATTAGAATGAAAACATTATTTTTGATCAGGATGCTTGATGAATATGCTGTTTTATCTGTTTGGAAGGGTACTTACGATTCAGTAATAAATACTCAAAAAATAGGTGGAAAAAAAATAAAATTCACAGATGCAGCAGATTTAGAAAGACAAGCCATTGAATATGCAGCTTATGCGATAAGAAAAACTCAGCCTTCAGCATTAATGAAAGATCTTCCACAATGGTTTAGAGATGGTACGGTAGCTAAAATGTTTAGTCTATTTCAGAATCAGATTAATAAAAATCAAAATTTTCTTAGAGATACATTTAGACAATATAAGGCTGGAAAAATTTCTACGGGAACTCTTGCCTGGAGGACTCTCTGGAATTTGTTTTTACCCGCTATTTTAATAGGAACTATCACAAGAGGTAGACCTCCTGAAGATTGGAAAGAATATGCCAGAGATATAGCAACTTATTATGCTGGCGGATGGTTCTTTGTAGGATCAATAGTAGTTAATATGATGCAGGGTTATGGAGGATGGATGCCTGCACCATTATCTTTCGGAGAAGAATTTGTTAAGGCTTACACTTATAAAACATGGGAGTCAAGATTTAAGCATGCAATTAGTGGTGCTTGTAAAGTAATTGGACTTCCTTATAATCAACCTTATCGAACTATTGAAGGGGTAGATGATTGGATTCAAGGGGAAACCGAAGACATAAGGCGTTTAATCTGGACTGAATATGTCTTAGGAAAAGAAGAAGAAAAACCTTCTTTTGAAAAAACCAAGAAGAAGAAAATTAAGAAAACAAAGAAGACTAAGAAGAAAAAGAAGATCTAATATATCTCTCATAAAGAAGAGTGTAAAGATACAGAAGAGTTTTCCCGTTTCAACCGATAACTAATTATATCAAATTATTTTTCGCTGTCAAAGTATAAATGTCCTAATTTCGGTCTTATGTAAAGACTACTAAAAAGATAGTGAATAAGGTAAGTAAAACAAAATAGGAGTTTTTATATACTACTAAAAAGGTAGTGATTACTGTGTCTGACAATTCTAAAGGGTTTGTAAAATAAAATTAAAAAAAATTTTTATAGTGTTTCTCTGCGAAACAAGGAGATAAGATGTGGACTAAAGTAGATAAAGAAATAGGAACTTATACAAAGATAGATAAAACCGAACCTAAGGGGGGACAGTTTAAAAGTCCCTGGTTCTTTAGTTGGTTTAAATATTTTGAAGGTGTAGTGGACTTTTACCATAAAGTAAATAAAGAAATAGGAACTTTCGAGAAAATAGATAAGGGGGAATAAAATAAAAAAGAGGTGATTTTATGAAAAAATTATTATTAATTTTAACTTTAATATGTATGATTGCATTGCCTGTATATGGGCAAACAGGGACTTATACTACTCACAATTTGTTTTATTTGCCCGAATACGGAGCATACGGTCTTACAGAATACAACGAATATAATGCCTATATGGAGATTGCGGATTTACAGATTTGGGCGAATAAAACTGATATAGCGGGTATTGATTTATCACTATATTACTTAAAGACCGAAATAAACACGCAAGCAAAAATTGAAACTATCTGGGGTGTAAATTTAGCTAATGATAGTGAACTTCATACACAAAATACCGATACGGATTTAGATGCTACTTTTGAAGCAACCTTTGTCAAAAAAACGGATACCGTAAATGTTTTAAGTGATATAACTTCTCTCGGAGCAAATATCGAAGATGCAGTAACAAAGAAGCATACTCAAAATACTGATACCGATTTAGACGCTACTTTTGAGGCAACCTTTGCGAAGAAAGCTGATAAATTATCAGTTTTTGCCGCAACCACTTCTGCTGAACTTGCAGGGGTGATAAACAATGAAACGGGTAGTGGATTATTGGTATATGGAACTTCCCCTAATATAATCACTCCTACTGGGATAGTTAAAGGTGATGTGGGACTTGGCAATGTAGAAAATCTAAAAGTAAAACTTGATGGAACTACTGCCCCAGGGGTTGGCAATGATAACACTCAAGGCTATGCGGTAGGTTCTCGTTGGGTTGATGTAACCAACGACAAAGAATATGTTTGTCTTGATGCCTCGACTGGAGTTGCAGTTTGGACAGAAACAACTCAATCAGGTGGTGAGGGACATACTCAAAATACTGACCAATATCTTGATTTTGGCGGTGCTAATCAAGTGGTGGTTGCTGACGCTAAAGACGCGGTAACAAAGAAACATGCTCAGAATACCGATACTATAATGTCTATTGCTGGTGCTTTAAATGACCATGAATATTTAGGGAAAACCGATAGTAAGGTAGTAGGAGAAAATGTTGTATTCGGAGATTTATTATATTTTGACTGGACAGATGGTGAATGGATGAAAGCTAAAGCTGATGTTTATGCAACTGCTCGGTCAAGAAGAATTGCCTTAGAGACTAAAGGCGACGGTGAGGCTTGTTTGATGCTGATTACTGGATATATCCGAGACGATAGTGCTTTTGAATTTACCACAGCAACGGTGTTCTTATCAATTACTACCGCTGGAGCAACTCAATCTACCGTTCCTTCTGTAGCAGGAAATCAGATTCAGGTAGTAGGAACTGCGATTAGTGCCGATATTATGGAATATAGCCCATCAATGGATGTAGGTGAAATATAATGGCGTTTCCAATAGTGGCAGCAACTAATAAAGGGCACACCGCAGGTGGTTATTCTCATACTGTAAATCTGCCTGCCAATATTTCAGCAGGTAATTTGTTGGTTGTTGTATTTGTGTGTGATAGTAATCCTACCGTGGGTTTTCCAGTGGGTTGGACTGTACTTTTTACAGAAGCAGCTGTTTATTTTAATCTTATTGTTGCGTATAAAATAGCAAATGGAGGAGAAGGAGCATCTATTACTGTAACTACATCTAACAGCGAAATAACAGACTACATTTCATATCGTATTACAGGATGTTCAGGAAAGGTGGAGGCAGGGACAGCCTATACTATGGCAACCGTAGATTTATACCCAGACCCTCCAAACCTAACTCCTACTTGGGGAGCGAAGGATACGCTATGGTTAGTTGTGTGTGCTACCCAAACCTATCTTGCCTATGTGTCTTTATATCCCGCAAACTATATAAATGGAATGAATGAAGTTGATGGTTCTTCTTATGGAAATGGAGTTGCATCTGCACAGAGAGAGTTAAATGCAATAAGTGAAAATCCTGAGGTTTTTACACTAAATAACCCAACCCGATGGGCTGTTAATACGGTTGCCATAGAACCAACAGCAGGAGGTATCAAGTTGAATGGAGTAACCATAAGAAAATGGAATGGTGCTGTGATAAGCAAATGGAATGGGATAGCGTAAAGGAGATGATGATATGAATGGGATTGAAATAGGAAAAGCAATATCTGAATATGGGATAGCAATTGAATAAAAGGGGGCTATGCAATGATCAAAACACTTATAGAAAATTATAAAGAATTAACTGCTGCCGGGGTAGTTGTAATAATGATGGCCTGGTATTTATGGCACCAGACGAAGCGACAGGCCAAAAGAGAAGATGATCAGGATAGAGAACGAACCAAAAGAGAAGAAAAGCGCGATGAGGAACAAAAAGAAGAAAGAGGTTTTTACCGGGGTTTAGTTAAAGATGATCTACGAAAAAATATTGATCTAAATGTCCAGGGGATTACCTTACAGAAGGAAATGATAAATGATTTTAAAAATCATGATGGCCATGCGGAAAAGTTCTCGGAAAAGGTAATTGAAACGCTTGGCGCTATATGTAATAAATTAAATGGAAAGGTGAAATAAAAAATGAGTATATACATAACTAAGAATTTTAAATATGCTGAAGTTCGATGCCCTTGTGGGTGTGGTAAAGATAGACCAGTTGATGCACGTTCTATATACTTAT
>Ga0307377_10007408_pt1 | contig 11342 bp, 11 predicted proteins | sample TR3MG_FD_202535 | JGI IMG/M metagenome (GOLD analysis project Ga0307377, IMG submission 202535) | Soil microbial communities from Risofladan, Vaasa, Finland - TR-3 | ecosystem: Environmental > Terrestrial > Soil > Coastal area > Acid sulfate soil | place: Finland: Risofladan, Vaasa | collected... | reverse complement strand
AGCGAAAAATCCGCTGCTGATGGCGCAGGCGATGAAGAAAGCGGTCGAGGCGGGACGTGAAGCCTACTTGGCCGGGCGCATGCCGAAGAAACTGTACGCCGCCGCGCCGAGTTCTCCCACCGCCGGCATCATCGGCAAGGCTGCCTGAGGCCTGCCGGGCGGGACATCGGCCCCGCCTCCGATCAGATGCCCGCATCTTCGCATCCGCCGATACGCAGTTTCGTGCTGCGCCAGGGCCGCGTGTCCAACGCGCAGCGGCGCGCAGTCGATACCTTGTTGTCCGTCCATGGCATCGCCTATGCGCCGGGCGCGCTCGATTTCGAACAGCTATTCGGCCGGCGCGCGCCGACGCTGCTCGAGATCGGCTTCGGCATGGGCGAGACCACAGCGCGGATCGCGCAGGCACATCCTGAAAACAATTACCTCGGCATAGAAGTGCACACGCCGGGCGTCGGCAGCCTGCTCAAACTCATCGCGGAAGGGAAGCTGAGCAATCTGCGGCTGATCCAGCACGATGCGGTGGAAGTGCTGGAGCACATGATCGCCCCTGGAACACTCGCCGGCGCGCACATTTTCTTTCCCGACCCCTGGCCGAAAAAACGTCATCACAAGCGCCGGCTGATCCAGCCGGACTTTGTCGCACTGCTCGCTTCACGCCTCGCGCCCGACGCCTACGTCCATGCCGCGACCGACTGGCAGGAGTACGCCGAACAGATTCTCGCCGTATTCGCCGCCGAACCCGCGCTTGCCAATACCGTGCCGGGATTCGCGCCGCGCCCGGACTACCGGCCGCTGACCAAGTTCGAGAGCCGCGGCCTGAAGCTCGGCCACGGCGTGTGGGACATCATCTTTCGCAGGATCTAGAAATCTTTCAGGATCCCGTCACGATGGCTTTGCCGAATCCTTTTCCGGCCTGCCGGTATTCGGCGCGCGGCGGGCTGAAGATGTCGAGGATAACGGCACCTTCGGCACCCGTGCGTACCCCATGGCTTACGCCGCCGGGCGTGTGCCAGAATTCGCCCGCGACCGCTTCCACTTCCTCGCCACCCTGTATGCGCGTGCAGCGGCCTTCGAGCAGCACACCCCATTGCTCTTCGGGATGGCTGTGAATGCTGCCGGTCGAATTCGGATCGACGCGCACGACTGAAAGCATCACGCTTTCGCCGGGAAAAATCGAGGTGTTGACACCCTTCGCCAGCTCGCGCGCAATGCCCCTCGAGTCCCCCTTCAGCCTGAATAGCCAATCCGCCTTGCTCATCTCCTGTGCCTCCTTGTCTAAATGTGTTGCGCGCCGAAGTCCGACGCGGCCGCAGCGCTTCGACCCGGTCGCAACAGAATACTTCGAACTACCGATAGCCGAAATTACAGGCCGAGCTTCGCCGCCAGATCGATGAAATCGGCAGCGTTGACGTCGAAATCCTTCTCCGGCTTCAGATCCTTTTTCGCCGGGTCGCCGAATTCCAGCGGCCGCTGCACGAATGCGGCGCGCAGGCCCGCCGCCTGCGCCGCGCGCAGATCGCTCTTGTGCGCCGCCACCATCATCACCTCGTGCGGCTGGAAACCGAGCATCGCCGCCGCTCCCAGGTAGGCTTCCGGATCGGGTTTGTAATGATGGAACAGCTCGGCCGAGAGCACGCAGTCCCAGGGCAGGCCCGCATGCTTGGCCATGTTGGTGAGCAGGCTGATGTTGCCGTTGGACAGCGTGGTAATGAGGTAGCCTTTCTTCAGGCGCTTCAGTCCGCGCAGCGCGTCGGGCCAGGGCGCAAGCCGGTGCCAGGCGCGGTTGAGGTCATCCCTCTGCGCCTCGCTCAGCATGTCCAGGCCGGATTCATCGAGGATGCGTTCGAGGATGCGCCGGTGCAGGCCGTCGATGTTGGTCCAGGGCAGCCTTCCCGAGCGTACCTCCTGCATCGCCGGCTGGTAACCGGCGCGCCAGGCGTCGGCAAACGCTGCCCAGTCGGCGCGCACGCCGAGTTCCTTTCCGAGCCTGCGCCCTTCACGGCCGATGCTACCGCGCCAGTCGACCACCGTGCCGAACACGTCGAAGGTCAGCGCTTTGACTTGCCGCAGCGCCGGCGTCAGCCGTCTTGCCATGGTTTCTCCTTGGAACCCGCCGCAAAATGAGTTTTGCAGCGCCCCGATACAGGTGAGTACGAGGTAAGTATCCCATCATTTTGAAACAGATTCTCAGGCCGCGTAGGGCATCGCCTCCAGAAAAGGCGGCAGCGGCGAGTCCAGCGTGGAACAAATTGCCCGCAGCAACTCGGCATCGGTGAGGGACAACTTGCCGTCGGCGAGCGCGCATTGCACCAAGGCCTTCACCAGCCGCGGCTTTTGCATCGGGGCAAGCTGGTTGAGGCGGGTGAGGGCGGCTTTGACGGCGTCGATGCTGATGCCGCGCAGATCGAGCGGCGCGAGCGCGATGCCGAGTTCCTTCAAGCCTTTGCCGAAAGAGGCTGCACTGTCGCCTTCGGTCGTCTCGGCGACCAGCGACAGGACCAGCCGCGCATCTTCGGCGAGCGGCTCCAGCGTGCGGTAGGTGACCGGCACGGCGCGGCCGGCACGTTCCCCCAGCGCCGCCTCGAGCATGGTCGCCACGACAAATTCCTCCAGCGTGACGCGCTGGTCGGCTGCTATCAATTGCTGCAGCAGAAGCAGAAAAGCCGCGCGTTGCGCCGGCGCCAGGGCTTTCAGCGTCGGCGTGGCAAGCGCGATCAGCGGCAGGCGCGCGACCTTGCCCAAGCCCTGCACCTCCGCCGCGATCCTGGCCACCAGCTCGGCGTTTTCGCCGCCTGCGCGCAGCAACTCGGCCTGCGTCTGGCGCACCGGTGCGTCCAGCGCAAACACCAATCCGAGCATCGCCTGTTTCGCGCCGTCGGGGCTGCGCGTGAGTTCGCGCACCGATTGCGGCAGCGCCCCCAACAGAGAGGTCGCGTAATCGACATGCCGGGTGGAAACGTCGCCCACCGCGGCGACCACCGCAGCGGCACCGGTGGCCATTGTTGCCGGCGCTGCGGCCGCGGTGCTGCGGCGCGCGCCTGCGCCGCGGCCGAATTCATTGCCGCCCGCAACGCCGCTGACCGCCGTGCTTGCTGGCGGCGCAGCTGCGGCGGCCGGCGCCGAGCGCGCCACGATGTCGTCGATCGCCACCGGGTGGCCGTAGATGTGCTCCAGCCTCTCCCGCACCGGCGGGTGCGTGGCCATCAGATCCCCAAAGCCGGTGGCAATTGCCTCGCCGAAAAACATATGGCTCGCCTGCGCCGCGCGCGGATGGCCGATGCGGGAGCCGGCCAAGCTGATTTTTGCGAGCGCCCCGCCGATGCCGTCGGGGTTGCGCGTGAACTGCACCGATGAGGCATCGGCCAGGAACTCGCGCTGGCGCGATACGCTCGCCTGGATCAGCCGCCCAAAGAAAACGCCGATATAGCCGATCGCGATCAAGCCGATACCGAGCAGAACGAAGGACGAGCTCCTGCTGTCGCGGCGCGAGGACGTGTTCGTGAGCATGAGTCCGAGCGTAGTCAGCAGCAATATCCCGCCCAGCACTCCCATCAGCCGCAGGTTGAGGCGCATATCGCCATTCAGGACGTGGCTGAACTCATGTCCGATGACTCCCTGCAGCTCGTCGCGGTTCAGCTGCTGCAGCGTGCCGCGCGTGATGACGACCGCCGCCTGGCTGGGCGAGTAGCCTGCGGCGAAGGCATTGATCGCCGGCTCATCGTCCATCACGAAAACCTGCGGCACGGCGATTCCAGACGCGATCGCCATTTCCTCGACCACGTTCAGCAGCCTGCGCTCGGCCGGGTCGCTGCTATCCGTGGAAATCTGGCGCGCCCCCATCATGCGCGCCAGCACCGCCCCGCCACCGGCCAGGCTCGCGATCTGCGCCAGGCTGCCGCCGGCAATCAGCACCAGCGTAACGAGCGTCACCGTCGCGTAAAAGGACGCGGGCGCGTTGATGCGCGCGCCGCCGCTTGCCGTGTTGGCGGATACGCCGATGAAAACCAGCGCCGCTACGATATTCACGGCGATGACGATTGCCACCACTGCCAGCAGGAACAGCACCACCAGGCGCGTGGTCTGACGCCGCGCCGCGTCCTGCTGCTCGAAGAAATTCATCGCGTTTGCGCCGCCTGCTTAGCTGAACGACACCTTGGGCGCCTTGCGCTCCTCCGCCGATTCGGTCGCCTGCAGCAATTCCGCCGCCTTGAACTGGAACATGCCGGCAATGAAATTGTCGGGGAAGGACTCGATGCGGGTGTTGTAGCTCATCACCGCATCGTTGAACGCCTGGCGCGCGAACGCGATCTTGTTCTCGGTGCTGGTGAGCTCCTCCGACAGCTGCATCATGTTCTGATTGGCCTTGAGATCCGGATAAGCTTCCGACAGCATGAACATGCGTCCGAGAGCGCCGGAGAGCCCGGCCTCCGCCGCGGAGAGTCCCTGGATTGCCGTCGGATCGGCGGGGTTGGCCGCGGCGCGCTGGTTGGCGCTAACCGCGGTGCTGCGCGCCGCGATCACGCCTTCCAGGGTCTGGCGTTCGTGCGCCATGTAGCCTTTGGCCGTCTCCACCAGATTGGGGATCAGGTCGTAGCGGCGCTTCATTTGAACGTCGATCTGGGCGAACGCGTTCTTGAAGCGGTTCCTGAGCGCGACCAGCGCGTTGTAAATCGAAGTGGCCCAGATAAAGGGCACGGCGATAATGACGAGAATGACGATCAGCACGATCCAGCCCATTGCGTTCTCCTTCAGGTTTCGTGACAAAGCGAGGGGATGTCCCCCCAAGGGCGACTCCCCCCCTCGACAGGGATCGAATCCTTCGGGGCGCCTCCCCTAGCGCCCCTAGATCAGAGGCTATCGCGGAAATACCGAAATGGCCCCTCAGTTCGTTTCGCCCGGCGGCAGGAACAGTTGCAGCAAGTCGTTCAGAAAGCGCTGCCCGCGTTTGGTCGGCGCGATACGCAGATGGTCGCGCGCTATCAGACCACGCTCGGCCGCTTCCCGCAAGGGCCGCTCCACGGCGGAGAGCGGCAGGCCGGTGCGCTCGGTGAACAATCCCGCCTCGAAGCCTCCGGTGAGGCGCAGCGCGTTCATCATGAATTCGAAGCCCAGGTCCTTGCTTGGTACCGCATGCTCTGCCTGCAGCGGCGACGCGGCAGCGGTCTTCTGCATATATTCGCGCGGCTGCTTGTAGCGCATCTGGCGCAGCAGACGGTCGGGAAACGATAGCTTGGAATGCGCGCCGGCGCCGATGCCGAGGTAGTCGCCGAAGCGCCAGTAATTGAGATTGTGCCGGCACTCGCGGCCCGGTTGGGCGAAGGCAGAGGTCTCGTAATTGACGTAGCCGGCACTGGCTAAGCGCTCTTCGAGCATGTCCTGCATGTCGGCCGCGAGTTCCGCGTCCGGCAGCGGCGGCGGATGGCGATAGAAAAGCGTGTTCGGCTCGAGGGTAAGGTGATAGGCGGAAAGGTGGGTAGTGCCGAAGCGCAGCGCCGCAGCGACGTCCTGTTCAGCCTCGTGCAGCGTCTGCCGCGGCAGGGCGTACATCAGGTCGAGGTTGATATTGTCGAAATGCGCCAGCGCGATGCCAATCGCACGGCGCGCCTCTTCACCGTCGTGGATGCGCCCCAGGGCCTGCAACAGCGCGGGATTGAAGCTCTGGATGCCGATCGACAGGCGGTTGACCCCGCAAGCGCGGTAGTCGCGGAACTTGGCCGACTCGAACGTGCCTGGGTTGGCTTCGAGCGTGATTTCCGCATCGGCGGCGAGGTTGAGCCGGGCACGGAACGCAGCCAGCAGCTCTTCGATCGCGCGCGCGGAAAACAGGCTCGGCGTGCCGCCGCCGAAGAACACCGAGTACACGCGCCGGCCCCAGATCTGCGGCAGGGCGAGTTCGAGGTCATTGATCAGCGCGCGCACATAATCCTGCTCCGGCGCTTCGCCCTGACCTTTGCCACGGACCTCATGCGAATTGAAGTCGCAGTAAGGGCATTTTCTCACGCACCATGGAATGTGCACGTACAGCGACAGCGGCGGCAGTGTCTTCAGGCTAACGCTGCCCGGCGGCAAAATGACGGTGGCGCTGGTGGCGGACATAGCTGCGGCAGGCTCTTTCCGGTCAGGGAAAGCTGCGCAATTTAGCGACCAGCTGGCGCAGGGCCTGGCCGCGGTGCGACACCCGGTTCTTGTGCGCGGAATCGAGTTCGGCCGCGGTTTTGCCCAGCTCGGGCAAAAGGAAATGCGGATCGTAGCCGAAACCGTTGTGGCCGCGCGCCTGAGCGCAGATTTCGCCCCACCAGTAGCCTTCGCCGATCAATGGCTGCGGATCGGCCGCGTGGCGCACCAGGACCATGGCGCAATAATAATAAGTGCGGCGATCGGCGCAGGCGGCGAGTGCGGCGACCAGTTTGTCGTTGTTGCGCGCGTCGCGCTGCTCGTCGCCGGACGCTTGGCCCGCATAGCGTGCGGAATGCACCCCGGGTTCGCCTCCCAGCGCGAGCGCGCAGACTCCGGAGTCGTCCGCGAGCGCCGGCAGTCCTGCTCGCTCGGACGCGTGGCGCGCCTTTGCCAGCGCATTCTCGATGAAGGTGACGTGCGGCTCCTCCGCGTCAGCGATGCCCAGCGCCGCCTGGGTCAGCACCTCGCAGCCCAGAGGAACGAGTATGGCCTGGATTTCGCGCAGCTTGCCGGCGTTGCTGCTGGCAATGACGAGTTTTTTTAGCATATCAGCCTGCGAAAAATTCCTGGAACGCCGCTATCGTCCGCTCGACGTCTGCGCGGGAAACGTCCAGATGCAGCACGATGCGCATACGCGGGCCGACGTGCGCGAGTATGCCCTTGCTTCTCAGCGCCCCCTGCAGCAAGGAGCACTGCCCGGGCGGTATGTCCGCAAAGACCATGTTGGTGTCCGGCATGCTCACCCCGATCTGCGCGATGTCCGACAGTCCTCGCGCGAGCTGCGCGGCGTTTTCATGGTCTTCGGCCAGCCGCGGTATGTTGTGTTCCAGCGCGTACAGGCCGGCTGCGGCGAGTATGCCGGCCTGACGCATGCCGCCACCCAGGATTTTGCGCCAGCGCAGCGCGCGTCCGATGAATTCCCGGCTGCCGCATAGCACCGAGCCGACCGGCGCGCCCAGTCCTTTCGACAGACAGACGGAAACGCTGTCGAAACCGGTCACCGCATCTCGCGGGCTGAGGCCGAGTTTCACCGCCGCATTGCAAATGCGCGCGCCGTCCAGGTGCGTGGCAAGTCCGCGCCGGCGCGCGAGCCCGGTCGCGGCCTCGACGTACGCGGGCTGGATCACGCGTCCGCCGAGCGTATTCTCCAGCGCGAGCAGGCGGCTGCGCGCGAAGTGGAAGTCGTCCGGCTTTATCGCGCGCTCGATATCCGCGAGCGCGAGGCTGCCGTCCGCCTGGTGGACGATGGGCTGCGGCTGGATGCCGCCGAGCACGGCGCCGCCGCCGGCCTCGTATTTGTAGGTATGCGCCTCCATGCCGACGAGATATTCGTCTCCACGCTGGCAGTGCGTGAGCAGCGCGATCAGATTGGCCTGCGTGCCCGAGGGTGCGAACAGCGCCGCTTCGTGGCCGAACAGTTCGGCCACGCGCGCCTGCAGGCGGTTGACCGTCGGGTCGTCGCCGTAGACGTCGTCGCCGACCTCGGCCGCAGCCATCACGGCGCGCATGCCCGGACTCGGGCGCGTGACAGTGTCACTTCTCAGGTCGATCAGCTTGCCGGTGTCATCGTTCATCATGGTCTTTTGCCATCCCGATTCACCCCGACGCCAGACAGTCCACGGCTTTCTGCACCCCATCGCGGCCAAAGGGAATGCCCTGAACCAGCATCGCGGCCTCGATACCCGCAAGGCAGCCCAGGATCATCGCGGCATTCAGGTCGCCGAGGTGTCCGATGCGGAAGGCGCGTCCGGTCTGCGAGCCGAGGCCGCCGGCGAAGGCGACCTGGAAGCGCTCGCGCGCGACGCTGCGCAGCGCCTCGACATCGATGCCGGGACGCACGTCTATGGTGGTGACCGACACCGATCGCGCCTCGGGCACGCGGCAATGCAGGGACAGCGCTCCTTCCTGCGACCAGCGCTCGACTGCCGCCTGCACCGCGCGTGCGAGCAGGGCGTGGCGCGCATGCACTGCCGCGATGCCTTCGCGCTCGATCAGCGCGAGCGCAGCCGCGAGCCCGAACAGGAGATTCTGCGGCGCGGTACCGCAGAATTTCGTGTAACTGTATTGCGCTTTGCGCCGTCCCCAGTCCCAGTAAAACCGCGCCGAGGAATTGTTCGCGGCGATCTCGCCCGCGCGCGCGTCGACCGCGACCAAGCTCAAGCCGGGCGGGCACATCAGTCCTTTCTGCGAAGCGCCCACCGCTACGTTCACGCCGAGCGCATCCATCGCGAACGGCGCGGCGGCGAGCGACGCCACGATGTCGGCGACGAACAGCGCCGGGTGGCCGGCAGCGTCCATCGCCGCGCGGATCGCTTTCAGGTCGCAGGTGGCGCTGCTTGCGGTGTCGGTGTGCACGGCGAAGACCGCGGCGATTTCGCGCCTGGTGTCGGCGCGCAGAGCCTGTTCGACCTCGTTCGGGTCGATGGGATATCCTTCGCGGTAAGGCGTGCGGACGACGCGCCGTCCGGTCGCCTCGACCTGAATTGCCCACTGCGCGGAGAAATGCCCGCTGCCCGGAATCAGCACCGCCTGTCCCGGCGCGAGCAGGTTCTCGATGGTTGCTTCCCATGCGCCGTGGCCGTTGGCGATGTACATGAAGACGTCGGCACTCGCGGTTTGCAGCAGGCGCCGCAGGCTGCTTTCGCACGCGGCGATAAGCTGATCGAGCCGCGGATCGCCGTGATCCATCGGCTGGCGATGCATCGCGTTGAGCACGTCAGCGGGGATGTGCGTGGGACCGGGCGAGTGCAGGAGGCGTTCTCCGGGGATGCGGTCATGGATGGTGCTGTTCATTTAATTCTTGACTATGTTTTGCAAAAACGGCAATTTAGCACGCAACCGGTCCAGCCGCGCCGAAGTCGCGCCTGTTGCGACTGTGACCAATGTCAATGGCGCCGCCGGGAGGCGGCGCAAACTTGATGCGGTAGGCAGCAGGAGGGCGCCCTGCGTGACCTGCCGCATCCGGCCGGAAGAAGGGGATTCTCTTGGACATTCCAGCGATAGAACAAGCCTACAGGCGTTATGCGCGCTTCAACTTTTACTATGTCTGCTTCGGGGCGGTGTTTCAGCCCGGGCGCAGGGCGATAGTCGACAGAATGGAGTGTTCACCGGGGGAGCGGATTCTGGAAGTGGGTGTGGGTACCGGGCTTTCCCTGCCGCTGTATCCGCAGAACGTGAACGTCGTCGGCATCGATATTTCCCGCGATATGCTCGATCAGGCGCGTGTTCGTCTAGCGCGGGGCGGCCTCGAAGGCACGGCTGAGTTGATGGTCATGGACGCGGAGAACATGGCATTCGAGGACAGCAGCTTCGACAAGGTGGTCGCCATGTATGTCGCTTCCGTGGTTCCGAATCCGGCGCGCCTGGTCGACGAAATGCGCCGGGTGTGCAAGCCCGGCGGGCAGATTTTCCTGGTGAACCACTTTCACAGCCGCAATCCCCTGCTCAGGAGCGTTGAACGCATGTTGGCGCCGCTGTCCAAGCAATTAGGGTTCCGCCCGGATTTTTCGCTCGACCGGTTTCTCGGTCAAACCGGTTTGGACGCCATGAACATATGCCCGGTAAATCTTTTTGATTTTTCGACCATGGTCGAGGCCAGAAACAACAAGCCGGAGGCGGCCGAAATTCCGGCGCTGGCGCTCCTGCCGTCCTGAAGAGAACGCGTGCCGGCACGGACGGGCCCGCGGAGTATGCAAGTTGCCACGCGGCGCGCCGGTATGCGAAGATGTCCTCGGCAATAGCGGGATACGAAAGCGAGGTGTCAACATGAGCCAAGAGCCAACCGAAGCGTACGCAAAAGCGGCCAGCGGCGGCGCCGGCAGTCCGGTGCGCGAAAGCGGGCCACTGCCGTCCTTGGCCAACAGGGTCTTCTCCGCGGAAAAACTGCTGCTCACGCGGATGATGGACTCCCTAGGCAATCCACCCCTGGATCTCGTGTTGTGGGATGGGCAGGAAATCGCGAGCTTGGAAAAATCTGCACTTGGGCGAGTGCTGATTCGCGACCACGGCGCATTGCTGAAGCTGATCGCCAACCCCGAGCTCGGTTTCGGAGAGATGTTCACTGCCGGACGCATCGAGGTGCAGGGAAATCTGGTGGATTGTCTCGAAGCGATCTACCGGGCGCTGCCGCCTGCCGGGCAGGGCCAGATCGGCCAAAAGCTGCTCGCGCCATTCAATGCGCCGTCGCGTAACAGCCAGACCAAGGCGCGGCGCAACATCCAGCATCATTACGACATAGGCAACGATTTCTACAGGCTTTGGCTCGACCGGGACATGGTCTACACCTGCGCCTATTTTCCCGACCCGGCGATGGGCCTGGAGGAAGCGCAGGTGGCGAAGCTCGATTACGTGTGCCGCAAGCTGCGCCTCGCGCCGGGCGAAACGGTGCTCGAGACCGGCTGCGGCTGGGGCGCCCTGGCGCTGCACATGGCCAGGCACTACGGCGTAACGGTGAAGGCCTACAACATATCCAAAGAGCAGATCGCTTACGCGCGGGAGCGCGCACGCAGCGAAGACCCGGACGGGCGCGTGCAGTTCATCGAGGACGACTACCGCAACGTTGATGGCAAATTCGATGCGTTCGTGTCGGTCGGCATGCTCGAGCACGTCGGGGTGGACCAGTACCACGCCCTCGGGGCGATCATAGACCGGTGTCTCAAGGAAGGCGGCCGCGGGCTTATCCATTCCATCGGACGCAACCGCCCCAGCCCGATGACCCCATGGATCGAGCGCAATATCTTTCCGGGCGCCTGTCCGCCGAGCTTGTCGCAAATGATGCAGATCTTCGAGCCTTTCAATTTTTCCGTCCTGGATGTGGAAAACCTGCGGCTGCATTACGCCAAGACGCTGGAGCACTGGCTGGCGCGCTACGAGGCCAAGGCCGGGCGCGTTGCGGAAATGTTCGATGCCTCGTTCGTGCGCGCCTGGCGCCTGTATCTTGCCGGGTCGGTTGCCGCGTTCAGGTCGGGCGATATGCAGTTATTCCAGGTGATCTTCAACCGTTCCGGGCAGAACGGGATTGCGTGGACCAGGCAATACCTGTATACGACCTGAAACGAGCCGATGGAAACCTGTGATGTGCTGATCGTCGGGGGCGGCCCGGCGGGTTCATCCTGCGCCTGGAAGCTGCGTCAGCGCGGCATGTCGGTGACGGTGATGGACAAGGC
>Ga0307377_10007407_pt1 | contig 11343 bp, 10 predicted proteins | sample TR3MG_FD_202535 | JGI IMG/M metagenome (GOLD analysis project Ga0307377, IMG submission 202535) | Soil microbial communities from Risofladan, Vaasa, Finland - TR-3 | ecosystem: Environmental > Terrestrial > Soil > Coastal area > Acid sulfate soil | place: Finland: Risofladan, Vaasa | collected... | reverse complement strand
GTCGTGGATCAATCTCACTAATGAGCTGGCTCTAACAGATTAACCAGATGCTTTTGCAGTACTGAAGTATTCAAGATACCGCCTTCGGCGGTAATTCACTCACCGCCAACTACCGTGCGTCGCCACACCTGATCATTTTCCTAATTTGCTCATAAAGGTCTTGGTCAGTATAGGTATGTATGTGCCCATCATCGTCTAGTCCAGGTTCCTTCCCAAGCTTTTCAAGGATTCGTTTTTCAGTCTCTTCAGAGATATCAAGAAAGGATCGTTCTCTCAAATCACGAATGTATTTCTTTGTGGCAATCATGGTTATCCCCTTCTTTCATACAGTAGAATTCACAAATGCAACTCGTAGACGTGTTCCATAATATTTTACCGGCCATTTGAAAGAGCCTATATTCACCATTTCTAGGGGGCATTGTAACAGGTGGGCCTACTTTTTTCGATTAACTCATTTTCTCGATAGAAGCTTGCTCGCCACTCTGTTAAGACTGCTGCTGCGTCATACAGGCGATGGGCGTGGTTCGCAACTTTGGCCTCGTGCGCCCACTTGCGTAAAGACTGTTCAACGACAGCCATATCCATTTGCTCTGTCGGCGTCTTCTCTTTCAAACGATTCGGGGGTCCTTCGGCCAGCGAACTGGTTATAGTCACCCAATCCACTAAGACATCGGGAAATTTCTCTGCCACATAATGTTGGGTAGCTTCAGTGATATAAAAGCCGGGCAAGTTGGTGAGCGTTATCTGTTTAGAACGTCCATCCACGTACACCGTTACCAATAACTGTGCACATCTGCCACGCCAGCGTATAAAAGCCATCTTGGATACCTCCCGTCTGTATCATTTTAGTTGGAGCAAACGAACTGAGTACTCGGATTTTGGGCATAAACTGTAGCCCTGTTCTTTAGTAGTAGCCACTTATCCAGCCTCCATGATCAAAAAGAGTATGTGCGGAGGAGTATTTCTGATCGACCAATGACACTTGATGTCATCATCCCTTTGTTTAGTCAATCATGCGTTACTGTTTTCTGTTGCCGTTGCTTTGGTTTATGAAGCGTTCGCGTTCCGGTAGTTGTGAAAGTATTTGTTGTTAAACTCCAAAAACCTTCACAAGGAATCCCATGTCGGAGCATTCCTCTACGGAGGAGAGAACGTGGACCGCCGTGGGGAGGGCTACGACGCTCGGCGCTGGCCAGAAGGAACATTTGTCCTCTGCGGAGGAAAATGCACCTTCGGTCCTCTAGCTTGTCACTTGAGCTGTTGTCCATGGGATGCCAGCGAGCATATCCTCAGGCTTCGCCTTGCGGTATCCCTCGTGGCACCCGGACAACTAACCCGAAAATTCTACTAAACGACTTAGTACATTAGGCATAAGTTCGATTAAATCTTTGAAAGCTTTTTCACGTTTCGTCATTGTATTTTTCCTTTCTTTAACCTGAAGCAGGCTGAAGGCGGAAAACCGGTTGGAGCTCTCGACTATGACGCACCGAATATGGTTTGCCTGTATTTCATTCGGTGGCTGTTTCCTACTAAATTGAGGACTTCGCTCTTGTGGAGCAGTCGATCCAGAATCGCTGTGGTGATCGCTGGATCTCCAAGCATTTCACCCCAGTCTTCAGGCCCTTTGTTAGAGGTGATGATGATCGAGCTTTGGCCATAAAGTTTATTGATTAATTGAAAGAAGAGATTCGCTTCATGACGATCAATGGCCATAAACATTAGGTCATCAAGAATCACTAAATCCACGCTGGTTATTCGCTTCAGCTTTGACCTTGAAACTCGCGTGATTTCCTGCGTCTTAAGCAGATGAATTACGTCGTCCATGGAGGTGAATTGAACCCTGTACCCCTGACGTATCGCTTCAATTCCTAAGCCAATCGATAGGTGGGTTTTCCCCGTTCCAGGGGGGCCAAGGATAATTAAATTGTAGGCCTGCTCCAGCCAATGAAGCTCTTTTAGTTGGTTGAATTGCCTCTTACTGAAGGAGGGCTGCTCTGAGAGGTCAAAGGCTTCAAGTGGCAAATATTCTGGGAAGGAGGCTAGCTTGAGATGCTTCTCCAAACGTTTGTGTTCTCGTGAGTTGAGTTCGTGAGTGAGAAGTTGGTCGAGTAACTCTTGGTTTGTCCATTGCTTTTCTTCAGCATTCATCAGAAACTCGTTGAGGGCGTCTGCTGCGGTCGGTAGCTGCAATGCTTGCATGGTTGTCTTAAGTTGAGCCATGGCTTCCAAAACGATTATCTCCTTTGCATACAGAAACGTAGTCCTGTATATCCCTGACTTGGGGCTTTGTCTTTAGTTTACTCTGCGCCTCTTGGTTCAAGGGTTGAACCTCTGCTGGCGTAGAGTTCCCGCTCGGGGAACCTCCGGTCGTGGTGCTAAAATACGTTAGTGCATCGCAGAAATCCACGGCACTATACAACCGGTTTTTCAGGCAGAAAACCAGGGCTTTGTCAATGGTTTCTTGTCTCTGCTCAGTTAGGTTACCACGAATCAGCTCTAGTTGGTCTCTGACATAGCGTGGCTTCGCTTCACGGATGCCGGCTAAGAAAAGTACCGCATCGGTGTTCTTCAGAAGCCCCACCACTTCTTCCGTTAGTCGGTTGATAGTTTGGCTCCGATCTCGTAGGTGATTGTTGTTGCGGATGAGTTTGCCTTTTCCTAAACTCAAAGCGTGAGGGGCTACAATTTCACCAGTTTCCATAACAATAATCTGCAAGGTCTCAGGGTTCGGAAAATGCAGGGTAACAAGTGTCTGAGGACCTTGATATGTTCCAATAGGAACGGTATACCGATTGCCCTTGTAAACGACAGTGTTGTCCTTTCGGACGGAACTTGTTATACTGCTGGTAAGGTTTAACGTTAATTTTTCGGTTATCGGCTGTAAATGGTTCTTCTCGACAAGGAACACTTGCGCCGGTATTTTTTTTGTCGTCTGATGCACTTTACCGTTTCCCCTTCGTTCAAGCCAGGCTAAGCATTCTTCATTCAACTTATCCAAACCATAGTAAATCCGATGAATGGCAAAGTTTTTCTTCACAAAGCCAACTACATTTTCAATTTTGCCCTTACTTTCTGGATCTGCTTTACGGCACATGTAAACTTGGAAGGGGCGTCGTTTGACATAAACCGCAAACTCCTGAGTAAAGATCAGGTCACCGTAGTTCTCGTGAACAAGGATTAAGTGATCTTGATCATAAACCATCTCCTTGGGTTTTCCTCCAAAATAGTTAAAGGCATTTTCATGGGTTCTTATGACGTCACGTGTAGTGAAAGGGCGATCTAACCACTCAACATATTTGTAGCGAGAATGGGCGAGAACGAAACCTATGAACCAGAGTTTGATGGAGTTCCCACTAGTGTCCAACAGCTTGAACTCACCAAAATCCACTTGGGCTTGTTGCCCCATAGGAAGATCTTCTGCGGCCTGATAATCTCTCTGAAACATGATCTTTGGAATGTCATGTTTCTTTCTTATCTCCCTGACAAAATTTCTCACGGTACTTTCGCAAGCATCAATCTTCTTGCTGTTTTTTTCTTCCAACCAATCCCACACTTGGGATGCCGATAAATCTGGATATTTCTTAAGCCAAGAGACGATTTCATCGGTGTAAATGTCCAATTTCTTACGACGCTCTCGTTCCTGTTCAAGATCTTCTGGATTCATCTCCAGGTATCGGTACACGGTGTTGCGTGAGAGGCTAAGTGCTCTTGCTATTTGAGATATCTTGAGCCCCAACTTCTTGAGTCTTTGCGTTTCAAAATACATAGTCCACCAGTCTAACTTCTTCAATTTCTACTCCTCTGCAGCGATGATTACGTCTGGAATAATTTCCAGTTAAATCATATCAGAAGAGCCTGTTTTTAGGGAAAAGTGTTCATTCTTATTTACCGTTTTCTGCTCACTTTAGTTTACCATTCACAACATAACTACAGGTATCGTAAACTTCCAATTATTAGCCTAATGTTAATACTCAACTTCGAAGATGAATATTTCAGTGTGGCAGCGCCACCAATACGCTCAGTACTGAGCCACTATCTCGCAGAGTATATTATTCAGTAGACAAAACGACTACACAATTAACCTAAGAGCAACTCAGTTTGGCAAGCAGTTACGTTTTTGTCAACCGCACTAGATTCTAAACAGCTACACATCCAACTGTGTCAAATAGTTTCCCGAGCTCCAGATGAAGTTACCTTTTACACCTTCCACATTCTTCCTCCGTTTCCTCCTGAGATCGCGGATATATTCCATGAAAAAACAAAAAGGCCCATGCGGTCCAAAAAGACAGCCTGACGATTTCTTGTTAATCATTAACTTGTTGGTTACCATTATAATCTTGTATCAATTTCCGACTTTCATTGAGTATTTGGTTGTTATACACTCCATAAGTGAGAACTCTGGATGGATGGCAAATAGGCTACCTAAAAAGACATTCATCTTCCCAACAGGACTATCCATTTGCAACGGTAATTCTAAAATTTTTTGGGCATGATTCGTATCCAATTTCGTTACTGTGCTTGGGCTTAAATATAAACGTATACGGACTTGTTGGGTGAAGATCAAGATTTTCCCCTTCCGTCGAGGGTACCGGGTTCCACACAATTCCTTTAGACGTTGAAAGGGCGTTAAAATATCTTTCTTTACCAAGTGGACAGGAAACCTCATAAGAATTAGACCCAATCTTGATAGTCAGCGTTGATATCCAGTTGACTTCGGTCCAAACATGTCCACCATCGCTGGTCTTCCATAAGTCGCCATCAATGATTGCCCAGCCTAATTGCTCTGAAACGAAATCAAGTTGCTGAAGGTTCTTTAGGTCAATATTAGGCGAAATGGCTACAAAAGACTGCATACCATCAAATGTGTAATACAACTTATAGCCGTCACTCACGATACTGTGCTGTGCATCAATAATACTCCATTGAAATCCTCGATATGATGCCAATGATTCCTGTGAAGACTCGGCAGGCGTTGTGGCATACCAACTTATCCCCCCATCATGTGACGTATATAGCATTAATGCGGGTGGTTCTTGTCCTTGGAAAACAACTGGCAGTACTCCATCTTTAGACCCGAAAAAATAGGGTGATTTAGTACCTGCAGCTCCTCCTCCTGTGTGATAACCCTTTGGGATCGGTAAACTCTGAGATGCCCAAGTCTGTCCACCATCATGCGTGGTATACAGCCAAACACTAGGTCCAGGCGAACCGCCTGTTATCCAACCGTCTTTTTGATTTGCGAAAACTAGACCAGTTTTATCCCCCGAAAAGGGTATTCCATTGGGTATTTCTTGTTTCGGGTTAGCAGAAGCCGCTTGCTTCCATGAAGCACCGCCATCACTGGTTTTAAACACATCGACCCACTCGGAGCCTGCAGCACCACCGTCACTCGCCAAAAGCCAACCGTGCGTGGAATCAGAAAAAGACAGCGAGGTAATGTGAGTGCTGTAAGTTCGACTGATTTCAACATTTTTCCAGTTTTGTCCACCATCTTTAGTCCGATAAATAATTATTTTAGGAGAAGATTCCTGGGTAAAAGTAATCCAAGCCGTTTGCCCATCTTGGCAAAAGATTTGGCCAGTAACCTGATCAACAATTCCCTTTGGGGTAATGTCAGTCCAGTTTTCGCCACCGTCGTCAGTTCGTAGAATATATTCCTTGGTACTTGCCCATCCTGTCATCGCATCAACCATATGTATGGATGTAAAGCTACTTTCAGATGTTGTATTGCTAGGTATACTAGTTTTACTATTAGAAGAAGGAGGCTTTTCAGCATTGATGGAGCCAGAACTCTGGCTATTCGGGCTTTTAGCTTCTTTATTTAGTTGTACCATACTGTAGCCAGCTAACATAAAAATAAGGATGATTACACTAAATGTAATGCCGTACTTAAAGCGCATTTCGAGTTCCCCTTTCCATAGACTGCATATGGTTAACCAGACGGCATCTGCTTATGCTGTGCTGGGTACTCCTCGATAATTAAGTAACTAAGTGCATATGATACCCTGTAACAAACGGCCAAGGTTCCGTTCAGGTCGATAAGGCCTATTTAAAGCTAAATTGGATTTCAAATCCTCCAGCTATGCCTGTTTGAAAAGAACTGAAGGAGTGTTTCAAGTCAAATGTTAGGATGAGATCACTCCCGTTCTTCTCAATAAGCATGTTTTTAGCCCAAATTGCGTTAATGGGTTGAACTTGGCTTAACAGATACTTACCTGGACTAGTATCGCGAAGTGTCACAATAAACTGTTTAAGAGTACCTGTTGAAAAGTGTGGATTCGTATATGTTGTTTGCATTGTTCCATGGGTCATGATGAGGACTAATGCATTATCCTCAAACTGCATGTTTTCTAGGGTTACGGCTGGTGTACTCTTATCTGCATTCGAAGCGCCAGTGCTCCTGTTTGTACCCACTGGGTTCCAGGTGCTGCCACCGTCTGTAGTTTTCAACAGTCTTCCTCCCACGATTGCCCAGCCTTCATCCGCAGTCCGGAAGTCGAGCTCAGTCGTGCCCTTCAAGCTGACGTTCGGCTGCACCTTGGTCCAATGCTGTCCGGCATCTTCCGTCCGGTAAATGACCGAAGCGTCCGTCGCAAAGCCCTGGTTCACGTTGATGAAGCTCCACGCCGGACCTTGCGGATATCCCGCATCTCCTGCAGGAAAGCCTGTGCCCAAATCCCACGTCTTTCCCCCGTTGTTCGTGTGGTAGACCATGACTTCGGGTCCCTGGCTACCGACGTGATAAATAGTTGGCAAAACGCCACGCTGCCCAAAGAAGCGCGGAGCGTACGTATCTACGTAGCTAGCGCCCGACGGCAGCGGTAGCGTTTCAAGATGCCAACTGTGACCACCGTCCGTGGTCATGTACAGTGGGGTAAAGTTCGCATGATTCATACCAGTAATCCAACCGCGTGTGTCGTCTGCAAAAGTGAGGCCCGATTCGTACATACCGCCCTGGGGCAAAGTTTTCGCATCAATCGTCGACCACGTTTTCCCACCATCATGTGTCACGAACAGGGCTGTCTGCATCAGACCGCATGCCGGTTCGGAAGTGGTCAGTAACCAGCCAGTCTTACTATCAACAAAGCTTGCATAGACTTGAGAGGAAAGCGCCTTAGGCAGCGTCAGCATTGAGCGCATGGTCAACTTCGTCCCACTATCGGATGTTCCATAGAGATTGACCGTTCTGTTACCGAGCTTTGCAATCAACTCATGTTTGGAATCTAAGCCGGGCAGCGCAAGCATGGTAGTATATCTGATTTGTCCCATCTCTGAAGGCGTCACATCACTCCACGTAGCGCCACCATCCTCCGTACGCAACACCTGACCCCTTTGCCCAACAGCCCAACCGACCTGGTCGCTCACCATGTGGATGGATGTGATAGATAGGACGACCGCATTCTCACTTGGACCAGCATTTGATGACGGATTTACAGGCCCAGAACTCACAGGCTGTGAAGAGTAGGCACTACTTGGATTTTGCGTTAGTGCCGGGTTGTTCGCTTGGTCAGAGTTACTAGTTTTTAGATTATTTGCACAGCCAGAAGCACTAATTACTACCATAGCTACGAAAATGACGAGTGGAATATTTAATTTCCATTTGTTCGATTTACCCATGAGCGCAAAGAAGACCTCCTTTGTATACTTCCTCTTATAATTTAGGAAAGGCTATGGCATAAAATCCTGCAAATACGTAACAGCATATTGAGAAGCTTGAAGACGATACTAGTGACAAATGCTTATCGCGGCAGTTCGCCTTGCAGGAGACACACCGGTTAACGCGGATAAACATCGGACCAGCTATCTCCTCCGTCCGTCGTCCTAAGAAGCACTGGCTGTCCATCATTGGAGATCAGGAGTGCCCACCCTATCTTGTTATTTATGAAGTCGATTTCCGTTACGTTCAGCCCCTGATCGAGAAAGTGTTTCAGGTTCTGGTCGGGTTCGATGCCGGTCCAAGTTTTGCCCCCGTCAGAGGTATGATAGAGCTCTTTCTTGGCCGAAGTCTTCCACTGCCAGTTCCAGCCATTGTAAGCATCGGCGAAATCTACGATGCCTTGGAACTGCAGAGGCGTCCTGCTTTGCCACGTTTGTCCACCATCCTTCGTGGTGTATAAAATAGTTGCGCTGTTGCCTTGGCCGCTGTTTGGCATATATATCGCCGTCAACAGGCCTTCCTTGGCCGAGAAGAACACCGGGGAATCTCTAACACCGAGTTCACCACTCGCATAACCAACCGGAAGTTCTAATTTCTGCCTCTGCCATGTGAGGCCTCCATCTTGCGTCCGGTAGAGTAACTGGATAGAAGGGTCAAGCCTCCCAACCAGCCAACCGTTTTTAGGATCACGAAAACTGATCTCCCCCCCAAAAGGAAGGCCATTATTCTTAACAAGGTCATAAACGCTGGCGATCTGGGTCCAGGTAACACCGCCATCGCTGGTCTTAAACAGCTCCGCAGGACAATTATGCTGGCTATGAACAGCCATCAGCCATCCCTGCCGGGAATCAGCGAAAGTAATCATACCCCAATAAAGCGGACCTCTGTTTTGAGCTCCTTGCGGCAACTCGGTCTTGTGCCAGGTCTGACCGCCGTCGGTGGTGTGAAAAGCTAGGATCTGAACCTTTTCTTCATTTCGCGCTGAGATTGCTACCCACGCCTGATCGGCATCAACAAAATCCTCAATTTGCCCGAAAGCTTCTCCCTGTCCAACCAATGGTGTAACCGCCTGCCAGGAAAAACCGCCATCAGTGGTCCTGAGAATCTCCCTATTGGTTGATGCCCAGCCCGAGGTCTCACTGAACATCTGGATTGAAGTAAATTGCCAAATCCTATTAGCGTTCTCCGTTTTATTACCACTTGCCTTCGACTGATCAAATGTCTGTTTACTCGTTACATTCCGAAAACATCCTACCCATAGGAGGAGGGCAACCGCTAAAAAGACGTAAATGAGGTATGTTTTTCTTGACAGAACACACCATCTCCTAATGTAATCTTGACACTAAATCTATATCGACTCATATCCTTTTTCATACAGCAGCCACGCGTAGAAAAAGTACAGTCTGGTTAATTTACGATCACTTCAGCAAATCCTAGAGCATGAGAGTGTGGCCACAACCGAGATATTCACATATTTAATCAGTAACAATTGTTGTCTGCTGTCAATTCAAACCCGCTTGCGATCAACATGAGATTATGCTCATTCGGCACATTTCTTAATTCATCGGAAATTTATCCGGATAGGTCGCAATTTTGGGAAAAAGTGCCGCCTGATAAATACCGCCATAAGAAAAATCGCTTAAATTTCTCCCGTTAAAACTCTCTGTTTTAGAACTATTTGAGCCTGCATAAGCCAATTCAGGAATAACGTTATTATTTCTATATTCGAGTGTTACATCGTCAAAATTACCGTTTTGTTTATCGCCGGAATGATAATTAATGTTTATTAAATTGTTGGCACGATAATAAATTTCGTCGATAATGTGTCCAGATTTGGTAATTGCATCAATTGTTTCCTGTGCGCCTTTCACTTTTAACAACTGTTGCTTCGATATTTTTAACCCACCAAATTCCTTCAGACCATCAGTTGCCCAATAAAGGTAATAACGTTTATATGTATGCCCTGTTCCTATCCCATCTGTAAAATTTAAATCAAAATTTTCGCCTATTGTTGTAAATTGACCGTTGCCGATATAAGAAAGGTCCATGCCCGTATATGGTAATTCGACGGGTTTTTCGTCTTTTACATACCAAGCATATGATGCTGAACTGCTGCCGCCGGCACTACTTTCGCATTTAAAGATTTTGGTGTCATCGACTGTCCAAAGAAAGGGCGCATCAGACTGATTGTCTGGTGAAAATGCAATATCACTTTTCAATTTCTGAGCGCCGGAGGCGGTGATATACCAAACATCACCTCCATATACTATTGCAAATGCGGCGTTTTGATTGTCGCCAATAATAATGCTCTGAAAAAATTCGATTTGATGTGTAGTGTATTTTGCGAGGATAGACTTTAATTGTGCAGATGAAGTTGATTTGTTTAATATGGTTGAGGTTGATGATGCGGCGGATTCAGAAGGAGCTGCACTGCTTGTTATGGTTGGGGCCGACGACGATTGCCCAATCTGTTGAGGAATACGCTCTTTCGCACATCCCGCCAAGAGAAAACAAACTGTAATTGTTGATAATATTATCTTTATATTCATTTTGATCTCTGCTTTCATCTAATATAAATAATTTCTAGTTCGCCTTTTCCTACTTTTTATGCTTTAACCTAAGTTTATTGAAACTTCCAATTTTTAGCCTAATGTGAGTACTCAACTTCGCAGACAAAATGGCTACACAAATATACATAAGCGCCACTCTGTTTGGCAATCAGCTACGTTTTGTAAACCAACAACACTAGGATTCAAAACAACTACACACCCCACTGTGTCAAATAGTTTCCCGAACTCCAGATAAGTTACCTCTACACCTTCCACATTCTTCCTCTATTTCCTTCTAAGATCGCGGAAATATTCCAAGAAAAAACAAAAGGGCCAAGCCGTCCAATTAAGACAGCCTAGCGATTTCCTGTTAATCATTAACTTGTTCGCTTACCCAGTCACGCATCATATACTCCTATCACCCAGTTCGCTATGCTTTACACCTGCGCGCTATGGGTGTAAATAAAAGTCTCACCCTACCCAGCCGATGACGAGACCAGAACCACAAATTATTATTGCCCCTAAATTACCTACATATTGAGGGCCAATCCTACTCGTTAACAACCCAACGAGCATCATGGATACCCCAAGAAGGGTTGAGCTCAGAGTCTCGGATACGGAAAAAACTCTACCTTGTATCTCAGTTGGCGTTAAGGAAGCGATGATCGTCATTTCCATCGCACTACTTAACGCACTCGCGTAGCCCGCGCCTGCGAGCGCAATTACCGCACCAATAAATGTCGGACTATTGACAAAAAGGATTTGGAACAATGCGTCGAGGACGAAGGTTAAGCCCACGGTTGCTTGCATTCGTTCTAGGTTGCGTTTAAAGAAACGCCCTGTTGTAAGACTACCCATTATGGTTCCGACCCCCAATGAGGCATAGAGAAGCCCTAATCCCCTGCTCCCCACCTCCAATTGGGCCGACGATGAGGTATGGGATCACACGCATCGCCAAGGTCACTCCCACAACAAGAGAGGAATGAGTAAGAGTTAAAACCAATATCAGGACTGCAACATTATTGAACCAATCCCCCAACGAACCGACAAACGACGCGTAAAATAAACGTCGAAACAATATATTTTTCCGGAGTAAAGCGAACACTTCTTGCTCACCCTTTCTTAATCCTCTCTTTG
>Ga0307377_10007406_pt1 | contig 11344 bp, 9 predicted proteins | sample TR3MG_FD_202535 | JGI IMG/M metagenome (GOLD analysis project Ga0307377, IMG submission 202535) | Soil microbial communities from Risofladan, Vaasa, Finland - TR-3 | ecosystem: Environmental > Terrestrial > Soil > Coastal area > Acid sulfate soil | place: Finland: Risofladan, Vaasa | collected... | reverse complement strand
GCTGCACAGCTCCCCGGGGCTGTCAGGCTCCTTCTGCTCCTTGCGGAGCACCATGTCCTCGCACCGAACGGAGAAACCTGGCGCATGACTCGGCTCCGGATACGTGTTCACGAGCCGGAAGCCAAGGTCGACGGTGTGGCTCGTCCGTTCAAGCAGGCTGGCAACGGAGTCATCAAGAGGCGCGTGAAGGGTGAAGGTCACCGCTTTCCTTCCGTTTCGCGCTCGTCCACCCGCGTACCACTGAAGGTCTGTGTCCACGCTCAATGCAAACTCGTAGACGCCAGGCATCGAAACGCCGTCCACGACGACCGAACCTGTCTCGAAGTAGAAGTATTCTTCCTCGGTCAGCTCCGGCATCGCCCCGAAACTCGTGGATGCCTCACGCCCGGAGACGTCCAGGCGAAGATACAGCGGTTCGTCGCGAAGTCCCCGCAGCTCAAAACCTCGAGCACTCAGCGCCTGATAGCAGAGTTTTTCGACCCCGCGGTCTGCGATCAGGTCGAACCCGGGAAAACCGTCGAACCTCTCCGCGAGCCGAAAATCGGTGGCAAACATTCCCCGGGTTTCAGGCACATGCACCGGTTCCTCGGCCGTGCCGAGACACGCATGAAGCAACGCCGGCAGCGATGTCCGGCCGACCCGTGTAACGACGCACCCGATGATCTCCTCGCGCAGCAGCGTCTCGTACCTCGAGGCAGCCATCCCGAGGAGCGGCTCGCGTTCCTCGACCACAGGTTGCATCCGAAGCGTCTCCTCCGAGAATGGAAGTGCGATGCTCATGCCGTCAATCTCGAGGGCCAGACTGCACTCCGCTCCGATCGGTCGCACCTCTACACCCTCTCGATCACCGCGCGGACAGTCACGCGCACGCTCGCCACCTCTGCGTCCCCCAGGAACCTGCCCGACAGGTACTCCTTCTCCTTCACAAGCGCCCGGCGGCAGGCTCCGTACAGAGTGGGGTACTCGTCGATCAGCTGTCCCACCGCGGCGGCATACCGGTAGCCCTGCTTCGCCAGATCCTGCCCCGTGTAGCCGATCGTTACCTTGAGCAGGTACACCTCGTTCTTGAGGATTCGGTCCTTCTCGCTGAGCTCACCTTTCTTCACTTCGATCACGGCCGAAGGAAGATCACCCGAAGGGAGCTCCACGGATTCGGTCTCAAGTCGCCTCAGGTTGACAGTCCGGACTCCATCCCCTTGCTCGGCTTCAATCAGATCCAGAACCTCGCCCAAGTGTTCCACCAGCAACTGGCACAGCTTCGCGGTCAGTCGTTCCTCAGGAATCGCTATCACCACGTCCTCCTTCGATACGGCTCGAGCATCTCCCGGACGTTCGCAGGCATCTGCATCTCAAGCACCGTCCGCTCCATTCGGCCACTGGTCGGTACAAGGCCGCTCACGCCGATCTGTTTTGACTTCACCCGTCGAAGTTCCCAGGCGACCAATTCCACTGTCGCAAGCTTCAAATCCTCCGGCATCTGCTCAAGCGGATAACCCGCAGTGTACTCAATGCGGATGATCTGGCGCCCAACCGGAAGCGAGTGGAATGGGTCGAAAATCAGGACTGCCGGCATATCCTCCAAGACATCGTAGGGAACCGTCGCGCAGTACCAGGCATTGTCAGCAAGCCTAGTCTCATCACCGAACACACGCATTGGATCGCATCGGACCGATGCGACATTCCTCACCGGATATTCCGATAGGACAAGGTCTCGCTGTCCTACGCTGTCGAACACGGCACAGAAGTCATGTTCGAGGACCCGGCGCATCAAGTAGCGCTCGACACGTGCGCTTGAGGAGGCGATCACGAGTGCAAGGATTGTGTCGTCGCGGTCATCGATCGAAAGCAACTCCTTGCATGCCGATATAGAGACTATGTCTGCACTGCTCATCGTCGAGTCCTCCTGTATCAATTACCCTCCGTCCTCCTGACAACTATGTCGGTTAGCTTCACACCAGACGAGAGGGCCGTCCAGTTTCTCCGGGCTTCAATTCTCGGTTCTCTTATGCATCTGGCGCGTCTACCTTGTTTCGGGAACCCGCTTCTTAATCCTGCCCGCTTAAGCGTAGGACAGGAGCGATGATTTGTATCTCCCCACTAGTAGGGATATTTATAGTCAACATCGAATCGCTCACTCTATGCCGCGACAGAACACGGACATCTGGATTTGCAATCAGGAGGAAAATCCCGTAGAATAGTTACATGTACCGTGAATTGGAGCAGCGGCCCATAAACGAGACTGACCATCATTCGCAGCATATGAATACTATTTCCGTCATCGGCCCTTGCTGGACCTTCCGCACCGCCCGATCCCGAAACGAGGAAGTCTACGGTGTCCGCTTCCAATAGCCTGGATAGAATGAAATCAGACGGGCCAACGGCCTGTCATGAAACCGATCTCACGGTGTCGATACCGGTTCTCAACAATCAGCCTCCGCACAGGGTCAAGGCAGAGGCTCCAGAACAATCACTGACTCACGCATTACCGAAAGTACATTCCCGACAGTGCTTAGCCCTTCGCGCCGGTGTCAATCAACGGCTTAAGCGCGACGCGTTACGTACAAAGACCCGGGAGCAGATACGACGGGAGGAGCAAAGGAGTCACTTGCCAACAGCAACGTTGGACTTCGCGTCTTATGCGGATTCGTGTAGTTGCGGTTACGTGCACCAGATCTGGAGGAAGTCTGTTGGGTTCAAAGAACACTGTTGATTTCACAATTCCCATCCTCATTGCGGAAGAGAATATCGATGGAGAAATTGTTCTTGCATATGAAGGTTCAGGAATACTGTTTCAACATAAGGGGCGGCACTTCATCCTGTCTGTTTCACACGTTTTTGACAGAGTCAATCAACAGGATGGTTTTCATATTCCAGTTGCCACGGGGATGAGCAATGTGAACGGACGTCTCCATGTGGACGCTAACTTCGACGTCGCAGTTTTTGAAATTGAGGAAAGTCATGTGCTCAAGTTCTCTAACTATTCATTTCTTACAGAAAGCGATCTAATCCATCTCCATCCGGACCTACCTGCAACGTATTTTCTGTCGGGCTATCCGTTTGATAAGATTTCCTACGTTCCAAAACGGTCGGCAATCAACTACACTCATCTTTCGGGTGATATTGAGTCACACGTTGAACAGTCCACCAAAAACCAGGAACAACGACACAGAAGTCTGTATCTGAAATATCCAGCAGATTGGCCATCGCGTGGTCTGCCTCATCCGAGAGGACTGAGTGGTTCTGGCGTTTGGAATAAAACACCCCAGGGCACAATGCTATCCGGAATCAATGAGTACTTTGATGGTACCGATTGCATACGGGCCATCAGAATACATATCCTTGTCGGAATTCTGAACTGTTCCTTCGGTTTTCAGATTCCTGATCCGGGGTTTACGCAATTCAAATTCACCCCAAGATCTGAATCCGGAACTAATCAACATTGAAAACAACCTGACTGATCTTTGTCGTCGCGACCCTTGCTTACGCCAGTCCCGCGACAGAACTCCGCGTCAATAGAGCCCTAGATTTCTTGGAATTTGGAGGACAACAAAGTGGCAAATAACGAAGACGTTTTGGGTGAATTGAAGAATCCGCTTGTGTTCATCAGCCACGATACGAGGGATGCTGACCTTGCTGAAGCATTCAGCGCTCTGCTCAAATGCGTTAGCGCCGGAGTACTGAAGTCCTTCCGGACCTCAGATCGCAAAGGGAACCAAGGAATCGAATATGGAGTAGAGTGGTATCCTGAGATCATCAAGAACATCCAAGCTTCTTCCGATGTGGTCTGCCTTCTGACTAAACGAAGCGTCGACCGTCCATGGATACTATTCGAGGCTGGAATGGCGAAAGGAAAACTTGATACTCCCATTCTAGGCGTTGCATTGGGCATTGAACTAAAAGAAATATCAACCGGACCGTTCGCTCAGTTTCAGAATTGCGGAGATGACGAAGACTCACTCACAAAGCTCGTGTTTCAACTAGTCAACCGAATACCCAATTCCGAGCCAGATACCGAGACAATAAAGTTCCAGATCGGTAGGTTCAAAACCAGTGTTGCGGAAATACTGGCGAAAAGCCACGTAACCTCCAAGTCAAGCTCGACGAAAGTAGAACAGAACACTAACAATATAGAGAATTCTTCGGCAAGACTTTTTGAAGAGATCAAGATAATGTTCCAGGACCTCCCATCTAGAATTGAACGCAGCGAAAACTCCCAAAATTCGGCAAAACGCCGTCGCCTCTCCCGCAGAATGATGGTAGAAGAAATGATACACAGCACGAGAGATCCCAGAATGCGCGTGAGAGTTTGCCTAAGCTTTTACAGAGACAAAATGCCCTGGGTTTACGATGAAGGAACCCATCTGCTCAACAAGCTTGATTTGGCAAGCGATATGAACTCAGTCCAGAAACAGATCAACAATTTTGATGAGTTGCTAATGAGCACAAAAATCGGTCCGCACCTCGAGCGCATGCTTATGGATAGCGACGAAGACTACCGCATGTTCCGAGAATTGCGAATGCTCATTACCGACAGTCTCAAGAAAATGACATTTGATTTCGAGAACTCGGAAGATTCCGAATAGCGAAATGTCTCGATCAGGTGCAAAGAACCGACAAGGTTTTCGACTGAACTTATTTGGCATTCACACTGTTCAGTCCGCCAACCTCCCGCCGGCCAAAACCCACGTTAAAATAGCGCCCGGCGGACCGGCATGAACACCTTTTGGAAGGAGAATCGGATGACGGAGAGTTTTCGATCCGCCAGGCTCGGGTTTGGGTCTGTGCGAGCTCGATCGGTTGAGCCAATCAAGACGCCTGCCCGGGCATCATCGAAGCTGCTCCAACAAGGAACTGGCAATAGCGACCTCGATTATCACCTTTTGGAATCCAAGATGTTCAGACTTCGGCTTTCTCAGACGCTGCCCAGATGCACGTCGTTTGCCCTGGCGGCGAACGACGGTATCCAAAAGAACGTCAAGACACTCCTTGATATCCCGCACCATTCACTCATGGTACCGAGTATCAAATCCAAGTCGCCGATTAAGGCATTCACCAGCATCACATCATCAAGGAGACGCTTTTTGTGCTGGAATACTACCGCTGATAGAGAGACATTTCTCGCGTCCATCCCGCTTCTCGTCGGCAGTTCGCGCAGCATGTTCGCGCATTCAACGGGCCTCGTGGCCGGACACCATAAGAAACTCGCGAGCAGGCCTGCAATTTCAGGCCTCCAGCCCCGCATCGCCGAGCTATGGTCCTATGGTACTCACTCATGAGCATTTTCAAATCCAAGCAACGCGTCGCCGACCACGGCGAGGTTTTCACACCCCCATGGATGGTCGAGGCGATGCTCGATCTCGTCAAGGACGAGACCGAGCGCATTGACTCGCGCTTCCTGGAGCCGGCGTCTGGGAGCGGAAATTTCCTCGTCCAGATTCTGCGGCGAAAGCTCGCAGCCGTCGAACTCAAGTATGGCAAACTCGATTTCGAGAAGCGGCACTATGCGCTGTTCGCGCTGATGTGCATCTATGGCATTGAGCTACTACCGGACAACATTGCCGAGTGCCGCGCCAACATGCTGGAGATCCTCGCCGACTACCTGGCTCTCGATGAATCGGACGATCTCTATCAAGCCGCCTTCCACGTATTGTCACAGAACCTCGTTCACGGTGACGCCCTCATCATGCGCACCAGCGACGGCCAGCCCATCACCTTCGCCGAGTGGGGGTATCTTGGCAAGGGCAAGTTCCAGCGCCGCGACTTCCACTTTGATACCCTTACTCACATGTCAGCTTTCGGCGAGGAAGGTTCTCTTTTTGCCGAGCTCGGCAAGCACGAGATATTCAGGCCTGCGAAGACCTACCCGCCGATGACAGTCAGCGAGCTTGCCACCGCAGCGCCCGGCGACGTCCCGAAGGAAGCCATATGAGCGATAAAGTGGGTTTTTCGCTCCGTGGTCGCAATCCGGACGTCCTGACGTGTATCGCGAATCTCTCCAACGATGAGGTATTCACGCCCCCTGAATTCGCCAACAAGATGCTGGATACCGTCGCAGAATCCTGGGCAGCCGACCACAACGGCGGGAATATCTGGGCGGACAGTTCGGTAAGGTTCCTTGACCCGTGCACCAAGTCGGGCGTGTTTCTGCGTGAGATCACCAGCCGCCTCACTAAGGGTTTAGCGGACAAGATTTCGAACCTTGAGGATCGCATCGATCACATCCTGACTAGGCAGGTTTTCGGCATCGGCATCACTTACCTCACGGGCCTACTTGCTCGCCGCAGCGTGTACTGTTCGAAACACGCCAATGGAGAGCATTCCATCGCGAAGTCTTTCACAGGTGACACCGGGAACATCTGGTTCCAGCGCACCGAACATCAGTGGGTTGGTGGCAAGTGCGCGTATTGCGGCGCGAGCCAGAAAACCCTCGACCGTGGCGAAGGGCTCGAAACCCACGCCTATGCATTCATCCACACTGACGATATCAAAGCCCGGGTGGCCGACTTTTTTGGAGGCAATATGCAGTTCGATGTGATCATCGGGAACCCGCCGTACCAGTTGAAGACAGATGGGTATGGCAATCAAGCGCGACCCATTTATCACCAGTTTGTCGACCAAGCCAAGCGACTCGACCCTCGCTACTTGGTGATGGTTACGCCATCGCGATGGTTCTCTGGTGGAATGGGGCTCACAGAGTTTCGCGAATCTATGCTCTCGGACCGACGCATGCGGAAGATTGTTGACTACCCAAAACTATACGAGGGCTTCCCTGGAGTGAAGATTCGTGGCGGGATTTCTTACTTCTTGTGGGACCGAAGTCACAATGGACCATGCCAGACACAGACGATGTGGGATGGCAAGCCCACCGGACCGGCTGTTTCACGTTACCTCGATACCTACGACATTCTTGTTCGACGCAATGAGGCCGTTCCGATACTGGAGAAGGTGAAAGCGAAAGGTGAGCCGACGCTTGACCTCCGTGTTTCCAGTCAGAAGCCCTTTGGGCTCGCGACCAATTTCAAGGCAAAGCCAACGAGCGCAGGGATGCGCTCACCCGTAAAGCTTTTTGCGAACCAGCGAATCCTATGGGTCGAAAGGGACGACGTTCCGAATAACTCAGCGTGGATAGACGACTGGAAGGTACTCATGACGCGCATCCAAGGAACGAGTGCCGCAATTGAGACCAAGTTTCTCAGCAAACCGATTATCGCTGAGCCCGGAACCGCGTGTACGGAGACCTATCTCGTTGCTGGACACTTTGAGGCTGAGACAGAGGCGAGGACCTATGCAACTTACCTTCGCACCCGTTTTGTCCGCTTCCTTATTTCTCTCCGTAAGCCGACACAGGACGCATTGAAGCCCGTGTACGCCTTTGTACCCGACCTTCCAACGGACCAAGAGTGGACCGACGCCAAGCTCTACAAGCGTTACGGCCTGACCGTCGATGAGATCGTCTTCATCGAGTCCCAAGTCGCCGAGCATGACAACGAACTGTTTGATGAAGACATCACTGACGAAGGTGACGATGAGTAAGCCCGCCATCGAGGACATCCTTGCGCCGAAGCCGGAAGCTCGGCCTCACATATACGCCTACTCCATCGGCGACAACGCTCATGAGGGGCTCCTTAAGGTTGGGCAGACCACACGCGACGTGAAGCAGCGTGTCGCCGAACAGGTCAAGACCGCTGCCATAAAGAACTACAAGATCGAGCTGGACGAATCTGCCGACCGCGTGGACGGCACCATTTTTACAGACCATCAGGTACGCGCAGCGCTTGTCAGGAAGGGTTTCGACAACACCGATCTGGAATGGATGCGCTGCTCGGTCAAGGACGTCCGAACCGTCCTCACGGAGCTACGCACTGGACTACAACTGACCGGCTCGCACTACGAGGACTTCACGATGCGCGGTGAACAAGTCCAAGCCGTGAACAAGACGCACGCCTATTTCCACTCTATCTGGAATGAGGATATGCACGCCGTTCCGCGCTTCCTTTGGAACGCAAAGATGCGCTTCGGCAAGACGTTCACGACCTACCAGCTTGCCAAGAAGCTCGGAACCAAGCGAGTCCTCGTTGTGACCTTCAAGCCCGCCGTCGAGGATTCATGGCAGACAGACCTTGAGTCCCATGTGGATTTCGACGGCTGGCAGTACCTGTCTCGTCACTCCGACAAAGATCCCACCAAGATCGACCGCAAGAAGCCCGTGGTCTATTTCGGCTCTTTCCAGGACCTACTTGGCCGCGACGACGCGGGGAACATCAAACCTAGGAACGAATGGCTCCACAGAGTCGAGTGGGATCTCGTGGTGTTCGACGAGTACCACTTCGGCGCCTGGCGTGATACCGCGAAAGAGTTGTTCGACGGCGAGGATGATGCGGTCGCCAAGAAAGAGGCCAAGCTCGAGTACGCAGAAGGCCTAGATCACATGAACGAGGATCTCAGCGTCCTATCTGAGAAGGAAACCGAGTTCCTGCCGATCACTACGAAAGCGTATCTCTACCTTTCCGGCACGCCGTTCAGGGCGCTCGCCACAGGGGAGTTCATCGAGGAACAGATCTTCAACTGGACCTACACCGACGAGCAGCGCACGAAGGAAGAGTTCGCCACAAAGAATCCTGGAAAATCGAACCCCTATCGCGCGCTACCGCAGATGCGTTTACTGACTTATCAGATGCCGGACGAATTGCTAGCAATTGCAAGCGGCGGGGAGTTCGATGAGTTTGATCTCAACGAGTTCTTCACCGCGTCCGGGACTGCCACGGATGCGCAATTTAAACACAAGAGCGACGTACAGAAGTGGCTGGATATCATTCGCGGCTCATATGCGCCTCGCGCAGTTGAGCAGCTCAAGACCGGAACACGACCGCCGTTTCCATATTCCGATATTCGCCTCCTTCCGTATCTCCAGCATTCCTTCTGGTTCCTGCCCAACGTGGCGGCATGTCACGCAATGGCGAACCTGCTGGCCGAGAAACACAACACGTATTGGCGCAATTATGAGGTCGTGATAGCTGCCGGTTCGTCGGCCGGCATCGGGCTATATGCGCTGCCGCCCGTGCGTAAGGCCATCGGTAGCGGATTCGAGACGAACACTATCACCCTTTCCTGCGGCAAGCTTACGACTGGTGTGACTGTGCCGCAATGGTCGTCCATCCTGATGCTGCGCAATCTCAAATCGCCTGAAACCTACTTCCAGGCTGCCTTCCGAGTGCAGTCGCCTTGGTCGATCAAGAATCCGAACGGCGACAACCCAAACGAGGAAGAGGTCCTTAAGCCCATCTGCTTCGTATTTGACTTCGCACCAACTCGCGCCCTCCGTCAGCTCTCCGAGTACGGGATCGGCCTGTCGCCCAACGAGTCGAATCCGGAGAACGCGGTCAAGGATCTTGTGTCGTTCCTGCCCGTGCTGGCCTATGACGGCGCCAACATGACGCAGATCGACGCGGGCGGTATTCTCGACATTGCAATGGCGGGCACTTCGGCCACGCTGCTGGCGCGAAAGTGGGAGTCAGCGATGCTCGTTAACGTAGATAACGACACCCTTCGCCGCATCTTGGACAATCCCGACGCGATGGCCGCGGTGGAGCGTATCGAAGGCTGGCGCGCGCTCGGCGACAACATCATCGAGACGATCATCAATAAGAGTGATAAGGTCAAGCAACTGAAGGACAAGGCCAAACACCGCGAGCTGTCGGCGAAGGAGAAGAAGCAGCTCTCCGATGAGGAGAAGGAGTTCAAGTCCAAACGCACGCTCGTGCAGGAGAAGCTGATCAAGTTCGCAACACGCATTCCGGCGTTCATGTACCTAACCGACTTCCGTGAGAACACGCTGCAGGATGTGATCACCAAGCTGGAGCCGGAGTTGTTTCTGACCGTCACCGGGCTGAAGGTCAAAGACTTCCATCTGCTCGTCCAACTCAGAGTGTTCAACACCGAACGGATGAACCAAGCGGTGTTTGCTTTTCGGCGCTACGAGGATGCTTCGCTTCGCTATACCGGAATTGATAGCCACGATGGCCTCAGCCACTACGGACTTTACGACACCGTGGTGGCGAAGGACTGAAAGCGTGCCGACCGAACCACACCTTCAACTCCACTTCCGGCCGTGAGTCCGCCAGACCCATCGTCATCAGCCCGCATTCTCTCCGGAATTACTCCGCCACGGACTCCCCCAGATCTACGCCTCCTCATGCTCCCGCGCAAGAACAGGCGAAGCACAGCCCCTCCCCACCGTCTCTCTGAACCGGTCAAACTCCTCCGGCCGCTCGGCAAACCATCTCGGGCATCTCTTGCACCCAACCACCCCGAAGTGCGTACCGATGTCCCGCATCGGATCAAGCTCCCATTCCCGGCAAAGCTTCCCGCACAGCTCCCGCGCCGAGTCAAGCGTCGCTTCAGTGAACCGGCCCTCCCAGTCCACGTGGCACAGTTCGATCCCGATCGTGCAGTAGTTCGGACTCCACCTGTTGTAGTCGAACGCGTACTTCCCGAACCGCTCCCGTGCCCAGTCGGTGTAGATTCGGCCGCTCGCAGGATCGATGCCGTCTGATCCGACGTGATAGGCGATCTCGTCCTCCGGGATGGTGAGCAGGACCTCACCGTCGAGTCCGATAACGTAGTTCGCCGAAGCCCACTTCTCGAGCTTTGCCACCTCGTATTCCCAGTAGTTCCACACGCTGCCTGCTGACTGTCCCGGATTCTCCACCCAGTGCAGAATTAGGGCAAGCGTGTCGGGGCGCTTGCGCCCCGGCCGTGTGTACTCATTGATCGAAAGAAGCTGTTCGACGATTCTCACCTTGCGCCTCACTTGCCGATATACGCCACCGTTCCCCCGAGGATCTCCGCCTGGTCGGTCTTATTCGTCAGGTGCAGAATCACCGGGAAGCCGAAATCCTCGGCCACGAAGAGGCCGGGGCAGGGGGCCTGGAGATTCGCGAGCCCGTCCGCCGCAAGCGGCAACACCTCGTTCCCGTCCTCGGCCGGCAGGTTGAAGATCGCAAAGCGCGCATCCTTCGCCGCCCCCTCCGCCGGAAGGTTCGCGGCAAGCGTCTGCGCCTTCGCGTCGCTCCCGGTCACTTCCGAGAAGAACCACGAACCGTCGGCGAGCTGAATCCCCACCTGCCGTCCGGAAAGGTCGTCCCCGCTCTCGGTGATCGTGACCACGTTCTGCGCGCCGACCGCTGCCGCAGCAACGTAGTCCAGGCTCTTCACCTGCAGCACCGTCAGAGTCTGCGCGGTCGCACCGCACCGCGCGAGCAGGCACGGCACCGTGATCCGCTTGTCGTTCTCCGCCTGGATCGGGACGACAATGTCCGTCCCGACCGCCTCCTTCCTGCCCGCT
>Ga0307377_10007405_pt1 | contig 11344 bp, 16 predicted proteins | sample TR3MG_FD_202535 | JGI IMG/M metagenome (GOLD analysis project Ga0307377, IMG submission 202535) | Soil microbial communities from Risofladan, Vaasa, Finland - TR-3 | ecosystem: Environmental > Terrestrial > Soil > Coastal area > Acid sulfate soil | place: Finland: Risofladan, Vaasa | collected... | reverse complement strand
GGTATGCAGGCCATGGAGCTAATGTTTATTTCATTACAATTCCAAAAGATTTTATGGACGAAGAAAGATATGAGGAAATTCCAGAAGAATACTATGATCTTTTCGTAGAGCACAAAAAGAGGATTTAACCGTGTTTGGCTATATTTTCTAAGTCGTGCTTCATCATTTTCCTTACTAATTCCTTAAAGGTAGTTTCTGGAGTCCACCCAAGCTCATTCTTAGCTTTGAAACTATCCCCCACTAAAAGATCCACCTCAGTGGGTCTATAATATTTCGGATTAATCTGAACAAGAACAATATTATCATACATCAGTTTCTCATCAGTTCCTTCCCCTACCCATTTTGCTTTCCCAATAAAAGGAGTATATTCAATCGCCAAATCAATGAATTCTTTAATAGTATGAGTTTCCCCAGTAGATAAAACAAAATTATCACCTTTTTCTTGTTGAAGCATTCTCCACATTCCCTCTACATAATCTGGAGCATATCCCCAGTCTCTCTTTGAATAAAGATTTCCTAATGAAAGAGCTGGAATAACTTGCTTTTTATCTTGTACCAATTGATAACTATTTGCCAATAGGGAAAGACCAATGGTGATCTTCCTGGTCACAAATGTTCTACCCCTTCTTTCACTTTCATGATTGAATAGAATACCATTGGCTACGAATAAATCATAAGCTTCTTGATAGTTCTTGGCAATCCAAAAAGAGTATAATTTAGCTACTCCATAAGGAGATCTTGGATAAAACGGTGTTGTTTCCCTTTGGGGAGTTTCGTGAACTTTTCCAAATAATTCCGAAGTACAAGCATTATAAAATTTTGTATGTTTAGAATGCTTCCTTATTGCTTCCAAAAGATTTAGTGTACCAATAGCATCTACCTCAGCTGTATACTTAGGCAGTTCGAAAGAAACATGAACATGTGATTGAGCAGCTAAATGATAGAGTTCATCTGGCTGCAATTCTATAATAAGATTATCCAGTGAAAAAGCATCAGTCATATCCCCAAAATGTAATTTCAGCCTTTCGTGTTCATAGATATGATCTATTCTCTGTGTATTAAAAGAGGAACTTCTTCTCATAATACCATGTACTTCATATCCTTTATTTAACAATAGCTCTGCTAAGTAGCTACCATCTTGTCCTGTGACTCCTGTAATTAATGCTTTCTTCATCCTTGAAATATTTTAGTAGGAATAATATTATATTTTTCTTTTATTATTATATCTATATCAGCATTCAATTGCCCTGCCATAGAATCTTTTAATTCAGGAGCATTCCAATGATTGTGCCAGTGATAGGTAAAACATCCTTTGAAGAATGTATCCATGGTGACTTTAGTTTTTGTTTTTTCGAAAAATTCTATGAAGTTTTTCATCTTAACTCCGTCAACATCAACACCTTCTCCACCCATAGTTCCCCATAAAGGATCGAAGAAAGAAGTTGGTAAGGATACAAAGTCTAAATTCTCAACATCATGAGCAAATGCTTTAGGCATAAAACTTGGAGGATCAATTAATAAGAAACATTCCCGGTTGTTTGGATGATTCAAATAAAATTTGTGATATAAGTCTGAGCCCTTTTTGACTTTAAGAATACATAATTCTGCAAACCCTCCTGGAGGCCATGTAGAACTATAATCGTTTATATGAATGTCCCTTATGTCCCGAAGGTAAAGAGTATCCATGTCAGAATAGACTCCACCATAAATGCTTGTGACAATCCATCTGAAAACGTCCGTTTTATAACGATAACCGCTTTGACTCCCGGTATTGTAATATTCCCAGATTTTATCCTTATCTTGCTGCGGACAAGTTATCTGATCAAAGATGCTTCTATTAAATTCCTTGATGGTAACATGTTTCCTGAATTGTGCTAACTTACTGAATCCTGGGGATTGCATAGTAGTAAGCATATTCTCTATCCAGAAATAGATCTTTTCCACATTCTGAGTAGCTAAGATGGATTTGATCTGAAGTATAACCTTATCATTATCTACTGGTCCTCTCCAGTGAACATGAAATATCCCGTCATACTCAACATCTTCATCACCAATTATTTCATGCTCCTTCAAATAGTTTAAACAAACTTTGTAGTTATCAAGATCTTCTTTTGGTATGTCTGTAAATATTCTCATTATTTTTTCTTTATTACAAGGAGTTTAGAATGCCCAATTATAGGAGAATTATTCTCCCCTTTTTCATCATATAAAAATATATCATCAATGTTGTCAACAATATATTTGGATTGCTCTTCTGTTATATAAGGACTTACTAAGTCCCCAGTTTCGAAGAATTTTTTGAAGATAGCATCAGTCGAATCAGAAGCATCCTTCTTCTTTTGCCCCCAGTGGACGTGAGTTTGAAGATCAGTTTGTGTAGCTATATCTTCAATGATGTAATATCCTCCAGGTTTGATATTGGTATAGAGGAGACCTAGAGTTTTTTGCTGATGCTCTTGCCAGTGTTGGCCATCATCTACAAGAAAGTCAAAAGTATTGAAGCCAAAATGATTAAAAGCTTCTTCTAGCTGGGTCTTTGATCTTTGATCAGCTACAAAGCATTTGAGTCTATCTTGTTCAAGCCATCCAAATCCTGGTTGATATTCAACTCTAGAATCTTTTTGAAGAAGCTTCACATCATCGGCACTTAATACATCAATCAAGGTTCCATCCATTCCTCCTACTAGTACTCCTGATTTGGGTAACAATCTTCCATTATCAATTCCTCCAATATTTCCGGCTGGAAAGAATTCATGCCACATTCTCATTGAAGCACCAAAATAGATCCCTATCTCAAAGAGATTGACAGTTTCTTCTCTTTTGTCTTTCATTACTTCATGATACACTCTCGTGTATTGGTAGCTAGGTTTATCGGTTTGATATTTCTGACCGATCTTACATAATTCTGTTAATGGAAGATCGGACTTATTTAAGTCTTTAAGTTTCATTTGTGTTTAAAATTTCTGTGGTGATGGAATAATTGTGGATATGGAGAATTAGTGAATTGATTTAGCTCTTCATTTCCGTATTGAGTTGGATCTCTGAACATTTCCAAATCATGTTTTATAGATAATATGGTCAAGACCGATTGATCGTGTCTATGATCTCTGAATTCTAAAAAATTAGGCTTTCCTGCTATATTAGGATCGTCAGTGACAATTCTGGGATCTCTGAGGAATCTAAGCCATTCTTTTAGAAATTCTATATTTTTTTCAGATTTTCTCCAAAGAGAAACTGCTCCATTCCCCATATCGGCTTCCCAGTATCCTGGATAATCAGCCCCAGTTAATACAAAGCAATCTCTTTTAGTCCAAGTCTTTGCCTTGTGATGAGGTACACCTACAGCAGGTAATTTAAATAGAACTTTACCTCCATTAATGTCCGTCTGAGCAATGTTAAAGAGAGGATCAAGATTATCTATGACTTTCAGTCCAGCATCGCTATACAGGACTATATCACCATCATTTAGCGTTTCCATTCTACGCATAATAATGTAAGGCTTCCATATCCAGTATCCTGCTCCTCTTGGCCTGCTGAGTATAAATGAATTCTTCTTCCAGAAGTCCCCATCTTTAAGAGACTCGGGTGAATATGATTGAACACATTCAACTCCGCCTGTTTCATAGGCAGTTTTCTTTAGAAGCTCTATACTCTTAAAATATTTTTCATCACCGAATGTGATTAATACTTTTTTCATACATCAATGGGTTTTCCGATAAAGTCGTCTTTCACTTTTATATGGGGAATCCCCCGAGGAGTTTCATCTTTATAGAAATGATAATCATCATGAATACAAGCATCTCCTTTGATAAGAGGATAAACCATCCTAGCCAGAAATTCCTGATCAGTAGCATACACATTATTGTATTCCAATTTACTAAATTGATTTATCAAATCATCATAATCTAATCGATCGATAATAGATTTTGTTGCTCCCCACATTCCACCCATAATTCTAGTAGAATGATATTGGTGATCTCTTATGATGTGGAAATTCTTCTTAGATGCTATCCAATCTTTTACACAAATCTTTTCTCGAATCCCCATTCGACTATCTGTATCTCTTACAATAAATCTCTCCACTTCGGGATCCTTTAGAACTTCGAATCTCCAAAACATTCCAGGTCTATCCATTCCAGACCCTAAGTTACCAGATTTGGTAACAATTTCGATATTCTTATCTTTGAGTAAACTCCAAAAATATTTAGGTACTTCATCGTGAATGTAGAACCTACAGATCCAGCCAGGATAAAATTCCTGTTGATTCCGAATATTTGCTAATGCTCCATCTAAATACTTGGGATCATCCCCCCAAATAGAGTAGCTAATTATCTTTTTTAATGCCATAAAACTAATTCTATTCCTAATTTTTTTATAGAATTTATTAAAAAATTGAGAGTGAAATCAGATTCACTGCTAACAAATTTTGGATGAAATTCCACAAAAAGTTTATTTATTCTTTTAATCACTCCGGTATAAATTAAATATCTTAAAATTCTGAATTCACTTCCTTCTATATCCATTTTACAGATTATATTGGAGTCAGGAAGAGATTCTATGAATTTAGATATGTCAATACATTCTACCATTATCGAATTAAAATCATCCGACTCTTGAAAATAACTAAAATCTATTCCTTCGATATGAGAAGCTTGGTCCATTCTATTATTAAAAGCGATCATTCCATCTTTAATCCATATGGCTTTATTATAAAAATGTATGTCTTGAGGGAATCCTTCTATCTTTTTTAGGCCTTCAATATCATATTCTGTTCCCAGCCCTGGAGTAGGCTCAAAGGTGTGAACCTCAAATGAATTGTCAATAGTTCCTTTTTGAAAGAATTCCAAAAGCCCTTCTCCTTTATGTGTACCGAAGTCTAAGAATATATTTTTCATAAGCCTAAAGTTTCTCCATCTAATTTTAGAAATAAATTCCTGTTCTTTGGAAAGAACCAATAGATTAGTCCAGCTTTATAGTAATCATCCATGAAACCATCACATGCTCGAAGGGGCTTAATATTTTCTATAATGATTCGTTTAGCTTCTTGGGGAATAAAGTAAGCTCCAGTTCCGGATAAATTATCTATTCCAAAAACAGGTATTTGAAAATCGGGAATTCCACAGTTAACCCCAGCTAAATTTTTATCAATTGGAAGTGAAGGATGAGTTCCTTGAAGATATAAAATCTTTCTATTAGACTTTATTTCTTTGAATTTTTCAATCAAAGGTACAACATTCCGAAATCTTTGTTCATCGAATAAGACATCATCTTCTAACACCAATGTATCCTCTTCCATTTCCCAAATCTTGTAGTGACTGAGATTGTTTGAGATATAAAAGACGGACTCCACTCCCACTTCAAATATTTCTCCTTCGAATAAAACTTCATTATTGGTTTTTTGAAAGTCCTTTGGAGTTATAGCATCCAGAATTTCAAATTGGATCCCATCAATCTGTGTTGTATCAATAAATTCTTTAATCTTTCTTCTTCTCTTTAAATACCGGAGTTTGTTTCCAGACGCATCTTTTTGGTGTCCAAATTCCTGGACAGATTCTTTGACCTCCGGATCTTCTATATTTACGGAAATTATTCTGCAATTAATCATTCTTCTCTTCTTAAATCTTGTCGGTCAATAAATCCTCTTTGCAATTCAGAAAAGTCTGCAATTTGAAATGCACATTTAGGTTTTCTCATATAAGCTCTTAGCGGATCTTTCTCTCTAAACATTAAATCATTAACAGCGTCATCATTTGTTGTCTTGAAAGATAGCATACCATTTGAAAGTTTGTTAAACCCTGTACTCTGTACAATATAAGCTTGCAATCCATCTGTGAACCCCGGCTTGACTAAGTGATCAGTCACATTAGTGGTTTTTTGCTGAGCCCAATTTCTTATGGCTCCTCCTAAATAGATCATTTCCCAATCCAAAAAATGGGTTTCATTTTCAGTCTCTCTTAAAATATCCTGAATATCTTCATTAAATTCTACATCATCTTCTACTATAAGAGCTCTGTCAGCTCCTAAAGTTTGGGCAAACTTAAGTGCTGCAATATGGGAGAGAGTACAACCCACTTGAAATCGATTCAATTTATTAGTTCTTTGACCAGTAATTTCATCGCTGAATGAAAAATATGGTCTGACAGGTGGAACCACAGAAACCACGTTGGGTGTAATTTTGGCTCCATCAAACGCTGGTAAATAATAAATATTTTCAAATCCTCTTTCTTTTAAATGGGATTCTAATCTCTCTCTTCTATCCTTTCTCCTTTCAAGACTAATAGCTATAACTAAATCATATAACATTACTTATCTTTTTAATTCATAAACAAAATCTGCTCCAACTTCTCCAATGATGGAATAGCCAAAGTCTTTCAGATGTTCTGTCACCTGATCAATGGATATATTTTTTTCAACGGTCAAGTATTGGATGTAATATTTGTTCCAATCAATAGATCTAACTACATTTATTTCAAACCCCTCTACATCAATGGAGCAATAATCAACAAATTTAAGATTGTGTTTGTCCAGAATGGTATCTAATCTAAATGTGGGGACCTTTATCTTTTCCCATGTTCCGCCATCTTTCTTAGTCTCAGCTATGGCGGTTTCAATTACTTTACCTGTAGGGTCATCGAATCCGCTTCCGGAAGCTCCTCCTCCATAAATACTTATGAAGTCCAATTCTCCTTCTGTATCTCCAATAGCACAGTTCTCAAGAATACAACTTCTATTTTGTTTCAGTTTTTGAAAGGTTATGGGATTCGGCTCAATGCAGATCCCTGTCCACTTAGATATAGTATTAAAGTAGTGAGTGTTGCTTATATCCAATCCATCATAAGCTCCTACATCAACGAATACTCCATTTCTTTTCCCTCTAAATACATTAGCATCTAGCCAGACATCTTGTTGATATTGTGATTTATACATTATTTGAAAAATATTAGGTCCTCTTGGAAAATATCCCCTTTGTGGATATCACCGACAGGATCACTGGATCCCCAGATATGTTGTTCAACTACTTCATGTTTATTGTATGAAAATTCTTCCATAAAGTTTATTATATCTTGTTTTAAGGGGACTCCATCATTATAGTATTTTAAAGAGGTTTCGATTAAAATATATTTACAGGAAGATAATGTTTCTTTTCCTCCTCTTAGAATATCTAGTTCAGAGCCTTGTGTATCTAGTTTGGCAAAATCAAACACCATATAACTATTTTTAAATAGAGTATCTAAAGTTATAAGCTTTTTCTTTTCCTCGATCACATGTCCTTCATCATAATGTCTAGTTTTTTCCTTGTAAGTTGAATTTCCTGTTCCTCCAACTATATCTTTAGTTTTATAAAATGTGACAATTTTTCCATCTTCATCTCCTAGGATTTCATAATAAACTGGAAATCCAGTCATGGATAGTCTAAATTTGCATTCGTCATTGGCTTCAATCAGATGATAATTGGTTCCAAATGTCCATATGTCCTGTTTACATCGAAGAGAAAAGTTGCCAAAGTTAGCACCAATATCTAATACATTCTCCGGAACAAATCCCTTGTTCCTTATCTTTTTTAAATAGTCGAATATCATAAAAATATTTTTTTAAATTTATCCATTACTGGAATTGGTGAATATTCTTTTGAGTATGCATCCCAATTTTTATCATCTACTGTGAAATTTCTGAATATCCTTAATAATTCAGATTCATTGTGATACACTAAACCTTTGCCACTTAATATTTCAATGTGAGCTTTCTCCGGAGACAATCCATAAGTTAGTACTGGTTTGTTCTTGATGGAGAATTCCCCACAAGCGATGCCAAAAGTCTCTCCTCTTGCTCTGCCATGAATCATAGCATTACTTGTATTGATAAATTTTACTTTCTCTTCCATATCATAAATGCCAGGAAGAAAGATAAGTTGACGATGTTTAGTAAATTCCGGGGTGTTTGCAAATATGAAATAAACATCGGATCTTTCTTGTACGATTCTCTTAATTGCGTTATGAACAAATGGAATATTAAATTCATTCACACTACCATATCTTGCAAAGACAATAGCATTTAATGGAATACCTAACTCCGATCTCATATCGCCATCAACATCAGGCAAGTTAATCATATGAGGAACATATGGATAGATCGCCGGGAATATTTGTTTGGATAACCAACTTGAGATCATAGCATATACTTGACCATGTGGTTGGAAGTCTCTAAACACTACGTGCATACAATTTTTTCTACCCTTAGATATTATACCATCATTACTACCAGACTTCAAAGCATAAAAAACACTTGCTTTCTCCTTATCCAAGAATGGATCTACCTGAGAGAAATCAGTGTACTGAAATACATTAAACCGATTTTTGAACTTCTGAACAGCCTCAGGATTATCCCCTCTTGGATTATTCTTAGCAACTATAATAGATTCATTGCCTAGATATTCTTCATTATACTTAGCATAATCATAGGTCGCAACTTCTGTTCCGCCTATACTTAATTGATTACAATGGAACGATACTTTCATAATTAGTGCCAGATATAGTTCTTATTAAATAAAAAATCATATTCATCGTGATTGATGCTTTCTCCCCTTCTGTATATGTGTAAATCTGCTGGCATATCATATAAATCTATGAAAAAATTTATGGATGTGCTAACCGTATGGATTGATTGCGCTCGTTGCATTACAGTAATCCAATCGAATAAACTAAATCCATCAATCCTTCTCATTTCAATATTTGGGTAATCATTATTAGTTATTATTGACAATTTATTGTGTTTGTCTCGCCAATTTTCATTAATAAAATTATATTTTTTACCATCTGCTAATACTAGGAATTCAAATAACTTGTTTTCAGCATCATAATTTCTATTAATTTCAACATCTCTCCACATATCTAGCGGAAAATTCAAATCTTCATATTTGAATCTCATATGTCCTGGAACTTGGTGATTTCGGTATATCTTATGAAAGTCTAAATCAACTATTTCGTCCCCTTCATTCCTAGCTCCTCCCTCAAACTTTATCATAGGAAAATAATCCTGAATCGATGGAGGACCAAAATATTCTACCGGTAACGGGAAAAAAACTTCATATCCATCTTTTACATATTTTTGAAGAATTGCCATTATAAAAACAATATCTCCCCAGAATCCCTTTTGATTAACAAATACTTTTTTCACTATTCTTTTATTATGTAATAACTCTTATTATTTCGCAATATATTTTCTTTCTTGTTTTCAAAAAATTCATTAATAGCCTTGGTCGCGCCCAAACATGTGGGTTCATTATAATCATCGAAAATTATATATCCCCAATTATTATTCTGTCATAAAAGAATTCCAAAGATTCTTTATATGAAATATATGTGTCAACATCTAAGTGTACTATTTTAAATTTTTTATCATTAATATGAACAGAAGTATCTTTCGGAAATACTCCCCTATATATTTTGACATTATTGTAATCACTAAAATATTTTACAATATCATCATAAGGAGAATCTATAAAATCCCCCACAACATGAATATTGTCATATTCAGAACTATTGGGGATTCCTTCAAATGTATCAAATAGGTACAGAGAGGAATTTTTATTCATTGATTCTAAAATAATTTTGGCCGTACCTGCTTTATAAACCCCGACCTCTGCGATGGAATAATTATTTTCGTTCAGCTCTATAATTCTATTTTTAATAAATTGAATTTTTTCGCTATTTACTAAAGTATCTCCGAAATTTAAATAATGATATGTCTGCATTTCTTGATTTATTTTTCTCCCATTATCATAAAAGAATCATTCAGATCTCTTTCAGAATAAAATATATTAACATATCCCATATCTTTCATATAATCTGATATTATTTCCGGAGTAAAAATGTGAATATGTTTTCGGTTATTCCAGGGCCTCCAATATTTTTGACTATAATGAGGAAGGTATAAAAATAATGTTCCTCCTATATTTAGTTTATCATACCAATAATTCATTGCATTAACCCAATCAGACAAATGTTCTAAACAATGACTGGAAAATATGTAATCTACATTTTCTGGAGGTAAGTTATATGCATCCCATTCATCATCAAAATTTATATCAATAGGTATTGACCCAGGAAATGCCCATTCTTTTTTCATACATCCAATATCATACCCATTTCCATGACATACACGTTTAGCAAAAGGTATGGCAAACTGAGCGGCATTTCCTTCTGATTGAAAGGCTGGATATATTTCATTATTAAATTCTATGGTATTCATTTTTGTACCGCTCTTACTAACCAATCCTCAAATTCCTCTAGAGTAGCTAAGTGTCTGGACTTTTGTTCGTCCGTAAATACTAGTTCATGGTAATATTGATTGAAATATTCTTCGTTTTGATCTATTCTTTTTATCTCGTCTAAATATCCTCTGTAATCATTTACATTGATAAATGCTTTGGGATTCCAATCATCCTTTACTTTAGGATCCCCCCAATATAATGGCAATGATCCAGAAAGGAAAGAATCCATTAACTTCTCCGTGCAATATCCGGGGTATGAAGTGTTCTCAAAGACTATAGAAAATTTATGAGGATGCTCCAAGAAGAATTTATCCTTGGCATCTCTCCAATATTTTCCCTGTGATGCTCTATTAAGACCAAAGTCATTCATTCTTACTTTACCGTATGAATGAACTTTTTTATATTGGGAGACTTCATCAAATGCTCTGTTCCTTGTTTGATTAGATCCATTTGAAACCGTGAAAGAACAGAATCTTTCAAACTCTTTGTGATTTTTTCTATCAAATAGACGATATTTTAATGCCGGCCACAGGAACCAATAGATTTGCCAAAGAGGAAGTCTAAAGTTTGTATCTGTTTTCGGATCAAAGGACACAGTATAGTCCGAGCCAAATTGTCCGGGACGCCAATTCTCTGCAGATATTAGAATCTTCTTACATTTATAACTTGATGTTTTTCCAGTTCCTGCTCTAAATACAGAATGAAATAATACCTCCGGATTTTTTTGATCCAAAATTATATTAAAGTGTTTTGATAATAGAGGAGTTATAAAGTCCTCGACATCCCACTCCGGCCAGAAGTCTGCAAATCCCATTCTCAATTCAGGTAAATTGCGTTTTTCCTCTTCCATTCGAAGAGCATCTATGTAACTTGACATAATTTATACTTTTTCTGGTACGAATACCGTGTCCATATTCAATCTCTTAACAATATATCCTCCTGGAACTCTTACTACATTCCATACATCATCTATTATTTCTTCTCCTATTGCCATATCATCCCATTCAGAAAATATAGAGTGATCTTTAACTTTTTGCTTTGCCATAATTATTCATAATTTTCGTTAGAATACCC
>Ga0307377_10007403_pt1 | contig 11344 bp, 18 predicted proteins | sample TR3MG_FD_202535 | JGI IMG/M metagenome (GOLD analysis project Ga0307377, IMG submission 202535) | Soil microbial communities from Risofladan, Vaasa, Finland - TR-3 | ecosystem: Environmental > Terrestrial > Soil > Coastal area > Acid sulfate soil | place: Finland: Risofladan, Vaasa | collected... | reverse complement strand
CCCTATCGGCAGCACCGCCCTATCGGGCAGGTGTGAACCCAGCGAATCGTTTTTAAACGCCGGTGTGCCGCCAGCATCCTTGATTGCCTTGATACGCTCTTCATCCCATGCGCCATCATCACGCAGCCGCAACTCCAGCTTGGTATCGCTATTCAATACATAATCAAAACCCCATTGCGGCAGGGGGGCAACTTTGGGCAGCCATAGGTTTTTGCCAATAACATTGCGATATGCCCACTGAAATCCTGCCACCCAAAAGCCCCAATCAATAGCATCCCACTGGGATTCAACTAGCTTGGCTATATTAAGGGATTCAAGGAACTCCTGGAATATCTCGGTAACGGCTTGCGATTGATCCGACTTGTCGGCGGGTATCAACTTCCACTTCAGGATAGCCAGCCGGGCGCAGGCTAAATCGGATTCACGGCGCAGCTTGCTAACATTGCGGCGCAGATAGGCGAACATCTGCCACACAGTTTGAAACTTGGTTTCCTCTGCCCCCCATGCAATACGGGATAGGAAATCGGCAGGATGGATAATACGGCTATCCGGTTTATCGGGATATTCAAGGGTGCGCCCACTCTTAACTTGAGTGAATCGCTGGCTCCAGCTTTGATATTTCTGTGATTCGTTTTGGGCAAGGGGCATGAAAAACCTCCTTGCTATAAGCATAAATTAGCAAGGAGTTAAAAGTCAAGAACTATTTTATAGCACATGGCTAATATCATGTTACACCATGCTAATAATCACTGCCCCAATGCTGATGACGACTGCGGTTATGGCAAGTATGCGATTCAACCTTGCGTGCTTTTTATTATTGGCGGCTATCACTGCCCACCAACCAGCCATCCTATCAGCCAGCTCCCGTCGCCACCTATCCACCTCTTGACCCATGCCCGCCATGATACCCTCGGTTGCGGTATCAACCATGATCTTTAGCTCTTCCCTCGCCACCCTTGCGGCAACGGATAACTCTATGGTGTGCTGGGCATCGGCAACCCTTTGGGGCAGCGTGGCAAGCTCGGCAAGTAATTCGTGATAGGCTGCAAAGCGGGCATCCACTGACTCAACCCACTTCTTTAGCAGCTCCTCTTTCTCGGCTGGCGTGGGCATCGTGGTTATGCCTGGCGTGTTGGCTTCACCCATCAAATCATCAAAGCCGGGGGTGTTATCTATTATCGGCTGCTCTGCTTTCTTGGTCACTTTAATTCACCTCACCTTGTGTAAAAAGATTTGTGTTTTTTGGGTATAACCGGCAACCTGGTCTCTTCGGGGATGTGGAGGGTGGTCGCTGGCAAAATAGAATATCTATGTGTTGATGCCCTGGCAAACCCATTAACTGCTGCATCCACGCCATCATCCTTATCGCAGGCAGGGAAGGATAGCAGTTGGTATAGTAATTCCCGCACATGAGGGCAATCCCGATACCATATCCCATTAGCCTCCGCATAATCAGCCATTGGTTGCGCCCGCGTAACCTTATTCCCTGTGGTTATATCGCCAGTGCCAATCATATGGGCTTTGGCGGTTAGGAACTCGGCGCGGTTGGGATCATCCGGCGGGAACTCGCATATCTTCATCAAATCAAGCGCCGCCTTCTGCACGCCGTTATTCTCAACCACTATCCAATTCGGTTTATATAGCTGGTAAAGTGCCATAAAGTCCGTTTGCTTGAATTGATACAGCGATTCGCGAACCATCCGGGCATCCACCAATCCCAGCTTGCCCTTATCATCCATGCCCCAAATCACCGCCGCACAATCGCAGGCATTTTCAACATCACTCTCGGAATAGGCAGGGTCAACGCCCATGATGGTATATACTATCTTATGCTCCTCCGCAATAAACCAACTTTCATCAAATAGGGTGTCGGAACCAGAGATAGATTCGTTTAGATACTGGTGGGCAAAGTTGACCGGGTTACGCTTGAGAATATCAAGCCTATCTTGATAAGCCGCCGGATACCACAACGAACCATCAGAGTTATAAATGGATTGCTTTTTAACCATAAATTGCCCGGCGTAATCCTTCATAATCGTGGCATACAGATCATCACCATGCCAACGGGTACCAATGAATATAAGCTGCCCGTTGCTATCCAAGAGGTCAAACACCGTGGGCAACCAGCTCGCCTTTTGACGGCGGATCACCTTGCTATGCCTATCCTTCTCATTAACAACATCGTCGCAGATAATCAGATCGTAATGTCCACCTGTTTGCGGAGTAGTGATACCGCAGGCGGTCAGGGACGCCTCTTTAGCCTGACGGGGCTGGATTTGCCCCTTGCTATCTATTATTGGCAGGCTGATAACCCCCTGCTTCAATGGCATAGCAGCAGCCAATCTCACCTCAAGCCCTGGTGAATAGCTGGCAGCAAGGGGGCGGCGCAAGTGGGCATTGATAGCCCGCACACGCTCCCCCGCGTGTTCTGCCGTGTCGCATACCAGCAGGATTCGGGCTTCAGGATTATCAAGCAGGGTTTGGGTTATCAGGCACTCCGCCCAAATCGTTGTCTTTAGTGATTCACGGGGGGCTAGGAATAGCAAATATTGATAATCAAGATAGTCCTGCCATGCAATATGCTCCTCTGCCAGTTTATCCCGTTCGCATATCAGGCGGCTGAATATCCACAGTGATTGCTTTGCCGCCGCAAGGTATCCAGCATGAGCAGATAGACTGTTTATTTTTTTTGGTTTCATTGTTTATCCCTACTTATGATTGTAATATCAAGCCCAAATGAATTCAATAGCGCCTTGCAAGTTAGGATCGCCTCTTCTTGGGTAAACTCCTTGACCGGCAATGCGGGCTGGTCAATACTCGGCGGGTCAACTGGCAAGCCACGCAGGGCGGCGGCTAAATCCTTTGCCTCGCCATTACCATCTATGTAATCCTCCAATGCCTTCTCCAATGCTATATCCCGCAACTGGCGCAGGCGTTTGGGGCTAACCTTCCTTAACTTGCTATTGGGTGCTGATGATGATGCCGTTGCCTTGATTACCGGGACGATAAGGCTGCCGGGTTTATCGCCGATTTTCCAAGTTTCGCTGAATATATCAAATATCTTATGGGTCGTGGTATCACCAACCTCAAGGAATTGCTGAAGTTGGATGGCAGTAATGGTTTTTAACCCCGCCTCGCGAATACGCTGCAATGCGTCCTTTGCTAATTTCTTAATTTCTAAAGATGCCATTAGTTCCCTCCTGTTACATCTGTTACGCCATCTGTTACGCCATAAGTTATTGATTTTACTATATATAGTAACATGTAACAGATGTAACAGATATATAGTAGTATTGAGAAGCGGGGGGAGGGGGCAGCCTTACTACCCCTCCTGATACATATAGGAAAAACGCCAAAAAAGCTGTTACATCTGTTACACTTTTCTAACTCATTGATAAATAATGGGTTACGGTGTAACAGATTTTTTAGCCCCCAAATCATCTGTTACACCTCCTGCCAATCACTCGGATAATCAGTGCCAGCCGTTGTTTCTTGCTTAATCTTAATTCGTTTTACCATCCATTCCCGCTTAACAACTCCATTTTTCCGGGTTAAAGTGGGCAATTCAAATCCCATTCGTTTCATTTCTTTGCCGAGGGCGATTGCCGATCCCCTCACTCCTGGATTGGCATCGTGGATTTCCCCCAGTATTTCCGTTGCTGATAGGTATTCAATACCAATATCGCCTTCCTCTGGCTTGCCGAATATATCCTGGAAGGCTGATGCAATATCTGGTTCCTGATAGAAATTCTCGGCATGGGCGAGCATCCTAGCAATGAAATCACGGTTGCCCGCTAGTATTTCATCCCTCTGCGCCAGCGCCTGCGCCCATATCTGGTCGCCACAGTATTCGGGTATATCATCAATGGGGTTGGGATTGGCTGGGTCAAGTTTGATAACCCAGAATCTGCGGTTACCAGTGGGATCGGATAAAAAATAATCATCGTTGGTGTCACCACAGAATGATGCTTTGCGAACACGGCTGCAAGCAAAGTGCCCGTATGATTTGCGGTATTTAACGCTAGATAGGGTGAGGAACCCCTTCAGTGTATTATAGTCGGCACGCTGGAAGCTGGCAAGTTCCGACACATTAATAATTATATTGTCGGCAAGACATTCCAACCCGTCTTTATTGTGTAGGTCAATCATGGTTTCACTGTAATAATCTCTGATTTGCGGGGGGCAAAGGTGGCGCAGGAAGGTTGATTTGCCGATGCCCTGGTTGCCGGTTAGAATAAGCATACCCTGGGGGATAAAGTTTTTGGTGATGGCGGCAATAACTGATGCCAGCCATTGCCGGATTATCTCAACCACCAAATCTGGTTCGTGGATGCTATGGAGCTGGGTGGCAAGTGCAGCGATATGATCCTGCCCATCCCAGCGGAGCGAATAAATCCAATCCTGCACCGGGTTGGTGGTGGGCAAGTATTCCGATTCAATAATAGATAAGAAATAGTTTTTGCTGCCAATGCTGCGCTTGACATCCTCTGAAAAGGGGAGTTCATGCCATAAAGTATTCCAGTCCCGGTCATTAAAGCGGCGGGTTTCGCTGCCAACCCTACGCATCAGGGCATCAAGGAACCCATTATGGAATACTCCGTTACGGGTAACATGGTCAATAACCAGCTTTAACCGTAGTGGAATATCTAGCTCAACATTGAGTGCATCGGCGGGGCGGTGGAATATCTGTTCCGGTGGCGGCAGTTCAAATGGCTCCGCTAAATCCAATAACCCCAGGAATAACTCCAGCTTTTCAGCATTGGAATACTTGCCCGTCTGGTCGTCTATCCAATCGGCAATATCATAGCCATCATAGCGATCTTTGTTGAGGTCAAGGGTAGCGGCGTGGCAGCCGAGACGGGTCAGCGCCTCCGCCATGTTATAGGCATACTTGCGCCCGGGCTTATCGCAGTCGGGGATGATGATGTAACTGGATTCAGTGCTGATGTAGGGTTTTAGTAGTGATTCCAGCGCGGCGCCCTTGAATCCATTGCTGCCAAAAGGGGTAGTGGTAACGCCCAGCCAGCCGAGGGCAGCCAGAGCATCAACGCATTTCTCACCCTCAACGATGATGATAGGGGCGCCGGATGCCTGGGCTTTTAGGAACTCCGGCAGCCGATAGGGGACACGCCCCGGATCGCCTTTGGTTATATCCCAGGTGGTTTTTTTACCGGTGGCGGGGTCAACTGGATAAAACTTTTTACCCTCCTCCGTCTGGACCCGCCGCATAATACGGATGGGCTGCCCCTGTGCGCCCCGGTAGAGATAGTCAACCTGGGCTGGCTTGATATTAGGCATAGCCAGCCCCTTATTTCTTTTCGCTGGGTGGCGTAAAGTTCCTAATCTCGTCCACTAGATAATTTAGGCTATCCTTCCGGCGGTGGCGTGGTAGGGGCTTAAGATAACCCTGTTTTGTCCACTTATAAATAGCAGAGTGGGAACAGTTAAGCATCGCTGCTGCTTCGGCAAGACTCACATAATTGCGCTCTTGCACAAGTTCCCCCGTTACTGGTTGGTTTGCTGCCATAGCTGCCATAGATTTTTCTCCTTCTTTATGTTAATATAATTTATGGATTCGGATAAGTCAAGCAGATTTTTCGGGGAAAGTTAAAATAAATTTTCAGTTTTGTGACCTACATCACAAAATACCCCTTGACTCCCCCGAAAACTATGTTAATATACTTTTAAGAATCACTCAACCACAAAGGAGCGTCACCATGTCCCCAGCAACTCAACGCATCATCCGCACCCAGTGCGCCGTGAAGAATCTGCGGCGTGATCTGCGCCATGCCATTGTTGAGAAAAGGGATGCCCTGTATCTATATCGCGAGACCGGCAACCCGCGATTCATTGACCAATACCACGCCGCCTGCGCCGCCGAGGATCAGTTCCAGCAGGGGATAGATGAACTGACGAAGGGGGGATGATTAACCGTGCCGCGTAAAAAGAGAATGACTAAAGATGAATTAATTGCCAAGCTGATAGAATTGCAATCAAATGGCGATGAAGAGGCTGCTCACTGGGATGCAGATGAGGCATTAATTGAGTTTATCCATGATGATAGAGTTAAAGAGGCGTTTTATGGCATAGGAAAGTGGTATGCCTAACGCCCCCTACCACCACCAGAACCCCCACCTGCGCCGCCAACAGGAGCGCAGTGCGGCAACGGAGCGCATGGAGGAACTCACGCCGATATGCGAGTTCACGGGGGTTAAGTGTATCTATTGGCAGCCAAGCCGCCGGAGGGGGTGCAGGGTATGCAAGCGGTTAGAGCCATGCGGGCAGCCCTGCACCCTATCAGATTTTGAGGCAGGGGCAGCCGAGTGCCCGATGAGATTCCCGAAACAGTTGTTTAAGGAGCCAAGTTAGTGCTAACAGTTGGCAGCCTATTCAGTGGCATTGGCGGCTTGGATTTGGGGCTTGAGAGGGCTGGCATGAAAGTCATTTGGCAGGTGGAGATTGACCCGTTTTGCCAAAAAGTATTACAAAAGCATTTCCCGGACTGCCAGCTTTACGGAGATATAACCAAGTTGGATTTTACCACCCTGCCTAAAGTTGATTTGATATGCGGCGGGTTTCCCTGCCAGGATGTGAGCTTTGCAGGTAAAAGGAAAGGATTAAACGATGGAACAAGGTCAGGATTATGGTCGCACTTCTTTAACGCCATTTGCGGTTTACGACCAAGATTCGTGTTCATTGAAAATGTCCCTGGGCTATTGTCTTTGGGAGGAGATAGAGTCCTCGGTGATCTTGCCTCCATCGGGTATGATGCGGAATGGGAAACTATACCAGCGAGTGCCTTTGGTGCCCCGCACTTGCGTTTCCGAGTCGCAATTGTTGCCCACACCAGCAGCACTTGCAACGATAGCAATGTGGGCAACGGCGGAATATTTGATGGACGGGAACAAAAACAGGATTTCGGGTGCTCATATTGGAAGCAACTTGAGTTATTGGATAGCAAAGAATCACCTTCAAAATGGCAACACAAGGGATATTTCTCTAATCCCAGACCCTTGCTTTTACGAAATGATGATGGGTTATCCTGTGGGGTGGACAGACTTAAATCACTCGGAAACGCCGTAGTGCCACAATGGGCGGAATGGATAGGAAGGCAAATAGTGGAGTTTGATAATGATTAACGCCGCCACCCACTCCCACGCCTGCACTGCAGTTGAGCGTTACGGCTTTGATGATTGCATTGCCCCCAAGCCAGCCAAGCCGAACAATGCTCGCCAACATTCTAATGCCCGCAAGATGATGCGGCAGCGGTGCATAAAGCGGGGTTATAAAGTGATTGCCCTGGTAGCAGTGGTGAAAGGGTTGTCAGATACCATCATCCTGGGTAATGGACCCGTTGCATTATTCCTTGAAGTTAAGACGGGCAAAGCTGAATTGAATACAGCGCAAGAGGTTGAGCAAGCCATAATGGATAAGCACCATAGGTTTTACCGCAAGGTCAGATTCAATAAGTATCCCGGCAAGAATCGCTATGATTATAGCGAGAATGACGCCGCCCTTGCCGAGCTGGATAGGTTGAACGGCGTGCTGTTAAGGGCGCTGGGGATGAAGGATAAGCCACAGCAATAACGCTGTGATAGATAACGCCCGCTTGCGCGGGAGAAAGGAATCACCCATGATTCAGATTGAGAAAGCAACACGGCACAGTAAGAAAGCGAGGATAGCACTGTTTGGCATTAGTGGCTCTGGTAAAACCTTTGGCGCACTTACTATTGCCACCGGAATCGGCGGTAAAATCCTATTCATTGATACCGAATCCCGCAGCCATGAGCATTTTACATCGCAGTTTAGCTTTGATGTGATCAACTTTGATCCACCTTATGAGGTGGAACACTACCTGGAAGCCATCAAAGCCGGTGAGGATGGCGGATATTCAACCATCATCATTGACTCGCTATCTCACGCTTGGGCGGGTGAAGGTGGTTTATTGGATAGGCATAGTAAAATCACCGAAGCCAGCCGGTCAAAAAACAGCTATGTGGCATGGCGGGAAGTAACACCATTGCATAACAGGTTGGTTGAATCTATCCTGCACAGCGCTTGCCACATCATTGTTTGCATGAGGGCTAAAATGGAGTATGTGCAAACACCGGAGGGCAAGGTTGAAAAGGTCGGCATGGGAGCAATCCAAAGGGACGGCTTGGAATATGAGTTTGATGCCGTGCTGGAGCTTGCCAATCCTTCCCACCTGGCATCATCATCAAAGGACAGGACGGGTTTATTTGATGGCAAAACACCGCAAAAGATTGATGGCAAAACAGGCACTCTGATAGCCGAATACTTTAGTGGTGGCAAACCAATGCCGGAACCCAATCCTGCACCAGCCCCAAAGCCTGCACCTGAACCGGCACCAGTAGCATCAGAACCAGCACCGGAACAACCGACAGAACCGCCAGCCGAGAAATCCACCCTTGAAAAGCGGCGGGCAAAGATGCACGCCATGATGAAGGAACTTGGCTTTAACTCCAAAGAGGTTAAAACCGCCTTATTGAACAAAATCACCAATAAGGAACATACCGGCGATTTAACTGATGGCGAGTGGGATAACCTCTTTACCGAGTTACAGGCGGAAATTGACAAGATGAAGGGGGTTAAATCCAATGCCTAGCTTTAATCGTTGTGTGTTTGTGGGGCACTTAACCGCCGATATTGAATTGTCTTACGATAGCCAGGGCAATGCCTATGCCCGCTTTTCGCTTGGCATCAATGAATATAAGGGTGAAAAGGAAGTAGCACACTTTTTCCGATTCACTGCCTTTGGCAAAACCGCCGAGAATATGTCGGTTTACTGCAAAAAAGGCAATCCGATCCTGGTTGAGGGGCGTGCCCAGCAGAATAATTGGGAGGATAAAGAGGGCAATAAACGCAGTGAGGTCAATTTTATTGCCGATAGGGTAGTGTTCCTATCATCCAAACCAAAGGGTGAATCAGCACCACCGGCTGACGATTCAGAGATTTAGCATCACCTCCTTCATGGGTTGAGGGAAGTTGCGGGCATAGAGGAGTTGCGGCGGAGCGTTACCGCCCCCTGCAAATGGGAGGTTAAAAAAGTGTTAAAGCGTGATAGTGAGATTTTATGGATGAAAAAAGTAGAAATGCTTAATCCTATTAAAAGTCCTTGGCGCAGGATAGCGCAGACCCAAGAGCCGATGTTTTAGAAAGGATAACCCCATGTGCATAGACGGCGATTATAGCGATGCTTATTACGAAATGAAGGCGCAGAGGGATGCGCTGGCAGAGGATAATGCCATGCTAAAGGTGAAGATTAATGCGATGCGGGAAGATGCTTTTGCGATATCCCCACAAAGCGCATTAACGGGATTCCTAACGCTATACCCAAAGGAAACGATATGATTTACTGTAATTCCTGCAACAAAGGCATCGCCGGTGAAAAGGTTGTCTATTGCGAGGCTAATCACCGCCAACCTGTAGCACGCAAGGGATGCCTGGGCTTGGCAATATCTCCGTCATGGTGCCCAAAGAAGGTGGGGGAGATACCTAATGGGCAACCCAGCCCCACGCCCCGGTAGCACCCGGCGGATAAAGAACTTTGAGGCGTTCAAGTGTCAGCATTGTGGACAAATCCACCTGCCCGGCACTGTGTGGATAAGCCGCCTATATACTACGCAAGGCTGGTTTACCGAGTTCCATCAAGAGGACTGCCCCAATGCCCCCCTGCCCCCAGCGCCCCCGCCGGTGGATAAGCACGCCGATGGCAAGACGGCACAGGAGCGCAGCGATGCTCTATTCAATGCGAGGTATAAGCCGTATGGATTCTGACACCGTAATTCACGGTAATAACCTCACCATCATGGCGGGGTTTGCCGATAACACCTTTGACACGGTAATCACCGACCCGCCCTATGGATTAAGGTTCATGGGTAAAAAGTGGGATTATGATATTCCTTCTGTGGCGCACTTTGCGGAGATGCTACGGGTTGCCAAGCCCGGTGCTATCCTGCTATCCTTTGGTGGCACGAGGACTTTCCACCGTATTGCCTGCAATATAGAGGATGCAGGCTGGAATATCGTGGATTGCGTGATGTGGATTTATGGGCAGGGATTTCCGAAAGCAACCGATATAAGCAAGATGATTGATAAGAGCAAGGGACTGGAGAGGGAGGTGGTGGGGAAAAATCCTAATGCTCGCGAAACTCTTGGTAACATTCAAATCTGTAAAAAGAATGGAACGGGCACTATCACCGCCCCCGCCTCACCCGAAGCCGCCCTATGGAACGGATACAAAACGGCTCTTAAACCTGCATGGGAACCGGTGATCGTAGCCATGAAACCCCTTGACGGCACTTATGCCAATAACGCCTTGAAGTGGGGAGTGGCAGGGTTTAACATTGATGGATGCAGAATAATGATAGATGACATAACAAAAGAACCTAATTATAGACCTCACGCAAAAGAGAATAAAGGACATGGAAGTAGCTTTGGATGCCAAGATTTAGATAGAGATAAAAGTGATTTGCCCGATGAAGGTTTTCATAATTCACAAGGTCGTTTCCCCGCCAATCTAATCCACGATGGGAGTGAGGAAGTGCTGGCGGAGTTTCCGATGACGGGAGTTAGCAAGGGCGGGCAAAGTGGCGTAAAGAAATCGGGATTGACTTATTCTGCCAGTTGGGATGAAAAACAAAATAGCGATGGTTGCGGTTTTGGCGACTCCGGCACTGCCGCCCGCTTTTTCTACTGTGCGAAAAGTTCAAAACGCGAACGGGAGATGGGCTTATTAGGTTATATCCCTTGCGTTAAGTGCGGTGGAATTGATACCACAACCCATATAGACGACAAGGGTAATACTGTGCCATGCTGCCGCAATAATCATCCAACGGTTAAGACGATTAATCTCATGCGCTATCTGGTCAAACTCACCGCAACCCCTACCGGCGGCGTGGTGCTTGACCCCTATGGCGGTAGTGGCACAACAGGGATGGCGTGCAAGCTGGAAGGCAGGAACTTTGTGCTGATAGAGCAGGATGAGAAGTATTGCGAAATAGCAAGGCGGAGGATTGAGGCGTGCCAAGCAGGATCAGAGGGGCTTTTTACCGATTAAAAAAAATAACTTGACTTTCGCTTTTCAATGGTTTATTATTATAAGTAAGAGGAGGATTTATGAAAACACCGTGGGCGAAGATACCCAAGTTAGTATGTAAGAAATGCGGCTATCAGTGGTTTCCCCGCAGGGATGAACTGCCGCTTTGCTGCCCTAACTGTAAAAACCGCAAGTGGAATGAGGACTCCAATGCCAGCAAATAGCCAGCGCATCACCGCCACCCTTGCCGCCGGGTTATCCCCGCCGGATAGCATCATCGCCCGA
>Ga0307377_10007402_pt1 | contig 11345 bp, 10 predicted proteins | sample TR3MG_FD_202535 | JGI IMG/M metagenome (GOLD analysis project Ga0307377, IMG submission 202535) | Soil microbial communities from Risofladan, Vaasa, Finland - TR-3 | ecosystem: Environmental > Terrestrial > Soil > Coastal area > Acid sulfate soil | place: Finland: Risofladan, Vaasa | collected... | reverse complement strand
AAATATTATTTTGATAATTTTAGGAGTAATCCTTTTAGCATCACAAAGGAGAATAAAAAAATGAAAATCTTAATTATTTTTATGATTGTATTATTATTTTCTGTTTGTTTTAATGTTTATTTTTTTTATGAAGAACATAAAGAAAATAAAAGATTACAAGAACTTTATGAAAGACAAGATAATTCTCCAGAGTTTATGAAGAATGGTGAATGGTTTAATATTATTTTAAATGGATATAAAGGAGAGAAATAATGGCATTTGAACAAGAATATATGAGAAATCGGAAGGGGGGAATACAATTAGATACTCAAGGAAAACCTGTTTTAAAATATAAAGATGTTTCTCCAATAGAAGTTTCTAAGGGAGTAACTTATAATCTTGGAACTGGACAAATAAGTGGGGCAGGTGGAGGGAGAGGATATACTATAAGTGGTGGAGGAGGTGGAGCTCCAGGTGGAGGAACTATAACTGAACAATTAGATACTAAAAAAATAGACTTACAAAAACAAAGAGAAATAGAACAGCAAAGAAAAACAGAACAGCAAAGAAAAACAGAACTTTCATTGCAAAGACAACAGCAAGAAAGCCAGAGAACAATTGCTGGGCAGATAGAAAAAGAAAGACAAGATTCAATCAATAGAGCAAGAACAAAATATCAAGATGATTTAAGAAATGCACAAACACAAGAATCCAAAAGAGAAAGCTTGAAAAGATTTAGGCAGAGTGTTTTTGAGGCAAATATTTCTTCAAAAAGCAAGAGAGTTGAAGAAGGAATAACAACAGCTTATTTTTCAGCCTCAATAAAGGAGGCAGGAATAACTGGTGGAGAAGTTAGTGGAAAAGGAGAAGCCAAAGCTATTAGAGAGATGATTCCAAGAGAAGCTGTAAAAGAACAATCAGTTTTTTCTTCAAGTTTTGTAACTCCTGAAAAGAAATCTTGGATAGATAAGATTCCAACTTATGATGTTGGTGGTAGAGATATTTTAGGTTTTAAATCAACAGCAGAAAGCTTTAAAGAAATGGGTGAATCTTGGACTAAGGGTTGGGATATTTTTGGAAAAAAAACAGGAATTACTGCAGAGAGGATTGGAGAAAAAGTTAGGACAGCTACTGAATTTGGATTATCAAAAGTAGGAATATTTACAGCAGGTCCTGGTTCAATAAGTTTGGGAGAAACAAAAGCAGGAGAACAATTTATTAAAACAGGAGGAGAGTTTGGTTTTGGATTAACAAAAGATGTTTTAAAAGATATTAAAGAACATCCTTACAAGCAATTAGCTATTTATGAATTAGGTGTTGGAATTGGTTTTGGAGTTTCTGCAACAACTTCAATAGCAACTAAGATTGGAGGAGCAGTTGGAGGCAGTGTTGCTAAGATAGGTTTTGCGACAGCAGGAACAGGATTAGCAGGATATTATGGTTTTGGAGTTTATAAACAAGTTAAATCAACTCCTTCTTGGGAGGAGAGAGGAGGAATAATAGGTTTAGCATTTAAAGATATTGGACTTATTGGTTTTGGAAGTGCAAGAGGGCAGAAATTATATCAACAAACTTCTGGGTGGTGGAGAACAAGAGGAAGAGAATATATTCCATTAGAAGAATTAACTCCTGTAGAAGTTGCATTAGGTAAAAAATCTTTTCCAACTGCTGAAAGAGGACAGCAATTAAAATTATTTTATGAAAAAGCAGGAGCAAAAGGAATGGGTTTTGAGGATTTAAAACCAGGTGCATTTCATACAACTCCTTCAATGTTTTGGGAAGGAGGAACAATTAAACCATCTTTTGGAACTTCTGAATTACCAGGACTTTATGGAAGCCCTTATGTATCTCCATATTTTGCTAAAGTATCTGGACAAAGTAGCAGTTATAAATTATTTAGTTGGATTTCTTCAATAGGAGAACCTGGAATTGCTTATTTACAACCAGAAAGTTTTAGAGTATCTTCTTATGCAAAAGTTCCTACATATAAATTAGGAGCAAGTGAAACCTGGTTTGGAAGATTATTTAATTCAGGACAGAAATTTAAATATGCTTGGACAACTCCATCAAAGCCAGGAGTAGCAGATGTTCCTTTATTAAAAACAGAAGCAGAAGCAGTTTTTAGAGTTGGAACAGGAGATTATTTATTTCAATCAAAAGGACCCTATACAATAATTAAAGATGTAAAAGTTCCTATTGACATTTTTAAGTATAGTAAATCTGGTGTTGTTGCAGGTTCAACAGCAAATCTTGGAGGAGGGCTTTCAGCAAGAGGAGGTTATTCTTCTTATTATTCTCCTGGAGGATATACCATATTATCTCCTGAAAGCTTAGCATTAGGATTAAGAAGAAAAGAGCCAACAAAATCTCCTTACCAAGATAAATTATCTAAATTAGATTATAAAACTCCTTTATCTCCTTATAAAATTAGTTATAAAGCTCCTCCTGTATCTTCTTATAAGCCAAGTTACAAACCTTCTTATGCTCCACCAAGTAAGCCAAGTTATGCACCATCCTATAAGCCAAGTTTTGCTCCTTCATATAAACCAAGCTATGCTCCCCCAAGCAAAGTTAGTTATGCCCCACCATACAAACCAAGCTATGCTCCTAAAACACTAAGATATCCTCCAAGAATTTTACCAAGTTATTTATCACATAAACCTCCAAGATATCCTCCAGCTCCTCCAATAAAAACACATAAAGAACCTACAGGCACACCTGGATATAATGTTTATGGAAAACCAATAAAAAAGAAAAATTATATAAAATTAAATAAAGTTCCATTAACTTATACACAAGCTCAAAATTTAGGAGCTTATTTAACAGACCATTCACTTTCAACTAATTTTTATGTTAAAGCCACAAATAAACAAGCACAAGAACCTAAAACAACTATTCCTCCTAATTATTTTCAATCAACCAGAGAAAAATGGAGAGGATATAAGTTTAGAAAAACTAAAAGATATCCTATGAGAGATAAATGGATTGAAAAAACTACAGGAAGATCAGGAGTTGGTGGAGCTGGTTATAGATTAGATACACAAGAAGAAATAAATAAAATTACTTTATTAAAAAAATTAGCAGAAGTAAGAAAACAATCAGTATTTACCCCACCTAAACAATCAGCATTTACTACCCCTAAACAATTATCATTTATTCCTCCTCATTTTTCAAGACCAAGAAGAAAACAATCTCTAATGAATCCCTTTTCAATGAAAAGTAATTTAGGTTTTAATCCTTTCTTTAGAACAATTATTAGAAAAAGAAAGAAACGAAGATAAAAACACAAATGTATTTAAATTATTTTGTTGATTTTACTTTATGGTGATGCCTTCAATTATTCCTCAGCAACAATCTTCAATCCAATCTCAACAGATTGCTGTTCCTCAAGAAGTTCCTGTAAGTGCTGATGAATTATATGCAACTTATCTTCAAGAAGAAAGAGTTAAGAATGTTATATCTCAAATCTCTCCTGATAATCAACTGCTTGATATTCAATGGAGAATAAAAGGTTATGTTAAAAATCCTTTAACTCAGCAATGGGAAAAGGTTGGTGGTGATGAAACCAAAGAAATTTCTCCTTTATTAGTTTCAAGATTTATTTCTTATTTGTCTTCTTTGTTAAATCAAAATGTAACTCTAAGCAATTTATCAGGTCCTGAAATAAATTCTATAATGAATTTAGTTATTGAATGGACAATAGATGATTTAAGATCTAATTCAACTATTTATAATATTGGAAATGATTATTCAGAAAGAACAAGAGTCTGCCACATTCTTTGGAATAATGTTTTTACTGCAATGAAGAGAGCATTGAATGGAATGGAGTCAAGAAGAATATTTAGGGCATTAAGTGTTACAGAAAATATGGGACAAACCCCAAACAAGAGAGGGCTTTTAGATTATCTAAAAGTTTGGAAATAATGAGAAAAGAATATTTTAAGAATACAAACAAACTAAAACAATTAGACAGAATTGAATATTTAATAAAATATAATTCAATTAATGAAACTGAAAATCCTTGGAGAACTCTCATCATGGCAACGTTATTTTATATTGTTTCAATACTTGTTTCTCCTTTACTTCTTGTCTTTGTAATAATTTTTACAATTTGTACAATTAAAGAGTTAATTAATAATTTCAATGCAAAAAAAGAATTATTCAATGAATATTTTAAAATAGAAACCAAAAAGAAAAATGACTAAACAAATAAATTGCTGGAGAGAACATATGAATAGTAAACAAATGCTTCAACAGGCAATGTTCAAAGCAAATCAATTAATGCAGAAGGTGGGAATGTAATATGGGATTTAATCCATTTTCAACTATAATGGGTGGTGGAGGATTTGGTGGTATTGGAAGCACAATACAAGCTATAATTTGGGTTGTCTTAGTTGGAGTTCCTGTTATGGGTGCTATCATTGGATTTTTTTATTGGATTTATAAAAGAAGAAAATGGAATCTTGATGTTGAATTTAAGCTTCCAAGAAGTGATGGAAAGATTGTAAGTAGTGAATGGGGAAAAGGAAGTTATAATGTAAAGAGAGGAATTGTTTTCTTAAAAAGAAAAAAGAAAGCAAAGATTCCAATGAAGCCATTTAATGTTGGAAAGTATTTACAAGGTGAGAAAATTCTTACAGTTGTTCAAGTTGGTCCAATGCATTATGAACCTGTGTTAAATGAAAGCTGGATGGAGATGGAAGAAGATCAACCAACAACTGATAGTAATGGAAAAGTTCTATTAGATGAAGAAGGAAATCCAATACATGAAAGAGCTGCATTATTAAATATGAGAATAGATACAACAGAAGATAAAGCTTGGTCTACTTACTGCGAGAGAGAAGGAAAATCAACTTATAGCATAGTAAGTCTTCTTTCACAATATGCTGTTCCAATTAGCATTGGATTAGTAATTGTTCTTTGGGGAATACAATTTATTATTCTTTATCAAAGGATAAAATAAAGTTAATAATAAAATGTATTTAAATTAAGAAAGATTTAAATTGTTATGAGAAGATTAAATTTATTATTTGGGGTGATGCTATTTTTATTAGTCCTCCCAATACTTTCAGCACAAACTTATCGAAGAACAGATTTAATTGATTTAAAAATTCCTTATGAAGTTAATGGAAGTGCAGCAGATGAAACTGCTAATTGTAATATTTCTATTCAATATCCTAACACAACTTATATAGTTGAGAATGGAAGTATGACTAATAGAAACAATGGAGAGTTTAATTATTCTTTAGTTTCTAATTTTACAAGTGTATTAGGAGAACATAACTGGGTTGCTTTCTGTTGTCAAGGAGGAGTTAATTGTGCAGCAGGTTATGGTTCAATTGAGATTACCCAAACAGGAAGAGAAAAATTAAATTCAGGTGAAGGAATTTCTTTATTCATTGCTATCTTTGTTATGATTATTATTGGTGTATTTATTTTCCTAATGGCATTTAGATTTGAATCTTCTGCTGGAAAAATCATATGTGTTGGGTTAGCAATGGTGATATTTGCTGTTGCTATATTATATTCATTAGTAATCTTAGACCAGAACTTTGGGGGCTTTTCTGCATTCACAACAGGTTATGCTACTTTTTGGATGGTAATAAAAACATTTTTAGGAGTTATATTTACTTTCTTTTTATTGTATTGCTTTTTATTAGCATTTAGGTTATGGAAAATTAAACGAGGATTAATGGATGAGGAAGATTAAATGAGAAGAAAAATACAAACTGTTAATATCAGAGTAGGTTCTAATTTTTATAGAATGATAGAAGCACAAAGAAAAATACTTCAAGAGAAGATTGGGTTTAAAAGAAATCTAACTTCAACAGATTATACAGAAATGTTAGCAAGAAGTGGACAATTAAAAATACCTAAATTAAAGATTAATCTATTCAAAAATGCTAAAAAACAAAAAGGCTGATGCAAGTGCAATAATATTAATATTAATAATAATCTTTTTCTTAGCTATTAGCTTCTTGATTGTTAATTATGTTGGAACAGAATTTACTTGGATTATGAGAAACACTGTATTAAATGAAACAGCAGAAACAGCAACAGTTGCAGATGCAATGGAAAATGTAACTACAAACACAATTGATAATGGATTTGTTTTAATGTATGCTTTTTTAATAATAGGAATTATAATCTCAGGATTTTTAATTAGAATACATCCTGCTTGGTTATTTTTATATATAATCTTCTTGGCAGTTGGAATATTCTTAGGAGTATTCTTAGGAAATGCTTATCAGAAAGTAACAGAGGTTGGTGCATTATCTGGTGCAGTTGCTAATATGCCTAAGACAGTTTGGATTATGAAAAATCTTTTAATATCTATGTTAGCAACAGGAGCATTATCTATGGTTGTTATATTCAGCAAAATCTTTGGAAAAGGAGGTTATACAGAAAGAATATAAAATGGGAAAAAATAACCAAAAATCACTAAGGGAAACTCATTTAGAAAGCCACAGGCAAAAGAAAATAAGTGTGCCTATACTTTTATATTCAATTTTAATGGTTTTTTTATGTGTAAATTTTGTTTCTGCATTGGATTGGGATACTTCAACTTTATATTATGATATGGCTAATTCAACAGAAATATCAATAGGAAAATATAATCTAACTGCAAGACCTGATGGAACAGGAAATTTTGTTACAGAAGGATGTTTAATTGGTTTATGTGGAAACTTTAGTGAGGATGCTGGATGGCTTATTCCAAATAATTTTGATATTAATTTAAGCACACCAAACAGAACATTAAATTTTTGGTTTAATTCAACAATAGTTACAGGCACACATTCTTTATTTGATAATCAACTATCTACTAGAATGCATATATTAATTGAAAGTGGAAACTTAAGTTTCAATGGAGTTTTTGCTGCTGCTTATAATGATGTTCCTGTTATTACAAATAAATGGTATATGGTTACCTTAAGTCATAATGATTCTTCCATGTCTGTTTATATAAATGGAACTTTATGGAAAACAGCTTCAGATGCAAGTATAGCTAATATAGTGGATAATATTAATTTAGGAAGTAATTATAATGAAGGTTCTGAATATTATGGAAAGATAGATGAAATTAGTTATTGGAATACAAGTCTTACTTCTTTTGATGTAATTGATTTATATAATCTTGGCAATGGTTCGTCTTATGGAAATATAACAGGTCATATTATATCAGTAACATTAGATTCTCCAGTAGGCAATTCTGTTCTTTCAGCAATAGAAGAAAATTTTTCTGCAAGTTATGATTCAACTGGTTATGATTTAGCAAATGCAACTTATTATATTTATAATTCTTCAGGAGGAATTTTTAATAATTCAGAAGTAGTTATTATAACAGGAACTTCAAATACTTCAAGCAAGACAATAGATGCTTTTGTTATTGGAGATTATAAATGGAATGTTTATGCTTGTGGAGATAATTTAACAGCAACAGCTTGTTTCTTTGCTACAAATAATTTAAGTTTTAATGTTGGAGCTTCTATTGGAACTGAAGTTTATAATAATTATACTTATGAAACTTCTAATGAATATTTTTCAACTAATGTTAGTTTGTTAGAGGGAACAACAATTTATATTGCTGAATTAAGTTATAATAATACTCATTATACTGGAACTGCAACAGACATTGGTTCTAATAATTGGTTTATAAATCACAGCATTGATATTCCTTTAATAAGCACTGCTAAAAATTTATCATTTCATTGGAGATTAACATATCAAAAAAATGATGGAACATTTGTTTACCAGAATTTAACTTCACACCAGCAAAGAATAGAACCAATTGCATTAGGAGATTGCACAGGAAATATGACAACAGTTACTTTAAATTTTACTTCTTGGGATGAAGAACTATTAACTAAATTATCTGGATTTAATTTTGAAGCTACATTTTCTTATTGGCTTGGACATGGAGGCACTAAAGAAAATGTTTCTTTTAATAATCCTAATATTCAAAATAAAAGCATCTGTATTAATCCATCTCATATATCTTATTATCTAACAGATTCAGATATAGATTATAGTGCAAACTTTACAGGGTATGTTGATAGAAGTTATTATTTTGAGAATGATACTTTGACTAATGTAACACAAGACATTGAATTGTATTTATTAAATTCAAGTGATTCAACATCTTTTATATTAAAAGTTTTAGATCAAAATCAACAAGCTGTTGAAAATGCTATTATTTATAGTGATAGATATTATCCTGGATTAGGGGAATATAAAACTGTTCAAATAGCAAAGACAAATGAAAATGGAAAGTCTATTGGGTTCTTTAAAACAGAAACAGTTGATTACAGGTTTACAATTGAGAAAAGTGGGGTTACAGAATTAATAGCACCAAAACAAAAAATTATTCCAGAGGAAACACCTTATACTTTATTGTTTACTATTGGAGCATCTTTAGAAACTCCTTGGGCAGACTTTGAAGATTTAGAAGGATTAGATTATTCATTATTATTTAATAGCACTTCAAATATTACAACCTTTACTTATATTGATACTTCAGGAAACTTTACACAAGGAAGATTATTAGTAAAAGAATTAATGTATAATCAATCAGATATTGTTATCTGCAACACAACATCTACAAGTGCTACTGCAACAATTACCTGTGATGCTTCAGGATATTCAGGAAGTTTTATTGCTCAGGCATTTATTACAAGAACAGTTGAGAAAACAATAAGTGTTCTTCCATTTATCATATCAACAATTGTTCAGGTAATGGGTTTATTAGGATTAATGTTAGGGTGGTTTATTATATTAGTTGCTGGATGCACTGGCTTTTGGCATCCAGTCGCAGGAATTGTAATGGTTGAAGCTTCAATTATCTTTGTAAATTTAATAGGATTGCTTAGCTGGTCACCAATGTTTTTATTTGGTTCACTTGCTGTTGCAGTTATATTAATATTTGTATTGAAAGATTAAAATGGATAAAACAAAAATGAAAGGATTATTTAAAAATCGTGGAGCATTTTTAGCTAGGACTTGGGTAGTAAGTTTTGCAGTTGGAGTTGCAGTAATGAGCATCTGCTATCTTATGGTTTTTGGATTAGCAACAGAATATGATAACTTAGATGTTATCGATGAAAACTTTGATAGCACTTATAACAAATATTCAGAACTACAAACAAATATTGATAGTGTATTTTTAGAAGCTAGTAGTAAAAAAGGTATGAGTGTTACTGGAACATTTACAACTTTATTTAGTGCAACATTTATTGTAATACAATTAATCTTTACAAGCCTATTAATGCCTGGAGCTATGTTAAGGCAATTTGTAATAGATATTGGAGCTCCTACAGCAATAGCAAATATCTTATTCACATTGCCTTTAATTGTTATAACTGTCATAATAGTTATGGTTATAATAAGTTTTATAGGACAGGGGAAAATGTAAAATGGTAAATGAAACTTGGTTTTTAGAACCAACAGCTAATGATACTTTGGATTATTATACATTTTTTAGATATGTTAATAATGCAGTTGAAGGATTATTTTTTCCAATTATGCTTTTAGTAATCTGGGTTATTTCTTTTATTGCTATGTTATTTTCAGGAAGCACTTATAGACCTTCTGCAAGTAAAGCTTGGATTTGGGCAAGTTTCTTTACAACTATATTAGCAATTCCTCTTGGTGTTCTTGATTTAGTTGCAAGAAAATATATGTATATTTCAATAGTTATGTTAGGAATTGGAGTAATATGGTTAATACTTGAGGGGTCAAGTGAATAAAATGAAAAATAAATCACAACTAAACAAGGTATCAATTCTTTTAACACAAAGATTAGGAGATTTACAATGAAAAATAAAATATCACAACTAACAAAACTATTTACTCTTTTAGGAATAACATTAATTATAAGTGTAGTTTTAATTCCAACAATATATGCTGTTGATATTCGAATTAGTGATAATAATGCTTATGATTGGATTACTTCTAATACAAATATAACTGTTAATACTTACAACCAAACATGGCTGGAGTTTGATGGGGTGGATGATTATGTTGAAATTCCAGTTAGTTTAACTAATAATTTTACAAAAACTAATAATTATACATTTACTTCTTGGGTTTATGTTAAGGACTTATCTGTAAGTCAAACAATATTTCTTTTTGGAAGATTTGGAGTTGGTGGGGTGGCTATGAATGTAAATACTAATGGAGGTATTCGTATGTTAGAAGCATTAGGTTATTCTCAGGATAGAGCTGGTGTAATTGGATTAAATAAATGGTATTTTGTTGCTTGTATTTATTATGGTGATGGAAGAAATGAAACTGAATGTTATATTAATGGAACTTTAAGTGCTGAAACAGGTGATGATTTTAACTGGACAAATTTAAAAAATTCTGGAGTTGAAAATCCAAAGATTGGGGGAGGAGTTGGTTCTTTTCCTTTCAATGGTTCAATAGATAATTTAAAAGTATTTAATAGAGATTTATCAGATTTAGAGATTAAAAATTTATACCAATCAAAGAATTATGTTAATTATACATTAAATAAAACTGAACAGGGTAAATATACTTCATCAATTTATTTAGTTAATTCAACATTATCTTATATAGCTTCTGGGTTGTATGCTAATAAATCTACTGATGGTGGAAATACTTGGATAGGATTGGGTAAATATTCAGATGTTTCAACTGGCTTTGGAACAATATTTAGAGATAGTAGAGGAACATTATTTTATTCAACACAAGGTACAGGTAATATATCTGTTAGTATAGGAAATGAAACTAATTTTACTCAGATTAGAGTTATGAGTTGTTTAAATCAAAGTGGAAATTTAGGATATGGTTATGCAACTGAATGGGGAATTACAGAAACAAATAGTGGAACATTATTGGTTGGAGAATATGGTGGAGGAAATGTTTCTGCTATGAATTGTTCTTTTATACATCGTTCAACTGATGGAGGATTAACTTGGAATGTGGTTTATAATGGAAGTAGTCAGTATCCAGAATCTCCTGCTAAACATATGCATTTAGTTAGAACAGACCCATATACAGGATATATTTATGCAACGCAGGGAGATGGTTCTCCATATTCAAGATTATTAAGAAGTATTGATGATGGAATTACTTGGACTTCTTTAGAAAATTTAAGTAGTAATGGACAATCTCAATATTTATCATTAGTTTTTACTCCAGATTATAGAATTTTTGGAACTGATAGAGGAGGTGGTGGAAATAATATAGTTAGAACAAGTGATGATATTAATTTTGAAACTGTTTATACATTACCTACTAGTTCTGATGGATATTTTTGGGATATGTCAAGAGATGATAAAACTGGGTTTATAATTGCTACATCTTTACCTATTTCAGATGGAAAAATAGCAACTTTATTAATAAGT
>Ga0307377_10007401_pt1 | contig 11345 bp, 7 predicted proteins | sample TR3MG_FD_202535 | JGI IMG/M metagenome (GOLD analysis project Ga0307377, IMG submission 202535) | Soil microbial communities from Risofladan, Vaasa, Finland - TR-3 | ecosystem: Environmental > Terrestrial > Soil > Coastal area > Acid sulfate soil | place: Finland: Risofladan, Vaasa | collected... | reverse complement strand
CCAGCGGTTTGCCGCCCGGCTGCACGGGGCGATCCGAATCGAACAGCAGGTAGCTGCCGTCCGGCGCCACCAGCGGATCCTGGTCGAACCAGTGGCCCGAGAAGCCGGCCACCTGCGGACGGGACCAGTGGCCGTTCACCTTGTGCGAAACCATGATGGTCTTGTGCGGCCCGCTGCTGCGATCGAAGAACACCGTGTCGCCGTCCGGCGTGAAGGCCAGGGTGTCGTCGCTGTCGGGATGGATGATGCCGCCCAGCGTCACCGCCTGCGGCGCAGGTGCCACCACCTCGGCGGCCAGGGTGTGGCGGGCTCCCGCAAGCAGGCCGGCGGCCACGCAGAAACGGCAGGCGATTGTCAGGGCAGCAGTCATGTCGTGAACCTCAGCGGAGAGTTGGATGCGGTGGCCTGGGGCGCCGCGGCGGCCTCATCGCGCATGGTGCGCGGCCAGCCACGGCGCCAGCGATAGGCGCCAGATGTGGTTGTTGCCGTTGTCCCATGTGCGCATGCGCGCCAGGTCCGCGCGCGCCTGCGCGGGCGAGCGCGGGTAGCTCACCTTCGCCGTGTAGTTGCTGGTGAAGTACAACGTGCGCCCGTCCGGGCCCAGGTGTGAACCCCAGGGCTCGTAGCGGTTCGCCGCATCGCCGAGGTCGATCGGCGTGCTCCAGGTGCTGCCTTCGCGGAAAACCATGTACAGCCGGTCGGGCTTGTCCTTGCCCGCGTAGTCGGCGTCGAACACCATGAACGACTGGTCCGGCGCGATCGCCGGGTCCAGCTCATGCGCGGCCGGATCGCCCAGCGCCAGCCGCTGCGGTGGCTGGTAGCGGCCGTTGCGCCAGGCCGTGCGATACAGGTGGAACGCGTGCGTGGTGTCGTCGCGGCGCTGGTAGTACACGTCGCCGTTGGCCGCCACGCTGGGCGCGTAAATGCTCGGTGCATCGTTCACCGCGTCGGGCAGCCGCACCGGCGCGCTCCAGCCCTCGCCACGGCGATCGACCCGCCACAGGTGGCCGCCGTGCAGCGCCGGGCCGCCGGCCACGTCGGCGCGGTTGGAGGTGTACACCAGGAACGAGCCATCCGGTGCCATCGCCGGATCGTGGTCCTGCCACTGCCCGGAGAACGAGGTGATCCGCGGCGTCGACCAGCGCTTGCCCACGCGATGCGATGTCATGATGAAACCGTTCCAGCCCGCCTGCTGGTCGAAGTAGACGGTGGCGCCGTCGGGCGCGAACGTCAGGCAATCCACGCCGGCCGGACCGGAGATCGCGCCGGGCGCGAAAATCTCCGGTGTGGCGGGCGACATGTCGGCGCCGTGGACGCCGGCGAGGCCGGACAGGCCCAGCGCCATGAGGCTGCAGGCGGACAGGGTGAGCGGGCGGCGGACCATGCGTGCTCCTCGACAGGACGACGGTGCGGTCGAGTCTGCGCATCGGTGTCGGCGCATCGCCGCCGCTTTGTGACGAGCGGAGATTCGCCGTGACCAGCGGTCGTCCGCGCGGGACAATCGGTTCGTCCTCATTGGGGAATCGGGTGCCTGGTCGCAGCGAACGCCGCCAGCGAAGGCCTTGTGGGAGCGACTTCAGTCGCGATGCTCTTGCGTGCTCCGGCGCCGGCCATGCAGAGTTTCAGAGCGAGAGCTTTCGTCTGCCTGGCACGGTAGGAGCGCACCCTGTGCGCGATGCTCTTGCGGTTCTCCGGTGCACGAGCTTTCAGAGCTTCAAAGCAGGAGCTTTCGTCTGCCTGCGGCAGCCGAGTTACTTATCTCTTGCGTGGCCAAGAGATAAGTAACCAACAGAGAAGGCCACCCCGCTTGGCGCCTGACGGGCTCCTGCCCGGCAAGTCCGTGAGCCGGGGCCGGGCTCTTCGACAGGGTATCCTGCCCTGGCGAAAAGGCATCGACATCCCTGTCGATGCCCGCTCCGCGGCCTGTCGACCCCGCCTCACCGCCGCACAGGGGCCCCGGGCAGAGCAGCGGGCCATCCTGGCCCGCACTCGGTGTGCAACCGCTGCGCGGTTGCGAGAGTCGGCAGCTCTTGGCGTTGGATGGATTTTTCGCTTGGCCACGGCCGCATCGGCGGTGATTGCACCGATGCCGACGATCGTGCGCAGCCGCACACACCGCTCGTCCTGCCGCGCGTGCGCTTCGATGCGTGCATCGCACGCGTCGAAGTGCACGTGCAACTGCGTCCAGTGTTCCGCCAGATCGCACAGCAATTCCTTGAACTCCGCCGGCAACCCGAGCTGCGCATCCAGGTCCGCCAGCAGCAGGCGCAGCGCCCGATCACTTGGCGCCACGATCACCCCGAACTCGGCGAGCAGGCCGCGGATGCGGTTGCCAATAGCCAGTGACTCGACCTTGTAGCCCTCGCGCACCCGATGCCAGGACAACCGGACCTGCTGGTCGATATCCTTGACCGGCACGAAGCGCATGTTGCCCTGCCGTGCGGCGGTAGCGACCGCTTCGGCATCCGCCCGGTCGTTCTTCGTCTTGCGGCCCTTGCGGAACGGTTTGACGAACTGGGCGGCGATGATACGCGGCTGCAGGCCATGGTCCAGGCACCGCCGCGCCCAGTGGTGCGCCCCGCTGCACGCCTCCATCGCCACCACCGTGTCTGCGGGCAGCTGCGCCAGCCACAGGCCAAACGGCTCGCGCCGCAAATCCTGCCGCCGAAGCACATGGCCGCCGCCGTCCATCTCGCACGCCGAAAACACGTTCTTCGCCAAATCCACGCCAATGGTTATAGTGCTCATGGAGACTTCCTCTTCTGTTGACGGTTGTGTTGCAACACCATCATGGCCATCGAGGCCTCAAGGGGAGGAAGTCTCTTTTTACTCATTCAGGCGGACGGCTGCGCCGCCGCTTAATTCCAGCGTGTGTGCCGGGCATGGCACGTTACTTCATGGGTGAAAGTCCCATGGCCAGGTTTTCGCAGAGCCGAAGGCAAGGAGAAGGGCAAGGGCGTCGTCGCGAGGCGGGGTCTGAAGGAAGCCTAATTCGAAACGGCGGGGCGATGTACAAGAACCGGATATGAGGCGTGATGCACGTGATGCATTCGGGACCAGCGGGCACGTGAACTGACTCGTCGGACACGAGGCAAACACTTGGGCGTGGTCGTGGCAGAGCTGAGGAAAATCCTGCTTGGATGGAAAGCATACTTCGGCGCGGCCGAGGTGCCGAGTCCTCTGCGCGACATCGACAAGTGGATCCGGCGCAAGTTGCGCTGCTACATCTGCAAACAGTGGGGGCGGGCCGGCTATCGGAATCTGCGTAAGCGCGGCGTCAGTGTGCGCGAAGCGTGGCACACGAGCCAGTCGGCCCATGGACCGTGGCGGCTGTCACAAACTCCGGCAGTCGCCTTGGCCTTACCTGTGCGCTACTTTACGGAACTGGGGTTGCCGCGCCTTGGCGTGCGGCAGGAATTCAATCCATTGAACCGCCGTGGTACGTGACCCGTATGCCCGGTGGTGTGGGAGGAGAGGCACCGCGAGGTGCCTCCCTATCCCGATTACCATTCTCTCAAGAGTTGGAGCCTCCTCAAATCCCGGGCCGGTTCATTGATCACGCACAACTTCAGCGGGGGCTGCGTCGCCTGCCTTTTGCGCATACGGCAAGGCGTCATCGACTAGATGCACCAAGAAGCGACCCGGCTGTTCCAGCATGATCATGTGTGCCGAGTCGGCGAAGATCACCAGCCGCTTGGATGGTGCCTGGATCTTGTCGAACCACTGCACACCCAGCGTGTGCGACGTAGTGTTGTCATGCGCACCGACAAACATGACAACCGGGCAGCCGAAGCGCGTCGTGTGGTCGAAATCGACCTCCGACAGCGGTTTCAGTAAATGTTTGAGCGAGAACAAGCTGCCGTTGTCGATGGCGTGGAGATCACTTTCGCTGTAGTCGGGCGAAAGGCTCCATGCATCAGCGGCGAACTGGAAATCCTTTCGGCCATAGGCCAAGCCACCGTAATACATCTCCCACTGATCGCGCACGCCGATGTGGTCAAGGGTCATGCCGTTCTTGCCGGGGTAGGGCCCGATGGATTGCAGCGCCCCCACGGCCTGGTCATTGTTATGCGCCTTGGCCTCTTTCAGGGCGAAGGCGTAGCCGTCTTCCTCGTTCTTGTACATGTTCACCACTTGGCCAACGCTGATGTAGGCGTAGAACCATTCCGGGTGGCGCTGCGCCAGTTCCACACCCAGAACGCTGCCCCACGAGTGTCCCATCAGGAAGATCTTGTTCTTGTGGAAGCGATGGCGCAGGTAATCGACTACCTTAGCCGCGTCGTCGGTCATGCCGTCTATGCTCATGCCCGGCGCCATCCGCGCCTCGGTGTTGGAGGCATAGGTTTTGCCGGCACCACGCTGATCCCATTCGACCACGGTAAAGTAGTCCTCCCAAGGCGACTCGAACGTCCACGCCAGCGGCATGTCCGGCGAGGCCGGCCCGCCGTGCAAGAGCAGAAGTACCGGGTTGCGCAGGTCGCGACCGCGAATGGTCACCCATTGGTCAATGCCGTTGATTTGCAGTTTTATCTGCTGGTCAATGCCGTTCGGCGAAACGATTTTCTGATTGGCAGCGATGATTCCGGTGACCTTGGCGCGCGTCATCCAATGCGATGTGTCGTGCGCCGGGGACGTTGCGTTGGCTGACTCGCCTCCCCATGCCGGTCCCATGGCTATGCCCAACGCGGATGCGAGCAGCGCACACAAGGTCTTTTGCATCTTTCTCATCAATGTCATCTCCTGAAGATCGAGGTAATAGTCAAACATGCGAAAAAATCATTCTGCCAGTCGGTGCGAAGCGCTGACTCCTGTTGTTCCGACTGTAGGTAGCGAATAGCGTGCCAGTTGCGCCATCAACATTTGTGCTCAACTTTCAATGCGTTAGCGGGCACTGCGGCACGGGTGCTTTGTCCGCGGACGGTATGCGGATAATTAACGGACATCCTTCGTGCGTTCGCGCGTTCGTGCTCCGCCACCATTCAAACCGTACGTACACGCACTTTCGGCAAGTGCCTCGTTGGCGGTTTTTCTGTGCCGCCCGGTGGCCGAGTTCGGCGTGCTTAGGGCACAACGCGATGTGGCCTTACGGTACCAGTCTTCCCAAAAGCGGCCAGCCGCGAATGTCGCCTTGGGGTCGGTCAGCGACCATCGGGTAACTGCCGCCAGCCGACCCGTCGACGACCCCAACCAACGGTCGCTGACCGGCCAAGAAGAGACGGTCGACTACCTTAGATTCATGCCGCAAAGCTGCCGTTCAAAATGGCTGTTCACTCATACTTAGGCTCGGCAGGCCTTGCGTTATGATGACCCATGGCTCTTAAAACCATCTCTATCGCCGACGACGTCTAGTTCAACGCTCTCGTCCAGACCCTTGCCCGCGATGTGGTCGATGCTCACATTTACTCGGGCCAGCACAACGCCCTTCAGGCTCAGCTGGAGAAATGGCCCGAGGTGCAAGCCGAGGTGTGGCCCTTCTGGTATCACACGCAGCAAGCGCATCAACGAACTGCGCTAGCCTGCTTGGCCCGCGTGTTTGACCAGGAGCAGAGTTCGCTTCACTTGCGCTCCTGGCTCGTAAGCATCCGCGACCACACCCATCTCTTTGGCAAGGACGCGGCGAAGCTACGCCGTCCCGACGACCCCTTCATGCAGTGGCTTCCCGAGGGTGCCGTGCCGGACCCCGTCCAGCTCGAGAAGGACATCGGCCTTTGCTCGATGCAGGACTCGGATGTCGCAGCACTATCGTGTATCGCAGCAGCGTGCTGGCGCACCGAGGCGCCAAGCTCTCCAAGCAAGGTGCCGCCGCGAAACTGCCGGAGCTGCTCTACGAACAAATCGACCGGCTACTGGCCCGCGCCCACGACATACTCAACCGCTACAACTACATGTTCGATGCTTCCTTCTTTAGCATGACGCCGCTGGGTCATGACGCCGTGGAGCGCGTTTTCGAGAGCATGCAGCGCGATCTCGACCAGCACAAGGCAGAGGTCGCCGCGCAAGCTGCCGCAGTAGAAGCCCGGCGGCTGGACTTCGAACACGAAATGCAGCGCATCAATGACACAGCTCCCGGCCGTGATGCGGAAGCCCGAGAAGAGCGCCAAGCGCTGGCAGTGCGTTTCGGCTACACCATCGATGATCTAGGCGATATCACCGGGGTTGTGTTGTGGCGACAGGGTCAACCTGCCGGTGCATAGTTAGTGCCGTTCACTACGCCACAAACAACGCAGGCTCCCCCAAGGCGGGGGTTCGCGACCGACTGAAACGGGTCGGCACCGACCCAAGCCCGAGAGTTCCGGTAACGGTTTCGTTACGGAAATCAGTGATCTTCTATTTCCAGGATCGCACCCGCATGCGGATCGCACACGAATACATGGCCGTCGTTGTCATTTGTGACACAGTGTGAATGTTGCGCGGTCTTGTAGTCGACGATCGGCCTCAGCCCACCCGAGGCGTTCACATCGAAAATCGTGAGGATGGCGGATCGCGCCCCGGGCACGTATAGATGATGCAGCTTCGGGCTATAGCTGATGATGTCGATACCAGCGCCAGCTGGTGCGCTCGCGATCACTTTGCCACTCTCGGCGGGCGCCAGCGTTACGACCTTGCCTTCACCGCAGGCGACGAAGACGTGATCGTCTGCTTCGTCGATGGCGATGCCGTTTGATCCCTCGCACGTGTTCGGCCACTCGGCCAGTATCTTGTGCGTGCTGAGTTCCATTTCCACGGTCTTGTTCTTCCAGAGATTCGAATATGCCCGGTTATGCTTGTTGTCAATCTCCAGCGACTCCGGGCCACCTGCAACGGGGATCACCGTTGCAGGTGTCAGCGTTGGCTTGGAATCGACAGAAAGCTTGAGCACCTGAATCTGCGCCTTGCCAGGCTCGGTCACCCAGAGTTCGTGGGTACGAGCGACATAGCGCACGTAATCCGGCCCACTCTGGAGCTTGGTGTGTCCCACCACAGCGTGCGTTCGCGGGTTGATGGTCACGATTTCCGTCGGATCGTGATCGCTGGCAAACAGATAGCCTTCGGCGTAAATCGCAGAAGTGGTGCCTTCACGAAATGATTTGACTTTCGGGGGAGCGCTCACATCAGGGATGACGGTAAGCGCGTGGCTAACCGGAACCATCATAACCAGGTTGCCCGTCGTGCCGGCCGGGATCGTGACGCGATCCAGCTTGGCGGCGTAGCCGATGTCGTCGAAGCCGATGCCGTGCATGCCGCCGGGAATCTTTATCACTGCCTGCGGCGCGAGCGCCGCGGGGGCTGCGAGTACGGTGGATGGCGCTACTGCCGCCAGCAAGGCCAAGGGAAGAGGACTTTCATGGTGGATATCATGTTTGTGAGGGTAGAAAGAGTGCCGGTTCATGGCATTTAGGTTAGCCGATTGCACAGCCAGTCAAGCGTGCCTATTGGCACGCCCTTTGATGCGAAAGCTCACATTTCTCTTGGGCTCCTCAGGGCGCGTTCGAATCGCGCTCAGCCAGCTCCGGCTAGGATCGTCCCACATCAAGCCCCGTCGTACCTTCGTTCATCAACTCTGTGGCCGGCAGAAATGGGTGGCGATCACCACTGCTCGGCTGAGAACGCCCACTCCTGATCCTTGGCGGCGAACGAGTACTCTCTGTCGACACCCAGGTCAGGCCGATCGAACGACTGCGGATGCAGTAGTTCGATCGGATTTACCCCACCTGCTTGTGTGTCTTCAGGTGCTTGACGATGGCGAGTGATCGGGTCACGTGCTGGTCGGGGCGCAGGTGATCGGCTTCCGAAGAGAGCGTTGCGACGATCCGGCCATCGCTGGCGATGACGAAGGTCGTGCGTGGAATGAAGCCATGATCGATTGCAACACCCCGCACGTCTTTCATGCCGGACTGAGCGGCGATCGTCGCCAGATCGTAGGAGGCGGCGATCTTGCCGCTGCTGTCGGACGCCACCGGAAACTTGCCGGCACAGTATTTGGGATCGGATGAAAACGCATTGAGCCGCTGGAGACTGTCGGCTGACACGCCGATGATGGTGGCGCCGGCAGCGTCGAACTTGGCCTTGTCGGTGGCAAAGGTGTGCGCTTCGAGATCGCAGCCGCCGGTGAAGGCCGAGGGATAGAAATAGAGCACAACCGGACCCTTCTTGAGAGCCTGCTTGAGCGAAAAGGTGAGATCTTTGCCGGCGCGGCTGGCCACGGCGGTGAAGTCGGGTGCCATAGCACCTGGCTTGAGCGCAGCCACGGCTGGTGTGGCCAAAAGCACAGCCACCAACGCGCCCGATGCCGCGGATATCGCAAGATGCCTTTTCATGTCGATGACCCTCTTGGAGAGGCCGTCAACGTAACACGATGCCCTATTCCTGTGTCAGTTCCGGGGCGTTTGGACGGCCATGTCAAGAGCCGGCAAAGAGTCGAAAAGTGCCCATCCAGCTTGCTCGCCCGTCATCGCGACCGCGAGGCAGAGATCGGCCAAAACCATCCGCTTGCACTAATCAAAATTGGCCCTGATTCTGAGGCTGTTGTCCGCGGAGCTCGTGTCTATAGAACTGGCGGCAGTCCCGTTCAGCAGCGGATAGAACCCGATGCGGGTGTGCGAGGAGCCTGGGCGGTGGAAACCAAGCGAGCGAGGCAAAGCGATTTTGAGTCGTATTTTTCGATCCTTTGAAAAAGAAAATAGCCGTAGCGTGTGACGAAAAGGAGCGGGAAATATGGCCAAAAGCGTGAAGTCGCGGCCACTTGTGTTTCTGCCGCCCGGGCTCCCAGGGCGTTCCGAGCGTCCATCCGATGCCGATCATCGCAGTCGGCCGGACCAGCGAGATCGCCACTTCGACACCGATGGCCGAGTCGATCGCCTGCCCCCAGGGACTGGGGACAATGCTGAGCTCCGCGACCAGGGCAAGCGACGCAGCCCCGCCGGCCGGCATCGCTCTCAACAGGCTTTCCGGGGTGATCTCAATGTGTGTGCAAGATGGCCCGCCATTGAGATCCTACTCAGCCCCCTGCTTTTCCCTGACCGCGGTTTTGGCGCGTGCGCTCACGGATTCCAACAACCTGGTCAACCGCGGCCACTTCTGTAGAACCAGCGCTTCGCAAGCTCCGCACTCGCAACATAACTCAGCATGATCAACCCCATCAGCCCGAGAAAGAGCGGTGGCAACGGGACGAAGCCAAAGACGACGCCGAGCGGGGTATAGGGGATCGTCAGCGTCGCGGCCGCAACCGACAGCGTGGTGATCAGCAGCGCGCGCCCAGGCCGACTGCGAATGAAACTGCCGCGCGTGCGCACCACCAGCACGATCAGTGTCGCGGAGACCACCGACTCGACGAACCAGCCGGTGCGGAACTCCGCTGGCCCGGCACGCAGCAGCCACAGCAGCACGCCGAACGTCAGGTAGTCGAACACCGAGCTGACCAGCCCAAAAATCAGCATGAAGCGGCGGATGAAGCCGATGTCCCAGCGGCGTGGCCGCTCGATCCAGTCGGCATCGACCCGATCGGATGAGATCGTTAATTCCGGAAGATCGGTCAGCAGATTGGTCAGCAGAATCTGCTTCGGAAGCAATGGCATGAACGGGAGCAAGAGCGAGGCACCCGCCATGCTGAACATGTTGCCGAAGTTCGCGCTCGTCGCCATGAAAACGTACTTCAGGGTGTTGGCGAACGTGCGACGCCCCTCGCGCACACCGGCCTCCAGCACCGCGAGGTCCGGCTCCAGCAGCACGATGTCGGCGGCCTCCTTTGCCACGTCCACCGCATCCTGGACCGAGATCGAGACGTCCGCCGCGTGCAGCGCAGGGGCGTCGTTGATGCCGTCGCCCATGTAGCCAACCACGTGTCCGGACTTGCGCAGCGCACGAATGATCCGCTCCTTCTGATTGGGCTCGACCTCGGCAAAGATGTCCGTCGCGTTCGCGGCGATCGGCAGCGCATCGTCGCTCATCGCCCGCAACTCGGCACCGGTCAGCACCCGCGGCTGAGCCAACCCGATCTGTGCACCCACGTGCGCGGCGACCATGGCGTTGTCGCCGGTGATCACCTTGAGGCGTACGCCCAGCCGAGCCAGCGCGGTGACCGTGGCCACGATCCCGGGCTTGGGTGGGTCGGCGAGCACGAGCATGCCCAGGAACGTCATGCCGTGCTCGCAATCACGGTCGATCGGCCCTGCCGATCGGGTCTCGCGCAGCGCGACGCCGAGCGTGCGATAGCCCTGAGTGCTGAGCTCCCCGTAGCGCCGCTCGATACCCGCTCGCCCTTCAGCGATCGGGATCGTCGTCCCGTTCCCCAGCTCGCACGCGGTACAGACATCGAGCACGTTCCGGAGCGCGCCCTTGGTGATCAGGATCAACCGTCCTTCGTGCTCGACGAGCACGCTCAGGCGCTTGCGCCCGAAGTCATACGGCAACTCGTCGAGCTTGCGCCAGCCGTCGAGCCCGAGATCCTGATGAGCGCGAATCGCCACGTCGATCGGATTGCTGAACGCTGTTTCGTAGGAGGCGTTCACGAAGGCGTGCAGCAGCACGCGCTCGCTCTCGGCCCCCGTCGCGTCGAGCGCGGCATGGACGCGCACACGGCCCTCGGTGAGCGTGCCGGTCTTGTCGGAACACAGCACGTCCATGCTGCCGAAGTTCTCGATCGCTGCCAGCCGCTTCACGATCACCCGCTTCGCCGCCATCCGACGCGCACCACTGGCCAGGTTCACGCTGATGATGGCCGGCAACAGCTGCGGTGTGAGGCCCACCGCGATCGCCAAGGCAAACAGGAACGAATCCAGCACGGGCCGATCAAGGTAGACATTGAGCGCGAAGATGCCGATCACCAGCACCAGCGTGATCTCCATCAAGAGGTAACCGAAGCGGCGCACGCCCCGCTCGAACTCCGTTTCCGCCGGACGCAGACGCAGGTGCGCGGCGATCGCACCGAACTGGGTCGACGTGCCGGTTTGCACCACCACGGCCCGGCCGCTGCCGCTCACCACGTGGGTTCCGAGGAACAACACGTTGTCGCGCCGCGAGAGCAACGCATCCGCCGGCACCACGCCGGGGCTCTTGTCCACGGGAAAACTCTCGCCGGTCAAGGCTGCTTCATCCACGAACAGATCTTGCTCAGCGAGCAGCAGACAATCGGCGGGGACACTCGACCCCGCCGATAGCAGCACCACGTCGCCGGGCACGATCGCCGCGACCGCCGTCTCGGTCTCGCGCCCGTCGCGCAGCACCGTCGCCTTCACCTCGACCGTCGCCAACAGCTTCTCGACCGCCTTCGCCGAACCATGTTCCTGCGAGAAACCGAGCAGTCCACTCACCGCAACGATGCCCAGCACGATGATCCCGTCCCCGGTTTCCTTCAGCACGAAAGAGAG